>PVBE010340229.1_pt1 | contig 27275 bp, 21 predicted proteins | sample 1631181 | NCBI WGS metagenome assembly PVBE01 (sample SAMN08397723, study PRJNA350692) | Marine metagenome, whole genome shotgun sequencing project. | isolation source: water | place: Pacific Ocean | collected 2012-04
ACGGCCGACCGAACCGAGCCCAAGGGCACCCCGTTCTATTCTGGAATTTCCGCTCTGGCGCGGGATCTCTGCCAGCAGCATCTTCATTCTCTAAGACCGGGAGGATAGAGACGGCCTGAAGGAAACCGGACTCCGGGTCGCTAGGATGCGTCCTGCCGGTCCGGGCGGGGCAGTCGGTTATCTACCACCACTGGACGAATTCGCAGTCCAACGTGGAAGCACTTCCTGTGGGTCATGCCTGCATCCCTCAACCCCGTTGAAATGGCGTCGGTGTCGTGCGAGGAGTGCTCGAACTTGCATCGTGACATCTGGTCGGGTGAGCTGGGCTTCAACGACCGGGACACCCGAGTGGAGATTCGGAAGGCCTAGCGGCCGCCTTTGGCTGCGAATGGAGTCAGTGGTGGTCCCCGGTTGATCGACCAAGATGATCACACAAGAGTCTGGCACCGTCCCAGGTAGGTCATGATTGACGGGGCAGGATGGTTACCATCCTGCCCTGTCTTGGTCAGTTGGATTTCGGAGGCTGGGCGGGCATCGGATTGACAAGCCCCTGCCCAATGGTCTGGGGGAATACTCGGTCGAGCGTGTCGAGGTCCCAGCCGCCTTCGCGGTGAATACTCTTCACCGGGGTCGGCAGCGTATTGAGCCTGATGAAGTCGCTTCCGACGCTGAAATCCTGGCCATTTACCTCGGCTGCCGCGTCGGTGCAAAGCCAGACGACCAGTGGCGCTATCCGCTCTGGCGTCATGTCATCGGGCATTCCGGTTCCCTGGCCCGCGCGGGCCAGGCCAGCTGCTGTGCGCCGTTCCCGTGCCGCCGCCATCTCCGGCGACATGGTGAGTCGCGTTGCCGCGCTCGGCCGGATCATGTTGGCGGTCACTCCGTAACGGCCGAGATCGCGTGCAATCGTCCGCGTAAAACCGGCGATGCCCTCTTTGGCCGCTGCGTAATTCGCCTGCCCCATATTCCCGAACCCGGAGCCAGACCCTGTATTGACGATCCTCCCGCTCCGTTGCTGTCGAAAGACCTGGGAGGCAGGCTTTGCCAGAGCGAAATGGCCCTTCAGGTGAACGGCCATGATGATGTCCCATTCCTCTTCGGTCATGTTGAACACCATCCGGTCTCGAAGGATGCCGGCGTTGTTCACGAGGATGTCGAGCCGACCCCAGGTGTCGAGTGCCTGCTTCACCATGCCCTCGCCGGCTTCCATGCTGGCGACGGAGTCATAGTTCGCGACCGCCTCGCCTCCCGCAGCCTTGATCTCATTCGCGACCTCGTCAGCCGGGGCTTGCTCGCCACCCTCACCGCCGGGCCCTCCGCCGAGGTCGTTGACGACCACGCGAGCGCCTTCCTGGGCCAGCAAGATCGCCTCGCCCTTTCCAATTCCACGCCCTGCACCCGTGACGATTGCTACTCTGCCTTCGAGCCGACCGGCCATAATTCCAACTCCCGCATTTGTTCGATTTCCACGCTCCTGGAGAAGCGCTGCCACATCGTATGGCAAACGGCGTCTCTCTGTTAGTGGGATGCCCAGTTTGGCGAAGCACACCGACGCGTAGACGCGGCGGGGCATCACCGCTACCCGTACCGGAAGGAATACGACAGTAAGGACGGGACCAACCTCGGGATGGCGGTCATCCGCGAGCATCTGGCCAACAAACGCCTCGGCTTACATGACGATCTGCAAACCGAGCACTCCATCGGCGGTAACAACGTCGGTCTGTTACTCATGCTCAATCACGAGAGTGACGAACAGAGAGAGGAGTGGCTTCCGAAGATGCTCTCCGGCAAACGCGGGTTTGCCTTCGGTATCGCCACCGCTACCGGATCACAGAGGGATCCGAGGAGACTCAGATGCGTCGTGCCGCGGGCTACATGTTCGGATTCATGAAACAGTGAGCGCCGAAGGGGGGATTCCGAAGGTTGAACGAAGGCCGGCCCGGTCCGGCTTTAGTGAGGGTCGCCCTGATTCAGGCGCCTTCGAATGGACGTCGAGAAGATCTCGAGAAACCGAGGAGCCCGGTCGGACTTTCCCGACCGGGCTCCTCGACGCTTGGGCAACCGCTTCGACTGTTTGCTGTGCACCAACAGGTGCTGTTGTGCGTGCCTACATGGAGGTGCACACGGTGTCGAGGATAAGGCGTGTCACGACATATGGGTCCATGTTGGCGTTCGGCCTCCGGTCTTCGATATACCCTTTGCCGTCCTTCGCGACCTGCCAAGGGATTCGCACTGAAGCGCCGCGGTCTGACACGCCCCACGTGAACTCGGTCCAGTGGGCCGTTTCGTGTTGGCCGGTGAGGCGCTCCTCGATCCCGGAGCCGTACTGTTTGATGTGTTTATCGTGGGCCTTCTCCAGTGCCAAGGTCGCAGCCTCGCACGGCTCGTAGGACTCACGCATCTCTTTTGTTGAGAAGTTCGTGTGGGCGCCGGCGCCGTTCCAGTCGCCCTTCACCGGCTTCGGGTCGAGCGTGGCGCTGACCCCGAACTCTTCAGCTATCCGATAGAGCAGCCAGCGGGCAACCCAGACCTCGTCTGCCACCAGCGGTGGGGCGACGGGCCCAATCTGGAACTCCCACTGCCCTGGCATCACCTCGGCATTGGTCCCGGAGATGCTCAAACCAGCCTCGATGCACGCCGTCGTGTGGGCTTCGACAACATCGCGGCCGAAGACCTCGTCGGCCCCGACGCCGCAGTAGTAACCACCCTGGGGAGCGGGGAAGCCGTTGTCCGGCCAGCCGAGCGGTTTGATACCGTCGAAGAATGTGTACTCCTGCTCGATTCCGAACAGCGGTTCGTGCGAGGCGAATTTCTCAGCCACTTCGGCGCAGGCTGCGCGGGTATTGGTTGGGTGGGGGGTCATGTTGGTGAGCAGTACCTCAGACATCACGAGGACGTTGTCCCCGCCGCGTAGCGGGTCCGGGCACGTGAACACGGGGCGCAAGACACAATCCGAGTTGGCTCCTGGTGCCTGGTTCGTGCTTGAACCGTCGAAGCCCCAAATCGGCGGCTCGGTGCCGACCGGGATTACCTTGGTCTTGGAGCGAAGCTTCTCCGTAGGCTCCGTGCCGTCTATCCAGATGTACTCGGCTCTGTAGACGCTCGTCATATGCTCTCTCACCTCACGCGCGGCTGAACGGGAGACTCCCATCTCCAGCCTGTTTATTGCACAACGGTAAGGTCCGTTCGTTTCGAAGATGTTTCGGAGTTATTGCGGCTGTGTTCCATTTCGCCACCCGCTCCTGGTCAGATTCTTGGCCGAGCGGGCGGGAGGACAACTAGAATCCCCTATGGCCGATGCGACCGGGGAGTTCACGTGCCATATGCTAGCAACTGCGACGCGGCGAACAGATCTACTACGAGACCGAGGGATCAGGCGACTCGACCATCTTCTTCCACCATGGCTTCAACCGGTCGATGGAGGAATGGCGTTCGAGCGCGCCACCGGCGACAGAGTGTGGTCGTATCAGGCACCCGGCGGTATCAACGCATGACCGGCCTTCACAGAGGACACTCTGTTGATACCTGTCGGTTTCGGGGATCCGGCGGTCCTTCTCGCACTCAAGCTCGGATAAGGTGAGGCCGCTCATTCGTAGCGGAGCGCCTCCGCTACTTCCACGCCGGCGGCGCTCCGGGCCGGGAAGTAAGTCATGACTAGCGAGGCCGCGAGAGCGAGCCCACAGATCAAGAAAATCTGGACCCACGGCACGGTGAATTCAAATCCCCTTGCCTCTTCGCCGACGGTACCGGATGTAAACAGGACCCAGGCGAAGCTGACTCCCATGACGAGTCCAAGTAGGATCCCGGAGAGAGCGATAAACCCGGATTCGAAGAGGAAACTGAGAGCCACCATCGAGCGTTGATAGCCGATCGCTCGAAGCATGCCGATCTGCTGGCGTCGTTCCACGACTGCCCGGAACGCGACCACGCCGAGTGCTGCGATGCCGATGATCAGCCCGAGTCCCATGAACCCCTGGAAAAGAAGCAGAAAACCGGCCTGTGCGGTGCGCCGATCGTCGAGCAGCTTGTCGAGGGACTCAGCCGACGCCTGTACCAGCGCGGACTCGACCGTCCTAGCGTACTCACGGCTGTCCGCACCACTTTCGAGCTTCAGGTACCAGACTTGCGCCTCCGCCCCCGGGAAGGCGGTCATTAGGGTGCTCCGGTTGACCACGATGGAGCTGAAGAAGACCGAAGCGGAGTCCTCCATTTGGCCAACCACCGTAACTGTGGTCTCGGCACCGCTGGCTGGGTCGAAGAACGTGAGCTCGAACGGCTCGAACCCGTCCGACAGAACGACGTCGAGGACGAGGATGTCCTCATCTCGGAAGCCGGGTCCACCGTCGTTGTCGACCAGCTCTCCGTCGATGATCGCCAAGTTCGCATCGGCGGCGACCGCCTCCCACGTTGCCTCCTCGCTGTCGTAGCCGACTGCAATGTACTTCAGGCCGATGCTGTTCTCGGTGAGGAAGGTGGAGTCACCGCCAAGTATTACATAACGTTTATACTGCCCGTCCGAGTCTTCGCCGCCCCAGTCGGGGTCGGCAATTTGAACTTCATCGAAGCCCGCCCAGCGCGTTTCCGCGATCGCCGCGAGAGGCCCGGTATCGACCCCGGCCAGATCCAGTTCCTTCTCGAGACTATCCGCCTTGTTGTTACTGTTGGTTATCACCATGTTGTCGAATCCGCCCTTGGCATCATCGCCCAGGAAGATCCGTGCGAAGTTCGAATTGACCGTGGAAAACACGATCAACGAGAACATGATCAGCCCGATCATCGCGATCGTCAGGCCGGTGCGAACGCGGGCGGTTAGCGGGTACGCGATCGCTGTTTTAACTGCCGGCACGACACGTCCAAACTTGGCTCCGAGCGTGGCCGCGACCGGCAGGGCGATGTCCGCGTTATAAGTGATGATGAAGGTCCCGGCGCCCACCATCGCCACGCCGCTCAGGAAGAACATTTCGAACCCAACGTCCATCTCACCGATCAGCCAATCGAACGCTCCAGCCGGTGAGAGAAACCAATAGAGCAGGGCCAGCAGTGAGATGCATGACATCGAAGCACGCTCGTGGATGTGGAAGTAGCGAAGCGTAGTGCCGACGGCGAGGAGGATCAGGGAAGTGCCGGCTGAGAACAGGAAGGTGTTGTCGGCCGAGAGGCCCCACTCGATGCAGATCGCTCCTAGCACACCCCCGAGGACGCCCAGCCCCGCTCCCCAGGCGATTGGGCGGTCGCGGTCCTGGAGAGAAGCGAATACAACCCCTACTGGCGGAAGTAGGAGCGCAACCACCATGCTCCAGAGAGGAACGGAACGCGGCCGGCGGTCGCGGGTGACGCGTACCAGCAGCCAGGCCAAGAAGTAAAACGGAATCGTGATGACGAAGAAGAAAGGCCAGGTAGGAATTCGTCCGCCGACAAGTCGTTCGTCTTTCGGCAGGTAGAAGTTGTTACCTTTCAGCACGTAAATGAACGGCCCTACAAGGCCGACGAAGGCACCTAGGAAGAAGACTGGCGAAATACGGGCCCCAAGCATCCCGAAAGCCATGGCGAAGCCGAAGGAAGCGAACACGTTCACCGCTGCCCGAAGAAAGCCAAAGAATGTTGAGAACTCAGGGTTGAGAGGCCTCGATTCCGGGATGTCCCGGATCGCGGACACGATATTAAGGTGGGCCGCCCGAACCGAGGCGAGGAAGATAATCAGGAACGTCGTGATTACCCCCACGCAGAATGAGGTCAGCAGGCCCCGGGGGGTGAACGTCACGCGGAGATCGATGCCCAGGCCGGTCTCGCCGGTCGAATTCACGAATGTAACCATGAGCAGCGTGACCACCATTCCGGTGAACAGTCCGACGAGTGCCGCGCAAAGGTCGTACCCCATTCCTTCGGCAAGGAAGGACTCGGTCAGGTGGCGCCTCTTGGCCCCAACAGCACGGGCCATTCCCATCTCAGGTTTCCGCTCCGCCGCAAGCATGATGAAGATAAGAAAGATCAGGAGGACCCCGGCGAAGATTGAGAAGAGACCGAAGACGACGAAAAACGTCGTGAAAAAGCTGCTGATCAGTGTCGCGAAGTCGATGACATCCTTTTTGAATGCGCTTGCTTCGAACGGAGTGCCTGTGAGGGCCGCAGATAGCTTCATCTCAGCAGCGTCGCTGTGACTGAGCCCTCCCCTGGCGTCACCGATGTTGGTGACTGCGATGATGTCGTAGGTGTCTCCGCCGCCGTTTATGGACCTGAGAAAATCGAGATTGACCATGGCCCCCGGCAGGTCCTCGGAGCCGATATCGAATCGGCCGGTCAGGACGGAGTTGGGAGCGATCTCTGCAACGACCGCTTCGTAGCCCTGGAACTCGAACAGCAGAGTAATCGTGTCTCCAACTCGGGCATCGAGAGCCTCCGCGAGGTCCTCGTTAAGAAGCACCTTGTTGCCGTCCAGGCTGGAAGCACCACCGGGGATGCCGCCAAACGGCTCCAACTGCGACGGGTCAACGCCGACGATGTTCGCGTTGGCCTCATTGAGGTTGTTCCGCTGATTGACGACCGAGAACGTTTCAACGATCGCACCCAGGAACGCTTCAACATCTGTATCACCCGCAAACTCCGCCCGCAGCCTTTCGAGCTCCGCGGCCGGGATTTTGCGTTCGTCCTCGGCGGCCGGAAAGTCGTCGGTATTCCACTCGACCAGCTCATCTACTTCGCCGAGGAGGTCGAAGTAGTCGTCCGTCGCAGTACTCGCGACCGTGTCCCCGGTGCCGAAGGCAGCGGTCATGATGACTGTAGCCAACATGAGTCCAAAGACAATCAGGGTCGTCTGGGCTTTCCGTCTCGGGATGTTTCGGAGACCCTGCTTGAACATGACCGGATTGCGGATCGCAACAAGAGCCAGGAGCAGGAGAATCGCGATCGTCAGGCCCCCAGCGGTGCCTGCAATCATGTTCATTGGAACGCCGAACAGCTCTTCCATGAGTCTCCCGGCAACCCGTCGGCAGTTTTCGGCGCGGTTAAATCGCCAAACAGCGGGAAGAAGACTGTCTCAGGTTGCGCCGAAAGATGCGAGCTTCAATCGGTCAAGGCAGCCAAAGCTAGGTCCGAGAGCTTGTGCATCCGTTCGAAGTTGCTCGAGTCCTCGAGCGTGCCCGTTGTCAGGCAGACGAAGGTAACATCACGTGCTGGGTCTACCCAGAACATGGTCGAGCCGGCGCCCAGGCCGCCGAATGTTCTGCTCGACGCTGTGGCACCGAAAGGCATCGGGAATAGACCCTCGCCGCGCAGGAAGAAACCGAGGCCCAGGTAGGCAGGGAACGGCGCCCAGCCATGCGTCTCGCACATCCCATCGAAGATGTGGTTTACCTCGGAGCCGGTGTGGTTCTGCAGGGCAAGGTCGACCAGAGCGGGAGATAGTATCCGCACCCCGTTGAGTTCGCCGCCGCGACGAAGCATCTCCCCGAAGAGAAAGAGGTCTTGAGCAGTGCCTATGCCCCCCCCGCCGGGCATCTCGTAGGTTTCGCTCTGCACCAGGTTGAAATTCTCGAGGCCCTCTGGGGGAATGATCGCCGGCGTCCAGTCCCTAACAACGACAGGTGAGCGCCGCTCGGCCAGGTCGGGACGGAGCGTGAGGCTGGTGCTGGTCATTTCGAGCGGATCGAAGATGTCCTCGGCGAGGATCTGTCGCACGGGGCGGCTGCCCCCATCGAGTCTCCGGACTATCTCACCCAGCACAGCGAAGGCTCCCACGGGGCTGTAGCTGACAATCCGCCCGGGTGTCGTCTTTAGCGGCTGGTCAGCTACAGCCAGGGCCACCGCGGTCGTGTCGCCGATCTTGGCTGGATCCATCATTGGGAGGTCTGAGGACAGCCCGGCAGTGTGGTTTAAGAGCTGGGCGACGGTGACGTGCTGTTTGCCCTTGGTACCGAACTCCGGAATTACGTCGGCCACCGGAGTGAAGAGCCGGATGTCTCCACGATCCACGCATTGGAGCAACGCAACTGCGGTGAACGTCTTCGTAACGGAAAAGAGGCAGAAGACGTCGTCTATTGTTGCGGGGCGCTGTGTCTTGCGCTCGGCGAACCCGATGGCTTGGTGATAGGCTACTTTTCCCCGCCGGGCCACGAGAACAACGGCACCGTCGTATTGTTCCTGCTCGATATCCCAAGCGATCACCTTCGTGATGCGATCGAGCCGCGCACCATCCATACCGTCCAGGGCTGCCTCCACTGCGCACCTCCCTGCAGTTGGCGAAACATATCACGGCCGTTCCGAAAGCCTCTACCTGCAACTGGTTGCAGGTGCAGTCGACGCACATCTAAGCTGGTTATACCTCACCAGGGAAATGGACTGATGAAGGTCCGCTATTTGTTGGTGCCCCTCGTTCTCGCCCTGATCGCCCTGATTATTGGGTGTGGTGGCGACGATATAGACGTCGCCGTAGGAGACGGGCTCACAGGGACAAAGAACTCGTTCGAAAACGACGACCGTCTACGGGTGGCGACGACGGTCGCTCCGCTCACAAGCATCGTATTGAATGTGGCCGGGAACTGCGCATACGTTCATGGTCTAATCACTCCCGGGATCGACTCTCACACGTACGAGCCTAGGCCGTCGGATGCTGTCATTCTGAGCCGTGCCGACCTCCTGATCATGAATGGCGGCTCGCTGGAAGGAACGACTGAGGAGTTGGCCGAGGCGAACCTCGCGGATTCTTCGAAGATCTACAAGCTGGCGGATCGCACCCTCGCCGGCGACGACCCCGAGACCGGATTCCTTTATGACTTCAGCTTCCCCCGTGCCGATGGGAGGCCCAACCCTCACCTATGGATGAGTCCGATTTACGCCCGGACCTACGCGGAGCTGATTCGCGACGCACTTACGGAGAACGACCCCGAACAAGCGGATTGTTACTGGGAGAACTTCGCGTCTCTGGCGGACGTTCTCGAACGGCTTGACCGGGCCATAAGGGCGGACAGCATCACTGTTCCCGAGGGGGCACGGCAGCTACTCACCTATCACGACAGCTGGGCTTACTGGGCGCGGGAGTACGGTTGGACCGTGATCGGGGCTATTCAGCCTTCCGACTTCACCGAGCCAAGCGCGCAGGATGTCGCGGAGATCATCAGGCAGATCAAGGACCTCGATGTACCGGTGATATTCGGCAGCGAGGTATTCCCGAGCACCGTCCTCGAAACGATCGCGCAGGAGTCAGGGACTGAGTTCGAGGAGCGCCTCAGCGACGACGAGCCTCCTGGTGAGTCTGACGACCAGGGCCACACTTACGTTGGCATGCTGGTCGAGGACATGAGGATTCTCTTCACGGCGCTCGGAGGGAGCGTGGACACAGTTTCGACCGTGCCGGTCGAGAACACGTTCAAGAGATAGGCCGGAGGAGCTGACGAATGAGCGCAGTAATTTCACTCTCTAGCGTGTCGGCCGGCTATGAGGACAAGCTGGTGCTCGATGCAGTCGATCTCGACGTCGAGGCGGGAGAGTTCGTCGGAATCGTTGGCCCCAGCGGATCGGGGAAAACGACGCTTCTCCGCCTTATTCTGGGTCTAGTTCCATTCCGCACAGGCGAAGCCAGCGTCGAGGGTCACGATGTCCTGATTGGCCGGCCGGCCATCGGATACGTGCCGCAGGTCGAGACGATCGACTGGAACTTTCCCGTAACCGTGGAGGAAGTCGTCCTTATGGGCCGCGCGACCGACAGTGGTCCGTGGCCATGGGCCAGACGCCAGGATCGTAAAGAGATGATGTACCTTCTCGAAAGGCTCGGGATTGATGACCACCGGCGAAAGCAGATTCGCAATCTCTCGGGTGGACAACAGCAGAGGGCGTTCCTCGCTCGGGCGCTGATCCGAAACCCGAGGGTCCTTCTTCTCGATGAGCCGGCGAGCGGCGTGGACATTAAGACGCGTGACGAAATTCTTCATCTGTTGGTAGATCTGAACCGCCAGGGAGTCACGATCGTCCTTTCGACGCACGAGCTCAATTCCGTCGCGGCGCACCTTCCGCGCGTCGTTTGCATAAACAAGATGGTCGTCGCCGACGGCGCTCCCGAAAAGGTCTTCACAGCCGACGTGCTCCGCCGCACCTACGGCGGAGATATGGTCGTGCTCACGCAAGAGGGAGGGCGGCCACTCGTGGCTGACTCTCCCCACGTATTCGACGATCTTGGCCATCCGGTGACGGTGGAGCCTTCCGAATGATCGACTTCTTCACCGAGCCGTTGGAGTTCGAGTTCTTTCGTAGGGCCTTGCTGGGCGCGACGATGGTGGGTGCTCTCACGGGCCTGATCGGTGTCTTCGTGGTGCTCCGGGGAATGAGCTATGTGGGTCATGGACTCTCCCACGCGGTCTTCGGAGGTGCCGTTGTCGGATATGTTGTGGGATTCAACTTCTACCTTGCGGCCGGTCTCTGGGGCTTTGCCTCAGCGGTCTTGATCAATCAGACCACGCGGCGACGGCAAATCGGTGCCGACGCGGCCATCGGCATCATCACAACCGCAAGCTTTGCCCTCGGCGTCGCAATCATCAGCCGAGCTTCGCGGATCACGACCAACTTTGACGCAGCGTTGTTCGGCAATCTCCTTGGCGTGCAGTCCAGCGATTTGTGGGTCATCGGTGGGGTTCTGGCGGCGACGTTGCTCTGCGTCTTCTTCTTCTACAAGCAGATGTTGTTCATGACCTTCGACCCGGAGGTTGCCCCGGTCTACGGAGTCCGGACAGGGTGGCTGGATATCCTGTTTGCCCTTCTTCTTGCCGCAACCGTCATCACCTCGATCCGGATCATGGGAGTTACGCTCATCGCTGCTTCGTTGGTCATACCGCCCATCATCGCGAGGCTGCTCACCGACCGGTTTGCAGCAATGCTGGTCCTGTCCACGTTGCTTGGTGCGGCACTCGGCTTCATTGGGATGTTCCTGAGCTTTGAATGGGACATTGCTTCTGGGGCCGCGATCGTGCTCGTGTCCACGGCGGCCTTTGCCGTGGTGCTTGCCTACGTAAATGCGATGGAGTGGCGCCAGTCCCGCAAATTCACCTTCGGCCTGAAGCGTGTCGTGGTTCGTGGGCAGGAACCTATCGTCGAATAAGGTCGCTTGGGGTCAGGGATCTTCTCCGTCGTCTGATTAGGATGGTCTGATGGCAAGATTCGATGCGGTGGTGGTAGGCGCTGGACCTGCGGGGAGCACTGCGGCACGGGAGCTTGCTGCTTCGGGTGCCCGAGTACTCGTTCTAGATAAGTCCACTTTCCCCAGGTACAAAGCCTGTGGTGGAGGCATTCCTCTCCGTACGGAAAGGCTGCTGCCGTTTCCGATCGACGTGGTCGTCGAAGATTCCGTGAATCTTCTGGAGGTCTCGCTTCGTGGTCGCTCCGGCTTCGTTCGTGACAGCGGGTCTCCCTTTGCGCGCATGGTGATGCGGGACCGGTTTGACGACCTGCTTCTCGAATGGGCCTGTGCGGCCGGTGCGCAGTTTCGTCCCCTCTCAACCGTGAGAGTGGTTGATTCCGACTCAGACGAACTGACAGTTCGATGTGATGATTCGTTCGAGGCCCAGGCGCGCTTCCTTGTGTGCGCCGACGGTGCACATTCACCGACCGGGAAAATGACCGGGCTCGGCGAAGGCATTGCGGAGTGTGCAGCCTGGGAGGTCGAATTTGAGGGGAGCGCCACAAACCGGGCACGCTGGTCGGGTCGCGCTTTCGTGGACGTGGGATACAGTCCCTGGGGATACGGCTGGCTATTTCCGAAGGAGAAGCACCTGTCGGTTGGAATGGTGCTGCCGGGTGATAATGCGCGCGAACTAAAGGGGCGTGTCGCCGCCCTCGCGGAGCGTATTGGAGTCGCGACTGAACCCACCGCAATTAGCCGCGGACACAAGATCCGTTTCAGGCGGGAAAACGAGCCTATTGCCGGGGCTCGAGCTCTCCTGGCTGGAGACGCTGCTGGTCTCGCGGACGAGTTCACAGAAGAGGGCATTGTCTACGCGCTGCAGTCCGGCCGTCTTGCTGCTAGGAACCTGCTCCGGGCATTGGACTGCGGTCCCGGGCTGGCGAGTTACCAGGAGGACGTGAATAGCGAGATCATGCCGGAGCTCAAGGCTGCCCGTTACATGGCGGGCCTGTTCTATGCTGGCCTCCGCCGGGGCGGCCGCGGTTGGTTTACGGCTGCTCGGCTGATGCCGGGGCTCTGGTCAGCGTTCTTCGCGGTTCAAAGAGGTGAGTCGAGTTACGCCCGCGAAGTCACGCGGTTCTGGTTTGTTCGGCTGGCACGCCGCCTGCAATCCTCCTGATCATTGCGGAGCTCCATTAGAGCCCGCTAGCCATGCGGCCGTCAGCAATCGATTGGGGTGCTCGAGCAATTCAGCCACGGCCCCGAGGAACCTGGCCCCAGGGGCGCCGTCCACGATTCGGTGGTCGATGGTGAGACTGAGCGACATCAAGGATCGCCGTTCGACGTCCGTTCCGGAGTCACCAGTGAAACTTGGGCGTTCGCTAACTCGGCCGATACCCAAAATGGCCGCTTGCGGAGGGTTGATGACGGGTGTGAACGAGTCGATCCCGTACATGCCCAGCGAGGTGACTGTGAACGTTCCCTCGGTGACATCCTCCCTCCGTAGTCCGCCCGACCTTGCTCGTTCGGCTAGCTCACGAGTCTCACTCGAAATCTGCGAGAGGGACTTTTCGTCGGTCTTCCTAATCACAGGCACAATCACACCCTCGTCCAAAGCGACTGCAAATCCGACGTTGATTTCCGGCGCCTTTCGAATGACCGAGCCGTTCAGTGTGGAGTTGAGACGAGGGTGTTCCCGCAGTGCCAGGGCAACCGAACGGATGACGATGTCGGTGTAGGTGGGCGCGCCACCCTCCGGGCGTCCCACCAGGTCCCGCCGTAGCCGAGTTGATTCTGTGACATCGACTTCCATGGTGAGTGTGAACTGCGCGGAGTCGTGCAACGAGGCCAGCATTCGATCCCCTACGGTCCGGCGCACGCCCTCATAGGGCATCTCTTCGACTGCGGACGTCCTTAGGGCCAGTTCAACATCCTTCCGCACCACCCGGCCGCCTGGTCCGCTGCCGCTGACGCTTGCCACGTCAACGCCACGGTCGGCGGCGAGTCTTGCCACCGTCGGGGAGACCTTTGGGCCGGTCGTCCCGCCAGCGGGCCTCTGGAAAGCCACAGCCTCAACGTCTTGGAGGAGAATTCTTCCCCCCGGACCACTCCCGCTGACCGAGATAAGGTTGATCCCCTTCTCGCGGGCGAGGCGGCGTGCCGCCGGCACCACCTGCACCTCTTCGACTTCGGCCGCATCCGCCCCTCCGCCAAGGCCGTCGAGATGCGCTTGCACGTCGGCAACCAGGATCCTTCCACCGGGGCCGCTGCCACGGACTTCTTCCAGGCTGACGCCCCGATCACGCGCCAGGCGTCTGGCGGAGGGCTCAGCCTGGACTGTTCCTTGAGTCACGGGGAATGACCCCCGCCCCTCGGTCCCAGCGGGGGTCACCGCCGACTCGTGGTCTGCCATAACGCCCGCTTCTTCGCCAAGCTCGCCAACGAGTACGAGGGGTGTGTTGACGGGAATCGTTTCGCCTTCCTTGATGAACAACTGGAGAACCACGCCCGCGACTGGCGACTCAAGCTCGGACTCAATCTTTTCCGTCTCGATCTCCGCCACGGGTTCGCCTATTTCGACGGTCTCACCGACCGCCTTGAGCCAGCGGACGAGGGTGCCCTCGAGCATGTTCATGCCCCACTGGGGCAAAACGACTTCGTCAGCCACGGCCTAACTCCGTCCGCTGCCGCGCGCTGCGTACGTCATTCGAATGTCTTCTTCACCGCTTCGATGATTCGATCCTCATCCGGGTAGAGCATCGGCTCGAGGGCCGGGCTGAACGGAGGATGGACCATGTGGGAGGCGACGCGCTGCACTGGGGCTTGGAGCGACCAAAACCCCTCCTGTGCCACCAGGGCGCAAGCTTCACTCGCGAAACTGCAGGTCTTGTGTGCCGAGTCGACGGCCACGAATCTGCCGGTCTTGGCCACCGAATCCAGGATCGTCTTTTTGTCCAATGGCACCAAAGAGCGCGGATCGACCACTTCGGCCGAGATTCCATCCGCTTCCAGTCGCTCGGCTGCTGCGAGGCTGCGAGTGACCATGCCGCCGACCGCGAGGATGGTCACGTCATCGCCTTGGCGCTTAACGTCGGCGACGCCGTAGGGGATGGTGTAATCCTTTTCTGGAACGTCCCCGCGGACCCCCATCAGAGTGTTGTCCTCGAAGAAAAGAACTGGGTCGTTGTCGCGAACCGCGGTCTTGAAAAGTCCCTTGGCGTCGGCGGGCGTTGTGGGCATGACAATCTTGAAGCCGGGGATGTTCATGTAGATCGGGTGAGGGCGGTCCGTGTGATGGGCGGCCGAATTGTTGCCGTAGGAGATTCCAACCCGATAAACCAGCGGCAGCGTTGCTTGGCCCCCGAACATGTACTTCATCTTGGCGACCTGGTTCACGAACTGGTCCATCGCGACCCACATGAAGGCGCACAGCGAGCCAACGATCGGCCGCATCCCGACTGCCGCCGCGCCAACCGCCGCGCCCATGAAGCCGGTCTCAGAGAGCGGACAATCAAGAACGCGGTCGTCGCCGAATTCTTGATGGAGCCCACCAGTGACGCCGTAAATGCCGCCCCGGATGCTCTCCCCCATCACGAAGATCGACGGATCTGCCCGCATTTCTTCTTTGATTGCCTCGTTCAAAGCCACGGCAAACGATTTTTCAGTCATCAGATTCCTCCGGCACGCGGTTCTTTCCGAGCCCTAGTAGCGGTCGATCGGGATTGGGTTCGTGAATAGGTCCTCGAACAGCTCATCCGGTTCTGGATCCGGGCTCTTGCGTGCAAATTCGAGCGCACCATCGATCGTCACTTCGACTTCGCGCTCGATATCATCCAGGTCGCTGGACGTCGCGTAACCGGCCTCGAGGAGGTGCTTTTTGTGAAGGTCAATCGGGTCTCGCGCTCTCCACTCATCAACTTCGTCCTCGCTCCTGTAAGGCTCGCGGAGGATGCGATTCATTCCCTCCGCGTGCTCCCGATAGCGGTAGGTGAGGCCCTCAATCAGGGATGGGCCCTCGCCTGCCCGGGCGCGAGCGACTGCCGCACTTGTGGCCTCGTACATTGCGACGACGTCCTGTCCGTCCACCACCGCCCCGGGCATGTTGTAGGCGGCGGCGCGGTCTGCGATGTTCTCGGCCGACACAGATTCTTCGTAGCTGGTGGTGACTGCGTACTGGTTGTTCTCGCAGACGAAAATGACAGGTAGCTTCCAGATTCCCGCCAGGTTCATCGTCTCGTGGCAGGCCCCCTCGTTGCTGGCTCCATCGCCGAAGAAGGGGATTACCACTTTCGTTTCCTTGCGGAGCTTCGAGGCCAGCGCGGCCCCCACGGCCACCGGAAGAGCCGAACCGAGGATCCCCGACTCGCCGAGAATCCCGACACTAAAGTCGGCGAGGTGCATCGAGCCGCCCTTGCCCTTGCAATACCCGGTGCGCTTTCCAAAAAGCTCCGCCATTGCCCGATTGACGTCGGCGCCCTTGGCTATTGGATGCCCATGTGACCGATGGTTCCCGGTGACATAATCGTCGTCATTCAGAGCGGCACAGGCGCCGACCGCGACGGCCTCTTCACCAATGTAGGTGTGGACGGCGCCGACGATTTCGCCGCGCTCGACCAGACCGACCGCGGCCTCGTCGAATCGGCGAATGAGAAGCATCTTCCGAAGCATTTCCACATAGATGCTAGGGGCGCTCTGGGTTGAACCGCTCATTGAGAGCTCCTTGATGCGTCTTTGGAAGGACGATGAGTGGCCTTGTGCCGGAAGTTTATGCCTGTTGAGGATGCCTCGGTAGGCCCCCATGTCTGGGTTGCGCGTGATACGGCTAACGTGGTGCCTAGGACCTCGGGACCGTAGATTTCGAGCGATATGCCAAAAGTGGTCGACTTTATCCCGCCACCGGAACTCAAAGGCGTCCACCTCCGCCTGATGCCACATGCCGTGCGGCCGATGCTCAGACTCGCCCAAGACATGTTCGACCGTTTCATGCGTGCCTTTGGCGGGCGAGTGGTCTTCATCCATGGGTATGGCTTTCTTGGTGGGGGTGGCGGCGAACCGACTGCACAGTTGGAACCCTCGCCATATTCGGATGCCCGCGAAAGCTGGGAGAAGCACTACAGGCCGATGGCAGAAGAAATCTGCCTGTTTCTTCGGGAGAAGGATTACCGGCATTTGAGCACTCCCGAACTAGCCGAGGCTCTCTCCGGCTTCTTCGACGATGCGGGCCGCGTATTCGCGTGCACCATGGCGCCCCTCATGGGCGTAGTCACGGACCTTGCGGGACTGGTCGCCTTCTGTCAGGAGCTGTTCGGAGAAGACGGAGCACGGGAAGCGCTCATTATGCTCGAAGGCTTTGAGAACGATTCAGCCTCGACAGCGCTGCAGCTCGAGCCACTCGCTGCGATGGCGCAAGACTCAGAGCGACTCTTGACTGCGGTGCGCAGCGCCGACCTGGAAGCGATTACCGCCGCTCCGGGCGGAACGGAATTCGTGGGCCTATTCAACGAGTATCTCGAAGAGTTCGGGCATGGTTCCCAGACCTGGTGGGAGATCCAGGACCCAACGTGGGCCGAGGATCCGAGCGTTCCACTCGGACTGATCGCCCGTTGGGCTGCGAGCCCGCTCCTGACGCCGACTGCCGCCCACGAAACGGCGGTCAGTCGGCGCGATGCTGCAATTGCTAGGACCGAAGGAAAGATCTCCGACGATGCCTCGCGAAAGCGCTTTCATGAGCTCCTCGGTACCGCGCACGATTACGTCTCTGTCGTCGAAGGGCGTGCCCACTGGCAGCAAAACGCAGTCGGAGCGGTGAGGGCGCCATGCGTTGCACTTGGCGCACGTCTCGTCGCGGCGGGTGCGCTGACTGATTCCGGAGACGTGTTCTTGTTCACACTTGACGAGCTCTGTGAGATCGCAGCGGATGGACCCGCCGCTGCCGCCGCAGCTACTCGCGCTGGCGAACGCCGGGCTGAACTGGCTTCTTGGGGACGGCTCAGTCCCCCCATGACGCTGGGACAGGCACCTGAGGGCGGGCCACCGGGACCGCCCATCATGGCGATGATGTTCGGAGGTCCGCCTCCGCCCTCCGATGACCCCTCAGTGATCAAGGGGGTCGGGGCAAGTCCCGGAATCGTTGATGGCACGGCCCGTGTCATTCGGACGATGGCGGACGCTGACCGACTTGAGCAGGGTGACATCCTGGTCTGCCCATTCACGGCACCATCGTGGACGCCACTTTTTGTCACCGTCGGCGCGGTCGTCACAAACCAAGGAGGCATGCTTGCTCATGCGGCGATCGAGGCCCGCGAGTATGGGCTCCCCTGCATCGTCGGCACCCAGGACGGCACCGACCAAATCCCCGATGGCGCCAGGGTGACCGTGGATGGAACGGCCGGGACGGTTCACGTCCACCCAGACTAGCGGATGGCATTTCTGCCGGGCCGACTCCTTTCGCACTCCCGGGCCCACCAACCTATACTCCCGAGCTAACCGCCATCGCCTTCGGGCGAGAGATGAGGAGGCTTTGTGAGGGGCATCATCAGCTACGGCGCCTACGTGCCGTATCACCGGCTGGACCGCGGGGCCATTGCCGAAGCGCTGGGCGCCGGTGGCGGAAGGGGCACCCGGGCAGTCGCCAACTACGACGAAGACACTACATCGATGGGAGTTGAGGCCGGCCGGATTGCGCTGGCTTCGCTGCCGAGCGGCACTCAGCTCGGGTCGCTCTACTTCGCGACGGCCGATCCTTCTTACCTCGACAAGACAAACGCCACGGCGATTCACGCAGCGCTCGGGCTTGACGGCTCGGTGTTTGCAGCAGATATGACCGGCTCGGTCCGCTCAGGCGCAGGGGCATTCAAGGCCGCGTTGGATTCCCGCGAACCGTCACTGGCAGTGCTCAGCGACATCCGCACAGGGCTCGCTGGCAGCGCCGATGAGGCGAACGGTGGAGACGGCGCCGCGGCTTTTGTATGCGGCGAGGGGGCCGATGTGATCGCGGAGTATATCGGAGGAGCTTCGAGCACAGCTGAATTCCTGGACCGCTGGAGGCTTCCGGGTCGCAAGGCGTCCCAGATTTGGGAAGAGCGATTTGGGGAGTTCGCCTATGTTCCCCTCGCCCGTCAGGCTTTCGCCAAGGGGCTCGAAAGCACCGACACGACCACCGAGCATGTTGACCACCTTGTCGTTGCAAGCGTCAGCCCTCGAGCCACACGCACGGTGGTCGCCGGATCGGGAGTGAGGAAGGAATCGATAGCGGACGACTTCAGCGCAAGCCTCGGCAACGCCGGCACCGCGCAGCTGGGTCTCGGTCTGGCCAATGTGCTGGACACCGCCAAACCGAACCAGATCATCGCGGTCTGGCTGCTAGCCGATGGCTCCGATGTGATGCTGTTCAGGACGACCGACGCTATCGCTGGCTACAAGCGGACGTCGACGGTAGCAGAACAGATCGCTTCGAGTAGGCCGGTCAGCTACGCCGCTTTCATAACCTGGAGAAATCTCCTTGAGCGTGAGGGCCCAAGGCGCCCGGACCCTGATCGACCCGGGGCTCCAAACTCGCTTCGTGGGGAGGACTGGAAGTTCGGCTTCTCGGCGAGCCGCTGCGACGCCTGCGGCTGGCGCCACCTGCCGCCAGCCCGCGTCTGCGTGAACTGCCACTCTGTCGACAAGATGTCGCGCGAGCGAGTGGCCGACCTGACAGCGGTCGTCGCAACCTACACGGTGGACCGTCTTGCATTCTCGCCGGCCCCTCCTCTCGTTGCAGCTGTCATCGATTTCGACGGCGGCGGTCGCTTCAACAGCGAGATGACCGACGTCGACCATGAGAAGCTCGCAATCGGTGATTTAGTCGAGATGACATTCCGGCGGTTATATACTGTGGAAAACATCCACAATTATTTCTGGAAATCGCGTCCAATCAGGAGGGCTAACTGAATGAGTTCAAAAGGCATTATGGACCGCGTCGCTATCGTCGGGATGGGCTGCACGCCGTTCGGCGAGCATTGGGACAAGAGCGTTGACGATATGCTGATTGAAGCGGCAGAGGGCGCAATCGAGTCGGCCGGGGTCGCCATGGACGATATCGACGCTTTCTGGCTCGGCACAGCTGGGTCGGGCGTCAGCGGTCTAACCTTGTCGCGTCCGTTGAAGATCGATTACAAGCCGGTCAGCCGCAACGAAAATATGTGTGCGACCGGCTCGGAGTCATTCCGGAACGCCTGCTATGCGGTCGCCTCGGGCGCGTATGACGTGGTTATGGCGATCGGGGTGGAAAAACTGAAGGATTCCGGCTACTCGGGACTCGTCAGTAGCCGCCCTACTGACGATGGGACCAGCTCCGGTACGTCTGCCCCGGCGAACTTCAGCCTGCTGGCGCCGGCTTACTCCAACAAGTACGACGTGCCAATGGACCAGCTCAAGGACACGATGACCCGTATCGCCTGGAAAAACCACAAGAACGGCTCCCTTAACCCGCGGGCTCAGTTCAAGAAGGAAGTCTCGAAGGAGACTATCGCGAACTCGCCCCTGATCGCCGGCAACCTGGGTATCTTCGATTGCTCCGGTGTCTCCGATGGATCGGCGGCAGCGGTTATCGTCCGAGTCGAAGACGCGCATAAATACACCGATCAGCCTCTATATGTGAAAGCTCTCTCGTTCGTGGCCGGCCCCGGCCGCGGCCCCATCGATCCCGAGTACGACTACACGACGTTCGATGAGTGTGTAGCCGTGGCCAAAGACGCCTACGAACAGTGTGGGATCACCGATCCGAAGAACCAGCTTGCCATGGCCGAGGTTCACGACTGCTTTACCCCGACAGAACTAGTACTCATGGAGGACCTCGGGTTCTCGGAGCGCGGTGAGGGGTGGAAAGACGTGATGGACGGCACTTTCGACCTCGACGGTGAACTGCCTGTAAACCCGGATGGCGGGCTGAAGTCCTTCGGCCATCCGATTGGCGCTTCCGGATTGCGGATGCTCTTCGAGTGCTGGCTGCAGCTTCGCGGCGAGGACGGAGACCGCCAGATCCAGAACGACAAGAAGCTTGCGCTGACGCACAACCTCGGTGGTGCGCCCGGCAACTGCGTATCGTTCATCTCGATCGTCGGTTCCGCACCCGGCCTCTAGACCGAGAACAAAACGGCGAAGTCCTAAGAAGAGGACCGGGCAACCGGTCCTCTTCTTAGGACTGCTAGGCTGACGCCCTCTGAGGGGGCATGTCATGAAAGTTGCCGAGGCAATCGCGAAGGTTCTGAAGGCGGAAGGAACAGAGATCCTCTTTGCCTACCCGGTCAATCCGATCATCGAAGCCGCGGCCAGGGAGGACATTCGAACCGTCATCGTGCGTCAGGAGCGGGTCGGCCTCCACATGGCCGATGCCTATTCGCGCCTTTCGTCAGGAGACCGTATAGGCGTGTTCTGTATGCAGAATGGGCCCGGGTCCGAGAATGCGTTTGGCGGAATCGCCCAGGCGTTCTCCGAATCTGTCCCGATCCTGGTGATGCCTGGTGGTTACGCTCGACGGCGCGCCCACTACTACCCGAACTTCAGTTCCACGCTCAACATGCGGAATATTACGAAGTCGGCTGAACCTCTCACGATGGGCCGTGCCCTTCCAGAAGTGATGAGACGTACTTTCTTCCACCTTCGGAACGGTCGCCCGGGTCCGGTCTTGGTTGAGGTGCCGGGTGACGTTTTCGGCGAGGATGTACCGGAAGACTGGCAGTACGTCCCGAGCTTCGCGACCCGAACGGCACCCGACCCGGCCGCGGTAGAGGATGCGGCGCGGCTCATCTCTGAAGCTGAACGGCCGGTGATCTACGCCGGCCAGGGAGTGCACTACGCACGCGCCTGGGGGGAACTCAAGACCCTGGCGGAGACCTGGAACATACCGGTCACTACCAGCATGGAGGGCAAGAGTGCGTTCCCTGAGAACCACCCGCTCTCGCTGGGCTCCGGGGGACGGTCAAACCCACGGGCTGTGATCGCTTACCTCAACGAAGCCGACTTGATATTCGGAATTGGTTGCAGTTTCGCGCTGACCGGATTCGGGGTGCAGATCCCTCGCGGTAAGACCGTCATTCACTCGACTCTCGATCCACTCGACCTGAACAAGGACGTTGCGGCACAGCACGCCATGATCGGCGATGCCCAGCTGACGTTGCAGGCCCTGAATCAAGCACTGGTCGACAAGCCCCGCCAGGGGGCGGATGCGAGGGCCGATGTGCCGTCGGAGATTGCCTCTGTGAAGGAGGAGTGGCTTGCCGAATGGATGCCTAAGCTTACAAACAACGAGGCGCCGATCAATCCGTATCGTGTTCTCTGGGAACTGAACAGCATCGTCGACAAGGACAACACCGTCATCACCCATGATGCCGGCAGTCCACGCGATCAGACCACGCCTTTCTGGGAGGCGACCGCTCCCCTGAGCTACATCGGCTGGGGAAAGACCACGCAGCTTGGCTACGGACTTGGGCTGGCGATGGGTGCAAAGCTGGCCCAGCCCGAGAAGCTCTGCATAAACGTCTGGGGTGATGCTGCGATCGGCTTCACGGGGATGGATTTCGAGACCGCTGTTCGCGAACGAATTCCCATCCTTTCGATTCTCTTCAACAATTTCTCGATGGCTATCGAGCTGCCGATCATGCAGGTCTCTACGGAGAAGTATCGGGCCACCGACATTTCCGGAAACTACGCCGACATGGCCAAGGCTTTCGGCGGATACGGTGAACGTGTAACAGATCCGGCCGGTATCCGTGACGCGATCCAGCGAGGGATCAACGCCACAGAGGAGGGGAAGCCGGCGCTTCTCGAGTTCATCACAGACAAAGAGATTTCGATCTCCCAGGGATAGAGTGCCTTCGCCATGTGCTCCCGCGGGTTCTCCTGTCTTTCCGTCCGCGCACGAATCGGAGGCCCGACTGGATTTCGTCTAGCGCGCAGACCCTGTGTCTACCCAGTCTTCCGGAAGTATTAGTCGTGAGTCGCTGGCCAGGCGAACCGGAGGGAGTCCCTCTCCGGAAGCTGTGAGCTGAACCGGGCGAACGCTTTTCGGGCCGCCTCCGCGTTCTGGATGAAAGCGATGGCAAGTTCCGGGAGGGGTATTGGCTGGTTCGCTCTCGGTTCTGCAGCCGACAGGCAGCTCTCCGAGGGCGCTGGCGAAACTGTCCGGCGCATTTCTGCTGACCGCGATCGTTCCTTCTCGCAGCCCGAGTTTCTCTGGAAACAGGCCTCCGGATAGCCGACATCCTTTCAATCGTAAATAAACCTGTGAGCAAGGATGATCTGGGGCCCGCTGGGTATCGACGAGGGCTTGCATGGGTCACTACGATGGAACTATGAGAGCGACCTTGTTCCTGCTTGTGCCAGTGGCCTGGGGCCTTGTGTGGATCCTGATCAGGATCGCAATGACTGCGCGAGTGGCTTCCCAAAAAGAAAGAACGAAGACTGTGGAGGGCCGCTGGCGGGACCCCGGCGAGCCTGCGCCAATTCGCCTCAACGAGGATGATCCCCCCTGCGGACGGCACGGGGTGCATCTTTTCCTGAAGACCTTTGGCGGTGAACGTAACTGCCGTCACTGTGCCGCGGTCGCCCAGGAGCAGAAGATGGCCGAACGGGAGGCCGCCGTGCACGAGGCCGAACGGCAGGTCCAGCAGGATAACGGCGACTCGACTGCTTAGGCTTTCAGTGTCGAAATCCACCAGGTAGCAGTTTTTCGACTCTAGCGGTAACTGCCCAGTCCGAAAGCGAGAACCCTCGAAGCGTGTGACGGTGCGGGCGGAAGATTCGGCAGTGAAAAGGACGTGACCGTCAGCACGCGCACGGGGCACACACCGGTCCCTGGGCTTTGCGCCGAATTCGACTGGGTCTCTGTTGCCCCGAATCAACTCTTGGTGATCTTGTCGACCTCGACCAATTCCTCGGCAGTCAGCCGCCATTCTCCGCCTGCTACGTTGGACTCCACCTGCTCGGGGGTAGTGGCGCCCGCGATGACACTCCCAACATGGGGAAGGCTGGCGAGCCACCCTATCGCAAGGTCGACCAGAGAGTGGCCCCGATCGGTTGCTAAGGTTTCCAGGGCTTCCAGGATGTCCCAGTTTCGGTCCGTCATCATCCGGTCGGCGAGTGGTCCAGCCTGGGTCAGCCTTGCCCCCTCTGGCATTGCTTCGCCACGGCGATACTTGCCAGTCAGGAACCCGCTGGCCAGGGGGAAATATGGCAGAACGCTGAGGCCGTAAGCGTTGCAAGCCGGCACAAGTTCATCCTCTACGGAACGGTCTAGCAGACTGTAGAGATTCTGGGCTGACACAAAGGGTGCTAGGTGCTCGCTCTTCGCCACGAAATGCGCTTCGGCTGTCTGCCAGCTCTTGAAATTCGAATGCCCGATGTACCGCACCTTGCCTTGGCGAACCAGGTCGTCCAGGGCCCTCATCGTCTCTTCGATCGGCGTCTCCGGGTCCGGGCCGTGGATCTGATATAGGTCGATATGATCTGTGCCGAGCCTCGTCAGGCTCGCGTCGACCGCTTCCATGATGTGCTGGCGCGAGGCGCCGGCGTCCATTGGACCTTCACCCATCTGGCCCCGGAACTTTGTCGCAATGAGCACGTCGTTGCGTCTGCCTCCGAGCGCCCGGCCAAGGTATTCCTCCGATAGCCCACCGGGGCCATAAACGTCGGCGGTGTCGAAGAAGTTCACTCCGAGGTCAATAGCCTTATCCACAACCGCTTTCGTAGCGGCCGGGTCGCAGCGCCGACCGAAATTGTTACAGCCGAGGCCGACTAGTGAAACCTTGAGGCCGGAACGGCCAAGCGTCCGGAAGTCCATAATATTCTCCTGTCACGCTTTGCACCCATCGGGCGGGCGGTCCTAGTAGCCTACCGGATGTTTCGCGCTTTGCGTGCGGCCGACCCTCTTCGGGTGTGGCGCCCGTCGCTATGAGATGCCCTTCACGTTTGACGCCACTGCTAACATCTAGCTTGGATCAGCTTTCCTGAACAGGTCCGCCGGGACTATGATTTGCGGTCGACCAGGTGGTGAGTATGGGCCGGTTTAAGGTGGCCGGGCATTCATGAAGATTCGAATGCTCCTTTCCGCCGCACTTGCCGCTGTTGCACTCTTGCTTACTGCCTGTGAGGCACCTGCAACCACAGTTCCCGTGTCCCCTGTTGACACCGCCTCGGGTGTCACCGGCCCGCCGGCAGACATGGAGGCACCTGCAACCACAGTTCCCGTGTCCCCTGTTGACACCGCCTCGGGTGTCACCGGCCCGCCGGCAGACATGACGGGCATCAACAGGATGCACGGCCTACTCCGTGCTACGGACAGCAGTATTCAATTCGGTACTCAGGCTGATCCGGATACGGTGACACTGGGCCCGACGGATGGCGGCGTCCCTACGTATCCACCCTACGAAGGCAAGAACAGCCTGAACATCAAGATGCCGAAGATGACCCCGGTTCTCGCCCCTCTGGACGTGCGGTTCGTAGGGTTCAAGAATCGGAGCGCAACCTATCGGCAGCGCCCTGGTATGAGGGTAAGCCCCTTTGACGATCTCGAACTCTGCTTCGAGTCAGTCAGCGACGACTGGCCGGGACTGGTGCTGTGCGTGTATCACCTCTACACGACCCCTCTTCTTCAAGCACACCTCGATAACGAAGCCTGTGGAATCCAAGAAGAGTGGGATGGTAGCGGTGCTCGGAAGGGCCGGATCTATTACCTGGATAACTCGACCGAAGGATCAGAAAATGATCCTGAGTCATGTGAGCCGCTTCTCGGATCCGTCATTGAAAGAGGCGGTGTCATCGGGTACTCAGGCCAGGTCGGGACGAATCCGCATTCGGGCTTCAGGTTCAAGGTCCGCTCCGAAGACCAGAACCCCCTGACCACCGCCGGCGATCCCTATCTGCACTGGGTGCAGCCATCTGTCTTCTTTTATTGGCAGTGCTTCGAACAAGATGCCATCTTCCAACCCGGTGTCCTCGCCTACCCGTTCGACTGCGAATCTCTGCAATCCTCCATTCCGGATCGTGAACATGGCCGAGGATTCAAGCCTTCGCTGGAAGAACGCTACGAGGTGAGTGTGGAAGAGGCTGTCGTCTACGGAACCGGAGGAACCCTCGATGGCGGCCAGATCGAACTTTTGTTGGACCTGACTATTCCCGATACTGGGATCGATGGCCCGAGGCCATTGTATGTCCATATTCACGGGGGAGGCTTCACCGGTGGAAGTCGCTTTCCTCAGTGGGACGTGGCGAAGCATGGCTGGGTGGCCGCTTCCATCGACTACCGCCTCGTCGGTGACGAACCGCTACCTGGTCCGAGGTTCCAGGGATTTCGTGACGCAGTTGATGAAACGGAAACATTGTATCCGCAGTGGCTGGCGCTGGTCGCCGCAGTGGAGGACACTTTAGTCGCTCTCGACTATCTCTTGGGTCGAGCCGACGAGTTGGATATCGATAGAGACCGGATCGTCCTGCAAGGGTTTTCTGCAGGCGCCTTCACCGCCCTTAATGTCGCGTATTGCACTGACGAATTTGGGATTGACCGCCCGACAATTGCCGCCGTCATCGATTTCTCCGGGGCGCTAACCACCGTTTGTGAGGGCGCGGTGATCGACCCGGGTGAGGCGGCCGCGTTCGTGGTCCACGGCACAGAGGACACCGGGACGACTTCATTTACCCGTGCCCTCAGAATCGTGGACGAGGCTACGGCCGCCGGGATCACCTACGAGTTTCATCCCCTAGAAGGCGTAGGTCACTTATGGGAACCGACGAAGGAAATCACCGCGGATGGGCGGACCATCAATGAGGCGATGTACGAGTTTCTCGACCGTGTCCTCTACAGCAAATAGACGCCTGCGCCCTTCTTTAACCTTTATTACGGCCCAGATCGCGCTTGAGTTCCCCGTCTACGCTCACGCATGGGTGCTGGGTGGACAGGCAGTTGCAGACTAAAGAGGCACGCTCTCTCTGTACTGTTGGCTTCGGAAGCGTGCGCTACCTGCCGAGTTCGTCCTCTTGGTTGTGCTTGGCGCATGTGCCGCTCGTGACCCGCGCCCAGTCATTGATCCGCAACCAGGATCTGCCCTCGGGTGTCAAGTTTCTTGGACTCACGGTCGCGGCTTCGATGGTCGGGCTGACTGGGTAGGCGAAGAGGGTCTCTGTTCCTTCCGCCTTTAGAGCCTTTGCGATTGCCTCGGCAACTTCCATGACATGCTCGCCTCCGCGGGCGTGAGCCTAGCAGAACGAAGAAGAGGACCGGTTACCCGATCCTCTTCTTCGTTCTTCGCCGTTTTGTTCCCGGGCTAGCGGCCCTTTGCGGAACCGACGATCGAGATAGGCGACGCGCACTTGTCGGGCGCACTACCGAGGTTTTGCGTCGGCGCAAGCGTCTTGTCGTTCTGGGTCTGGCGATCTTTGCTCCCGCGGGAGGACTTTTCGGGATTCAGATGTCTTGGAGTTGCTTGAGTCCTGTCATTGCCGTCAGCAGCGTGGTCGTTCGTCAGACGCACGCGGCCTGGGCTGTCGCCCTTGCGGGAGGGCTTTACGGGACTCGGCCGCTCCGGAGTTATCTGAGTCTCGTCGTTGTCGTCAGCAGAGTCGTCGTTGGTTTCGGTGTCGCAGTCCGTTGTGCTCGGTGTCACGGTCAAGGTCCCACCGTAGCTCACCGAGGGAACGGCGTTCCCCAGTGCATCGCTGATGACTGACTGGGTAGGCACCAGGGAGTAGTTTCCAGCTGGAAGTTCGCACGCGAGATCGACATTCAGCGTTGCGACGGCCAGATCAGAAGAAACTCCCGAGTAGGCGGCGATCTGAAGACCGCTCATGTCGAATATCAGCCAGGCGGTATTGCTCGCCCCGCCCGTGAAACCTTCGCCTCGGCCGAAGTAGGAGCTTCCCGTGACGTTGATCTGGGGGTCGAAGGCGAAGTTCAACTGTGCCCCGGCGATCGAGACGGAGTTATCCAGCTCGATGTTGACCGTTACAGAGGTGCCGGCCTCGGCGGTAACGTCCGAGAACCCGATGAGCACCGACGTATTGTCGTTGTCGTCAGCAGAGTCGTCGTTGGTTTCGGTGCCGCAGTCCGTTGTGCTCGGTGTCACGGTCAAGGTCCCACCGTAGCTCACCGAGGGAACGGCGTTCCCCAGTGCATCGCTGATGACTGACTGGGTAGGCA
>PVBE012882716.1_pt1 | contig 27273 bp, 23 predicted proteins | sample 1631181 | NCBI WGS metagenome assembly PVBE01 (sample SAMN08397723, study PRJNA350692) | Marine metagenome, whole genome shotgun sequencing project. | isolation source: water | place: Pacific Ocean | collected 2012-04
GGTCATCGGAATCAGGACCTTCGCGGTGATGCCGAACAGGCTCACCGGCTGCTCCCATGTCCCGTCGAGACCGCCTGGCTTCATGCCGAAGAGCTCCATCTGCGAAGCGAGGTACCGACGCGCCAACTTGTCGCCGCGCGTCCCGACGCCACGCCCCTCCAGCAGATCGTCGGAGAGATAGCGCACGCACGCGGCGATGCCCTCCTTCGTGATCAGATGCTCGACGCTGGCGACCGGATTCGGGTCTTGAGTAGTAACGGGTGCCTGGGGAAGGACGAGTAGAGCGAGGCTAGCGATCATGTGTGGATGGTCAGGGGGTCACTTTCGAAGATCGACGACAGGCACCGCAAGTTCGATGCCCGACTCGCGAAGGGCAGCAACGAGGCAACGCAGCACGGCGGAGCGGATCTTCGTGCGGTTCCGGACATCCTTGATGCGGTAGCGCCCTTCGAGAAGGATGCCGCTCGTGGCGTGACCCCTGGACACGTCCCACACCGACCTGACCACGACCTCCGCTGTCTCGTCCAACACGCGGTCGGCCTTCTGGATGGCTCGCCGCGCCACTTCGGTCGCGGCCTCGAGATCGGTATCGTACGCGACCTGAAAACGCACCCGGACTCGGATCGGCGTCATCTCGTACGAGAAGTTCGTGATCACCGACGACGACAGGACACTGTTCGGATAGTTGACGATCACGCCGTCGCTGTTTCGGACGCGGGTGCGGCGCAGGCCGATGTCGACGACGTCGCCCCAACCACCCCACTCCGAGCCGATGCGTTCGATCTTCACTCGGTCGCCGGTGCGCATCGGTTGGTCCGCGATCAGGAAGATGCCGGCGAGGATGTCGGCGAGGACTTCCTTCGCCGCAAAGCCGATGGCGATCCCGGCGATTCCCGCGCCGGCGAGCAAGGGCGAGACGTCGATTTCGTAGACCTTCAGCACCCACATGAGCGCCAGGAACATGAACACCCATACCGAGAACTTCCGGACGAACTCCACGAGACGATCGTCGAGGTCGTTGTCGGTCGTCCGCGAGATCTTCTCGAGACCCCGGAGGACGATCACCCGGAACAGGAAGTAGGCGACGACGCACGCGACGACGCCGAGCACCGAGGCGACGAGTTCGCCTCCCACCCCGGAAACGAGCCCCGACACGCCACCAATCTCCGAAACGGGTTGCGGGGGAGTCGAGCCCGTCGTTTGCCATGAACCGAGCATGTGCACGAAGCCTACCGAAGCTTTCCTTGGTTTCGCAACCATGTGCCCCGCCTCGCGGCGTGACCATGTGAGAAAGGTCGGCTAGACTGCCCGCCCGTCCTGATCCAAGATCCGGACGTGGCCCCCTCCCGCGCCCACGGAAGCCGAACCGCAGATACGGTCCACACCCTCGATGACCAAGAACAGTTCCCTCGTCGCCACCCGGTCGGATGCCCTTGCCCCCCGCCACATCGGTCCCCGCTCGAATGACATCCGTGCGATGCTCGAAACACTCGGCCAGGAATCGCTCGACGGTCTCATGGAGTCCGTAATCCCGAATGCGATCCTCAGCGACTTTGATCTGGAGGTGCCCAGGGCTCGAGGCGAGACCGAAGTGATCGCCGAGCTGCGCGCGCTCGCGGATCAGAACCAGGTGTTCCGTTCCTACATCGGAATGGGCTACCACGACTGCCTCACGCCCCCGACGATCCTGCGCAACATCCTCGAGAACCCGGGGTGGTACACGCAGTACACCCCCTACCAGGCGGAGATCTCTCAGGGTCGATTGGAAGCGCTGCTCAATTTCCAGACGATGATCATCGATCTCACCGGAATGGAGGTAGCGAACTGCTCGCTGCTCGACGAAGCGACCGCGGCGGCGGAAGCGATGACGATGAGCCAGCGCGTGTTGGGACGCAAGACCGCCGATCGCAACGTCTATCTCGTGTCGGAGACGTGCCACCCGCAGACCATCGAAGTCGTGCAGACCCGCGCCGAGCCCCTGGGAATCGAGGTCCGGGTCGGCGCCCCGGCGTCGTTCATATTCGACGACAAGGTCTTCGGCGTTCTCGTGCAGTACCCGACGACCGACGGCACGATCGAAGATCTCGGTCCGTTCGTAGAAAAGGCGCACGACGCCGACGCGATTGTGACGGTGGCGACCGACCTTCTCGCGCTGACGTTGATCAAGCCTCCGGGAGAGTTTGGTGCAGACGTCGTCGTCGGCAACAGCCAGCGGTTCGGCGTTCCGCTGGGCTACGGCGGCCCACACGCGGCGTTCATGGCGGCGCGCGCCGACTACAAGCGGCAGTTGCCCGGACGCATCATCGGCGTGACGATCGACGCCGCCGGCAAGCCCGCGCTGCGCATGGCGCTGCAGACGCGCGAACAACACATTCGCCGCGACAAAGCGACGAGCAACATCTGCACGGCGCAGGTTCTGTTGGCGATCATGGCGGCGATGTTCGGGGTGTACCACGGCCCGGAGGGGCTGACCCACATCGCCCGTCGCGTCCGGTTCCTCACGGGGGCGCTGGCGAACACGCTGAATGCTCTCGGCGTCAAGGTGCTGAACCAGGACTACTTCGACACGATTCGGGTCAAGCCCGGCGACGCCGCTGGGACGCTGCGTACTGCCGTGGCGGCAGGGATCAACCTGCGGGACTTCGGCGACGGCACGATCGGCATCGCGTTGGACGAGACTGTCACGCGACACGACGTGCGGCGACTGTGCGCCGTGTTCGGCGGCAAGGAATCGGACTTCGACGCGGAGGGGCTCGCGGCGACTGAACCCGCGTTGCCAGAGAGCGTGACGCGGACCACCGAGTTCATGATGCACCCGGTGTTTCACAGCCATCGATCGGAAACCGAATTGATGCGCTACACATATCGGCTGCAGACGAAAGACCTCAGCCTGACGACGTCGATGATTCCGCTCGGGTCGTGCACCATGAAGCTCAACGCTGCCGCGGAGATGATCCCGGTGACGTGGACCGAGTTCGGCAGGATGCACCCGTTCGCTCCGCTCGACCAGGCGAAGGGTTACGGCGAACTGCACGCACGACTCGAGAAGTGGCTGTGCTCGATCACGGGTTTCGCGGGATGTTCGCTGCAGCCCAACGCCGGTTCGCAGGGCGAGTACGCGGGCTTGTTGACGATTCGCGCGTACCAGCGAAGCCGCGGTCAGGAGCAGCGGAACATTTGCCTGATCCCGAGTTCGGCACACGGCACGAATCCCGCGAGCGCGATCTTGGCGGGGATGAAGGTCGTCGTGGTGAAGTGCGACGACGACGGGAACATCGACGTCGGCGATCTTCGGGCTCACGCCGAGGAACACCGGGATGACCTCGCCGCGATCATGGTGACATATCCGTCGACGCATGGCGTGTTCGAGGACACCATCCGCGAGATCTGTCAGATCGTGCACGACCACGGCGGGCAGGTGTATCTCGACGGCGCGAACATGAACGCGATGGTCGGCCTGTGCCGGCCCGGCGATCTGGGTGGCGATGTCTGTCACCTCAACTTGCACAAGACCTTCTGCATTCCGCACGGCGGTGGCGGACCCGGGATGGGCCCCATCTGCGTGGTCGAACACCTCGTGCCGTTCCTGCCGGGGCACAGCGTAGTGGGTCTGGGATCGGAGCACTCGATCGGTGCCGTCTCCGCCGCGCCGTGGGGCAGCCCTTCGATCCTGCCAATCAGCTACGCCTATATCGCGATGATGGGAGGCGAGGGGCTGACCGAATCGACCAAGGTCGCGATCCTCAACGCGAACTACATCGCAAAGCGCCTGGGGGATCACTACCCGGTCCTCTACCGAGGTCAGGATGACTGCGTCGCGCACGAGTGCATCCTCGACTGTCGACCGCTGAAGGCTCTCGCCGGCATCGAAGTCGCCGACATAGCAAAGCGACTGATGGACTACGGGTTCCACGCGCCGACGATGTCGTGGCCCGTGGCGGGGACGCTCATGGTCGAGCCGACAGAGAGCGAACCGAAAGAGGAATTGGACCGGTTCTGCGATGCGATGATCGCGATTCAGCAAGAGGTGCAGGACATCGCTGACGGCAAGTCGGATCCCGCGGACAACCCGCTCAAGCACGCTCCCCACTCCGCCCACGTGGTGTGCGCCGACGACTGGAACCACAGCTACTCGCGCGAACTCGCGGCCTTCCCGGCGCCGTGGACCCGCGACCACAAGTACTGGCCACCGGTCTCACGCGTCAACGACGTCCACGGCGACCGCAACCTGGTCTGCGCCTGCCCGCCGATCGAAGACTACGCGGACTGAGCCGAGACACGAAGACGCGGAATCACATCCGGATCTTGCGAACTTCGTAGGCCTCGTTCTCGGCGTTGAGGACGACGTGGAATCGACGGGTTTCGGCGTTCGAGGTGCCGGGGAGACGATCGACGACCACTTCGACGTCGGTCGCGCCGGCGGCGCAGCACTCTCGGAGGCGTCTTCCTCCTCCACCCCCGTGTCCGCGCCCGCGCCGAGCTTCCCGTCCCGCAACGCCTGGGCAAGCTCCGTCCCGTTGCCACCACCGGGCGCAATGGTCGAAGTCCCACCACGCGGCCATGGCGCGCAGGACACGACACCTACCAAGGCGATCAAGAGGACGAAAACCAGAGACGCGTCGTGCGAAACGCACCCAGATCTAGCGAGGTTCCGACTCAGCTGCGCCCTTCGACCATGACATACGTCGAGATCTCGCCCCTGCAAACGGAGATCCGACGCGGTAGCGCATGCGAAACAACCCCTACGGCGATCAAGTGGGGTGCCGGCAGCCCGGCGTCGACGCTAGTCTTGGCCAGATCAGTCCCCCCGACTCGACTCCGCACGTCTTGCACGTCTTGCACTCGTTTCCGCCTGCCTCTCAGGGCGGCATCGAGACGTATGTACTGCGCCTCGCGCAAACTCAGGTCGCGGAGGGTTTCCGCGTCACGATCTTGGCGGGACAGGACTGCTCGGCGAACGACACGCTGTGGACGGAAGAACTCGTCGAGGGTCTTCGCGTGCTTCGAATCCGACCCGCGCGACGTGATCTAGAGAACACGATCATCAACCAGGATGTCGCGGAGGTCTTCGAACGTCTGCGCGACGAGAGCATCGACCTGTTCCACGTGCACCACTGGCACAACACCTCCGGCGACATCGTCACGCGTGCCGCCAAGCTCGGGATCCCGGCCATCGTCACGATGCACGACTACTTCCCGGTGTGCCCGTGGTTCTTCCGCATGCGCGACGAGCAGATCTGCGACCCGGAAGTCTCGCTCGAAACCTGCGCCAACTGTTCGACGCAGCGATCCGGAACCGATGAAACGACACTGCTGAGAGTGCTTCGGGGCCGCAGCGAATTGTATCGGTCTGAACTCTCCCTCGCCCGCGCCCGGTTCACGCTGTCGAACGATCAGGCGGCCTACCTCCGGGAGATTCCGATGTTGCAAGGCGTGGGTTTCGAGACCCTGCCGCTGCCCGAGCCCGAGCTGTCACCGGTGGTCACCGGCACCACAAACGATTCGTTCGAGGCATTCCGCATCGTCAACTGGGGGGGGCTTGTGCCGGGCAAGGGCATGCACATCCTGCTCGAGGCCTGTGAGAGGCTGTCGCGCGCCGTCGAGGTCCACCACTACGGACGAACCCTCGACGACGACTACCCGCAGACGCTGCGCGGCATCGCCAGGCGCACGCGCCTCGTCATCCATGGAGAGTTCGACAAGACGGAGATGGAGCGTGAGTTCGCGCGATACGACGTCGCGGTCTTCGCTTCCTTGTTCCGCGAGACACACGGCTACGTCGTCGACGAGGCGATGCTGCTCGGCCTGCCGGTCGTGGTCTCCGATCGCGGCGCGCCATCCGAACGACTCGGTGGGCGCGGCGTCACGTTCGCCGGCGGCGACTCCGCGGCTCTCGCGTCCACGCTCCAACGATTCCTCGACGACCCCTCCACGCTCGCGACCCTGCGTGGCGCCGAACGTCCCGCAGGGCAGACGATGAAGGAGCACTGGTCGCACGTGCGCGCGGTCTACGAGCGCGTGGTTCGCGAGTAGTCAGTCCAGGTGCCAGCCCTGCTCGACAATGAGACAGATCACCCATCTCGCGAGTGGGTTCAGCGACTCGGATCGAGACGCTTCCTCGAGCGGCCACCAGCGGAGGGTCTGTCCCTCCTCGGGCGAGACCTCGCCGTCGTAGCCGCGCACCAGGAAGCTGAGGTGACGGTACAGGCGCCCCGACTTCCGCTCACGATCGTCCTGAACCGCACAGAGTGACAATGCCCGCACTTCGACGCCGAGCTCTTCGCGCATCTCGCGGCGCAGAGCTTCCTCGGGGAGCTCTTGCCCTTCGATATGACCGCCAGGGATGTCCCAACAGTCCGGGTAGACCGCCGCGTCGGAATCGCGTTGCTCGAGCAACACCTTGCGGTCGGCGATCAACACGCCCGCGACAGTCCGGTGGGACGGGACTTCGCGACCCTGCAACTCCGCCGGGCGATAGCTCACGACTCGACCTCCCAGCCACGCACGGTAGCCAGGTCGGCGAGGGCACGGGCGTAGCGTCGTGGATCGAAACGCGCCGCGCCGAGCACGCGGTTCGCTTCGGTGATCAGCAGCTCCACTGGTCGAACTGCGATCACAACGCGGTCAAACACCGGCAACATCCGCTCGATCTCCCGACCGGCGTGAACCCGGATGTCCGCAGCGTCGAACACGGCCTCCGCCCAGAACGGAATCTGCCAGGCCTCGTCTTCGCCAACGGGCCCGAACTCCCGGGCGCGCTCGAGAACCTCGTACGCGTAGAACTCGATGAAGACACCATCGGGGACCGTCTTCAGCACCGACGTCCACTTCCGCATGCCGCCAATTGCTCCGACGAACTCGCCGTCCGACGGGAACAAGTTGCGCCAGCCATCCGTAGGTGGACCTGGATCGATGCGGAGGGACAAGGTCACGCCCGCTCCTCCAGCATCCGGTCCACATCCTCTCGAATTCGCGCGTGGTTCGCCTCGATGCTCGCTTCGCTGTCGAGGACGACCATCTGTTCCTCCGCCGCGATCTCGAGCAACGCCGTGCGGAAACGTGAGAGCATGTACGGGTTCTCGTCGACCGTGTACTCCTCGCGCTCGGAGATCCTCTCGAGCGCTTTCGCCTCGGGTAGGTCGAGAAGGTACACTCGATCGGCCTTCGGGTAGACGGACAAGAACTCCCTCGCGTACGGGTCATGCCCGTAACGACCGAGCCCCGCGGCCCGATGCGTCTGCACGTACCGATCGAAGATCATCACGTCGCAACGCGACATCTCGGGCAGGACGGAGCTGTAGTAGTACTTCGCCGAATCGAACAGCTTGACGTGACGCTGCAACCGCCACAGGTGCAGGTTGCGCCCGCCCTTGCACTGCCGCGTGACGTCGGTCACCGTGTCGTGGAACACACCGTGCCTGTAGATCTTGTGCACGCCGACGCGGAGTCCCCTCGATTCCAGATACTCACGGAGCGCGTTCATCTGGCTCGATTTTCCAGCCCCGTCGATGCCATCGATGCCGATAATCAGGGGGCGATTGACCAACGGACGGTCGTGGGGAACGACACCGTCGTAGCGACCGCGCAACACTTCGTCGTAGAGGTCGAATCCTGCCAACGCATTCGCCTCTAGCGCCCGAAACCTCAGGAAGCGTTCGGGCCAGAGCTCGCGCATCCACTCGTGGTGCGCGGCGCGCAGCGCGTCGGGGTAGTGATCGCCGGGGAGCAACCCCCACCATGACTCCGGAAGGCGCGTGTGAGCGTCTTCCGGCAGTTGCGGATCCGTGAGAAAGACCGGGATGATCCGACCGCGGCACCCGGCGGAGGCGCGCCGTCCGACCTCAATGTCCTGGGTCGCCTGGCTCGGTCGCAACGCGAGGAGACCGACCTGACCCTCGACCAACTCGCTCGGTGCACAAAAGGACCCGGACGGCAGCAAGACCGCGCCGGGTTCGACGTCGACCGTGCTCGCGATGAAGTCCGGTTCAAACTGGGGGACTCCGTCATCGAGAACAAGGCGCGGGCCGCCATCACGAAACACCTGGCGCAGTACTCGAAGCATCGTGCGACCCCGCGGACCCGAAGCGATGGTCACCTCTTCGCACTTGCCGAGAATTCCGAGTCGCGACGCGTTCGACGTCCCGCGCCGCCCCTCGTCCAGCACGCCCTCGGGTACAGACCGCTCGAACGCAGCGATCTCCGGAAACAACCAGGACAGCGGTCCGGGCGCGGGACTCACAGTGCGTCGCGAACGGTCGTTCATGACGGATCGACGATGTTGACGAGCAACTCCGCGTTTCGCTCGCGCAACCCCAGTCCAGCGTAGAAGTCCTCGACGGGATTCGTCGAAAAATCGTGAGCGCCAACCGAGACGAGGAATGCCGGATAGGCCCGCGGAAATTGCTGCGCGACGAGCCACAAGAATCCCTTCCGCCACTCGGGTGCATCGAGACCAAGCCCGGCGGGCAGTGGGGACCTTCGTTCCGGAGTGGCTGGGAACTCAGCGAGAGGGGGAGGTGTGATTCGCAGGCTCGAAACACCGCGGCTGGAACACCACTCGGCGAAGGTGCGCAGGAAAGCCTCGCAATCCTCGTCGTGAGACGGGAGGTTGATCCACTTCGTGGCGCCCTTCCTGGCCATTTTCTCCGGAAGCCCCGCGACGGTGCCGTTCGCTTCCGTCCGTTGATACTCGACCAGCAACCCCTCGGCCAGACAAGCCGCATGGAGGATGGCTGCACCACGAAGATCGCGCGGGCCCACGAAGATCTTCACAGAGCGCGCACCGGTTCGCGAAAACCGCCTCGCGCTCTCCGCAGCACTCTCTCCCGACGAGCCATCGTCCCATTCTTCGACCGTGAATTCGGCGCGCATCTGCGCCAGGAGTCGTGTCCGCTCCGGATTGCAGAAGACGACGCCAGCCCCGTCGTGGAGATCGGGTGGAACCGCATGGAACTCGCTCACCACCACGGCTTCTGTCTCTCACCCTCGGGCAACAGGGGCCGCAGGAAGTCGACGGCCTTCTGCAAACCGTCTTCCGGCGCGAACACCGGATCCTCGTTCTCGATGGCGACGAGTCCGCCGTAGCCAGTCACGACGAGCTCGGTGATGAGCCGCTTCCAGGGCACATCGCCCCAACCAGCGATGCGGAATCGGAATCCGCGGTCGGGCCGATCCCAAGCACCGTGGGCGAGCAGCCCGGAGCGTCGCGCGTGGTGCGCGACGATCTCGCCATCCTTCGCGTGTACGTGGAACACGTGGCCCGCGAGCTCCGAGGCAAACACGACCGGATCGACGCCGGCGAGCAATAGATTGGCCGGGTCGAGGTTGAATCCCCAACTCGAGTGGTTGTCGAGGACTTCGAGGCTCTCGAGCGCGGTCTCGGTGTTGTAGACGATCTGCTTCGGGTGCGGTTCGTGGGCGAACTTCACGCCACTCTCGCCCAGATCATCGAGGACGGGCAGCACGCGTTCACGAAAAACGGGGAGCATCGACTCCCAACCGCTCGAGTCCGGCCACGGGAACCACCGGGAGTAGTCTTCACAACCGACGAAACCCACGACGACTTCGACACCGAGGTTCTTCGCGATGCGTCCCGCGCGGCTGATTCGTCCTGCTGCGAATGCACTCTTCTCCTCGGGCGTGCCAGGACAGACCGGGTCCGTGTCGGCGTGATGCGGCCCGAGCAACAGCTGCCCTTCCTGATGAACCGATACTGCGGACAGTCTCACCTCGTGCTTCGCGAGCACGGCGAGAAGGTCGTCACAGTTTCCGTCAGCGAGGGCGCCTGGATCAATCCACGGATTACCGCCGTCCACGGGAAGTTCGATGTGATCGACTCCCAATTCTCGAGCCCGCGCGAGCGCGTCGTCGAGCGAATGTCGGTAGAGCGGCTGGGGGCACAGAGAGAGTCGCATCAGATCAGGTAAGGATAGTCACACTTGGCGCAGAGTGAGTCCGGGGGCAGCTGCCGATCTGCGTGCTGGCGTTGAATAGCCTTGAGAATCGGACTGTGCCAGAGTTCCTCGAGCGTCTGTTCACCGATTTTCCCGATCACGGTCGTCCTTTGCCAGTCGCAGTTGCAGAGCACCACCGTGCCGTCGAACAGCACGTATGCCTTCACGAAAGGACGTTGGCAGGGCCGAAAATTCGGGCCGCGCATCGCCGTCGCATCGAATTGCTCGACGTCGACCGATCCGGCTCGATTCGTGGCGGGTTTCAGGTAGACAGGCAACCCCACCCGATCGCCAAATCCCTCCGCGTCCGAACTGGCATGGCCCATGTCGAGCGCCACGACGCGCACGTCCATCGAACCGAGTTCACCAGCGGCGCGCGCGGCACCGACCTCGAGCAGGTTGGCGACGATGCGCTCGTAGTCCAACCCGACCATCGTGCTCTCGTAGGCGTCCGCCGTGAACCCGTTCACGGACACCGAAACCTCGTCCATGCCCGCCGCGGCCAGCGCGCGGGCACGTTCGCCGTCAAGCAGCGTGCCGTTCGTGATGATCGTCGCTCGGATCTTCGGATCGCGGTCCTTCAGGTGCGCCGTGAAGTGTTCGAGCCGTTTGTCGACCATCGGTTCATTCATGAGAAACAACGACGCTCGTTCCACGCCGCGACCAGCGATCTGGTCGACGATCTCGGCAAACGTCTCTTCGCTCATCCGCCCCATCGTCTGGGTTTCGCTGGTCTCCGGATACGGGCACGTCACGCACGACGCGTTGCAGTAGGACGTGGTCTGGATCTGGATCTTGACGAAGAACGGCAGGAGTACCTCGGCGACCTGATCGGCGCGGAGCGCTGGGTCGGCGAGACGCTCGACGAGGGCTTGCTCCCGTTGTCCGGACGTGATGTTGTCGAGTTCGTTCACGGGACCAACCTCTTCGCTCCGTGGAACATGCGCGCGAGCATCTGGTTGGCCGCCGATTCGGTGATCTCGTAGGGATGCGCCCGCAACGCCGCCATCGCGGCTTCGGGATCGCCGCGGCGGGCCGCCCGCGCGCCCAATTGTTCGAACTCCCCAATACTCTCGAGCAGGGACGCGATCGCCGGATGGGTTTCCTGGACTTGCGCGCGGTACGGCGCCGCCTCGAGCCCCTCGGCGGTGACAGTCGCGCGCTTCTCGACAATCGCACCGTCGGGCAGAAACGGGAGATGACCGGCATTAGGATCCGATACGTACGCCATCGCCGGTGGTCCGCCGAGAAGCGCCGTGAGAACCGGCGCGATGGTCATCGCGTTCCACGGCATCGATCGTTCGCGCAGCCGCTGCGGCAACTCCGGGTCATCCGTGCACGCGTAGTGCGCGTACAGTTCGTTCGCCAACGCAGCGAGCTGCTGGCCTCGGTCCGCCTCGCGCGCACGCATGTTCACGAGCTCACGATCTTGATGTAGAAGCAGCCTCAGGTACGGCAGTGGTAGCGCGCCGTACTCGCGCATCAAGCTCGCGTCCACGCGAAAGAAACCGCCGTTCTCGAGTTCCGCAACTCTGTCGAAGATCTCGCCGAGTAGGTCGTGGCCAGCGTCCTCTACGCGCAAGAACCAACCCTGGTGATTCACGCCGACGTACTCGGTTTCGACAGGCCCGGTCCGGTCCACGAGCGCCAACGCTTCCGCCAGCGTATGGTCCGGAAGTTCACACAGCCCGAACGTGCGCAGGCCGGTTTCCTCGGTCACCGAGGCGAGCAGCATCGACATCGGGTTGGCCACTTGCACGAACCACGCGTCCTTCGCCGTGCGCTCGACGACGCGGGCCATGTCCAGGATCGGACCCGTCGCGCGGATCGCCGCGGCCAATCCGCCAGGCCCGATCGTCTCGTCGCCCGGGAAGCCGAACTCGAGAGCGAGTCGCTCGTCCTGGCTGCGACCATCGAAGCCACCGATCCGAACCTGGTTGACGACGAGCGGCGCACCGCTCACCGCGACTTCGAGGTCCGTGCACGCGACGTACCGATGTTCGACGCCGCGGCCCTGGGCGTGCAGCGAACAGAAGTACGCCACCGCGCCCGTTCGGTCCTTGTCCTGCCCGAAGAGCCGGACCTCGAGCGGCGGGAGATCATCGGCGCGGTCCACCATCGCCGTCGCCAGCGAAGGCAGGAACGCACTCGAACCGCCGAGAACGGCGATCGGGACCGGATCAACTCGCGAAGAAGGCATGGATCCTCTCGCAGACAAAAGCGACTTGCTCGTCGGACAACTCGGGCGACACTGGCAGCGACAACTCCCGGGCGGCGCTCGCTTCCGCGACCGGGAAATCGCCTGGACGGTAACCCATCCCGGTGTGCCACGGCTGGAGATGTGGAGGCGTCGGGTAGTGGACACCCGCGTTGATTCCGCTCTCCTTCAAGTGGCGACGCAGCTCGTCCCGACGATCGAGGTGCGCTGCGTAGAGGTGGAACACGTGCTGACCGTGCGCCGCCTCGACAGGCGTCTCGAGAACAGTGTTGAGACTAGCGGTGTACAGCCCTGCGATCTCTCGCCGGCGGGCGTTCCATCGATCGAGGTGGCGGAGTTTCACTCGCAGCACCGCCGCTTGCAACGTGTCCAGCTTGGTGTTCGGAGAGACGTGCGCGAACTCGTACTTGGTCCGCTTTCCGAGGTTGCGCAGCTCGCGCAGCGTCTTCGCGATCGTCACGTCGTCGGTGGCGATCGCGCCGCCATCGCCGAACGCGCCGAGGTTCTTGCTCGGGTGGAAGCTGAAGCAACCCGCCTTCCCGAACGCTCCAGCCTGCCGAACTCCATTGGCCCCATGCGCCTGCGCCGCATCCTCGACAATCGCGACACCACGGTCGTAACACAGTTCCATCAGGGGCTCCATGTCACAGAGCCGACCGTACAGGTGAACCGGGATGACTACCTTGATCGCCTCCCCCATCGCTTGTTCCACGCCCTCGGCGTCGATGGTCAGGGTCCGCGGATCGGGGTCGACGAGGACCGGTCGCGCGCCGACGAGGGCGATGGCTGTGATCGTCGCCGCGAATGTATTGGCAGCGGTGATCACTTCGTCACCTGGAAGGACTCCGACGGCGCGGAGCGAGAGGACGAGGGCGTCGGTGCCGGTGCCGACCCCGACGACGTGCTGGACGCCGAGGTGGCTCGCAAATTCTCGCTCGAACGCCGCGACGGACTCGCCGAGAACGGGGTTCTCCTCGCGAAACACGCGCTCTATCTCGGCACTGAGCTCCGGCCACAGTTCGGCGTTTTGCTTTCCGTAGTCCTTCGACGGCACGCGATAGCTCATCGAAACTCCCCGCTCGCCGCGCGCGCCAGGCACGCCGCGCCGTGAGCACAGGCGAGGTCGCCTTGCGAGGAGAACGCGATCATCGCGTGATCCGAGTTGATGCCGAACGCGCGATCCCGCGACTCCGTCGTCACCTTCGCGAGGTATCCCGCACCAAGGTTGCACACGCCGCCCGTCAACACGACCCGGTCGGGATTGAAGATGTTGACGATATTGCTGACGCCGGCGCCGAGGGCTCGAGCGACTTCGTCGATCGCCTGGATCGCGACACTGTCGCCTGCCGCCGCGGCACCTGCGATCTCCTCGCCGGTGATTCGTTCTCCGTTCCTGCGAAGAGAACTCTCCCGCTCGCTGGCGAGTTCCGTCGCGCGACGACACAAGGCAGTGCCCGAGGCGAGGGTGTTCAAGCTGCCCCGGTTGCCGGAGACGCATTCACTGCCATTCCAGTCGATCGTCGTGTTGCCAAATTCGGCGGAGGTGTTGGATCGCCCGCGGTAGATGGCGCCATCGATCATGATCGCGCCTCCGATCCCAGTTCCGATCGTCAGCACGACCATGTTCAGGTCCGGTGGCGCGCCGAGCGCTATCCACTCCCCGAATCCCGCGGCGGTCGCATCGTTGTCGATGGTGCAGGGCTGATCGAATCCACCGGCGATGCGGTCCGCGAGAGGGAACCCGTCCCAGCCCGGAAGGATGATCGAACTGTGGACGACGCCCGACTTGTGATCGACGAGCCCCGCGAAACCAACTCCGACGCCGTGGACGCCACCGACCTCCTCGGCCAACTCCCGACCGAGCGCGATCGAGTGCCCGCAGACCGCCTCGGGTCCCTCGTCGCTGGGCGTCAACGCCCTCCGCGTCGCCAGGACTTCCTTCCCGTCGGGTGACACGACGACCGCGAACGTCTTGGTGCCGCCGATATCGAGACCCAACCACGGGCCTGTCACGACGCTTCCTCCGACTGGGCATCGCGTTCGCGAGGGTGAATTCCGAACGCCACAGGGTCTTCTTCGAACATGGTCCGCGCCCTGATCAGGTCCGCATCGTCGTTCACGTCGATCCACGGCGCGTCGTGATGGAACTCGATAACGCGCTTGCCGCCTTCGATCGCGAGGTTCACGAAGTCCGGCAAGGGTGTGTACACGCTCGGTTCGCAGATCGAGAAGCTGCCGGACGACACGACGTAGGTGCCTGACGAGATTCGGTACTGTTTGATCGGCTTCTCGCTGTATTCGACGACTTCGCCCTTCGAACGCGTCAGTACTTCGCCGAGCTTGAGACGATGATACTCGATGTGCGTCGCGATGGTGACATCGGCATCGCGCTCGCGGTGACGCGAGAGCATCGCGCGCAGATCGATGCCGGAGAGGAGGTCCGCGTTTTGAACCAACACGTCACCGCGGAAATCTCGAAGCTCGGCGATGGCACCGATCGTGCCGAGGGGTTCCTCTTCGACAATGAACTCAAGGGCCGCCTGTGGGATGTCCGATCGCCGACGAAGCTCGTGGATGATCTCTTGCGCGCGGTGATGAACCGATACGCGAATGTCCCTGATGCCAGCTTCCGCGAGGCGACAAATCGACAAGACGATGAGCGGGAATCCGGCGACCTCGGCCAGGACTTTCGGCACGCCCGGCTGCGATCGTGCCATGCGTCGCCCCTCGCCGCCAGCCATGATCAAAGCCATGGTCCCGCCGGTCATGAGGCCTCCTTCGCGCCGCCGATCGCTACTTCGACCACGAACAGCTTCAACGGAACATCGCCATCGTTTCTCAGTCCATGGGAGCCGCCCCGTCGATTGAGGACCAGGGATCCTCTCTCGACCCGGAGTTCACGACCGTCGAGCTGCATCGTGCCGCTGCCCTCGAGCACGAGATACAGCTCCTCGTTGTCGCCGTGTGAATGTAGCCCGATCGACGATCCCGGAGGCAGCTCCGCGTAGTCCACGAAGTTCCACGGCCCCTCGAACGCGTCGCCGTCGAACGGGCGGTGAAACAGGATCTTCCCGTCGCCGCCGTGCGCCGTGACGCTCTCGAGCGGCAAGCCGTTCAGGTTGACGACGCGCGCGTCACTCATGAATGCTCCTGGCATCCGTGCGCGACACAGAGTTCATCGTACTGGGCGAATCCCCGGAGCAAGTCGCCGGTGCTGATCTCCTCGGTGACCAACACGTCGCCGATTCCCCGAGGTAGAACGAAGTGCAGGCGATTGCCCCGGATGAGCTTGACGTAGCGCAGGTGATCGACGATCGATTCCGCGGACATCGGCGGAACGCATCCGATCAACTCGTAGGCCGCGAGAACATCGAAAATCCGATCGGCGTCCGACATCGTGATGACGGACTTCTGCAGCCCGATCGTGGTGGCCACGCCCATGCCTATCGCCACGGCCTCGCCGTGCCGCACCTTCTCGTAGGAGAACTCCGTCTCGATCGGGTGACCCAATGTGTGACCGAGATTAAGCGGGCGGCGGAGGTCATCTTCGTACGGATCCCTTGTCACGAGATCCATCTTCACGCTCGAAGCGAGCCCGACGACATCCGTCGCGACCTCGGGATCCGCAGCTCGCAGCGCCGTCGGATTGGATTCGAGCAATTCGAACAACTCGGGGCTGGCGATGATCCCCACTTTGATCGCCTCGGCGATGCCGCTGCGCAGGTCGCGCTTGGAGAGCGTCTCGAGCACGCACGCGTCGCCTGCGACGTGAAGAGGATGGTGGAACGCGCCGATCAGGTTCTTCGCGCGTGTCGTGTTCACCGCGACCTTGCCCCCTATCGATGCATCCAACTGGCCGATCAGCGAAGTCGAGAAATTCGCATAGGCGATGCCGCGCATGTAGGACGAAGCGACGAACCCGCCCAGATCGCAAATCACGCCACCACCAAAATTCACGAGCAGACCACGCCGGTCCATGCGCCGAGCCGCCAGATCCTCCAGCAGCTCTTCGAATGTTTTGAGGCTCTTCGAAGTCTCTCCCGGCGCGATGCAGATGAACTCCGGCGACAGGTTCGCGCGCTGAAAGGACTCACGGAGCTGGTCGCCGTACAATCGATCCACCCGGTCGTCCGTGAGTACGATGAGCTTCGACTCGAGGTCGGGGATGATATCTCTACAAAGCAGTCCGTAGTCGGGCAGGAGGCCAGGCCGATGCACTACGTCGTAGCCAAATCCATCCGGTACGTTCACGTGAAACGTGCGTTCCGCAATACGGATCTTCTTCATGTTGCGCGTCGCTGTGTGTGTCCCTCCCCCAGGGGCGATGGGCCACACATCGTAACGCCATTGGGCATGATACGTCGAGTGCCTGTGAATCCCGGATGCCCGATAGCATCGTCGTCTAGGATCATTTTCCGTCGCCGAGCCTATCCCGGACTCGGGCGAGATACTGCTCGAGGGATCGACGCCGCTGTTCGAGTGCCGGTTCGTTGACACTCCAGCCAGCTTCGTTCTCCTTGCCATCGTCGATCCAGTAACGGCGACCGTCCGAGCTGGCTCCGCCGAGGTTTCCGGCACGCCACACAACAACGTGAATCCGGCGTTCCTGGCCGCCGTCGGTCGATCGGCGACGCCTCGACGGATTGCCGCCACCCTCCGTTCGAGTTCTTTCGTCTGTCGAAGGTAGAGGCCGCGCGTAGAAAGCAGGTAGCACTCCGCGATGCTGGCCTCCGTCGCGGGAGAGGTGGCGTGCCCGACCCCGTGCCAGAGCCTTGCCTTGACGTGGAAGCCCTTCCGCGCGAGCAGATCGAAGTAGCGATGCGCGGCCTGGACTCGAGACAGGGTCTGGCCGAGCGAGCTGAGTTCAGTATCGTCGAGCCCGCACGACAGGGTCATCGGGATGTGGCGTGCGTCGACATTCGCGATCGGCCCCCACGTTCCACCAGAGTGCGCGGAGCATCCGATGACCAGTCTTGGGTGCTTCATCGTGAATCGATGACTGAACTGCGCACCTGCAGAAAAACCACAGACAAACATCTTGTCGTGCAAGCGGTACTTCTTCTTCAGCGACGCGAAGAGCCCGATGAGTTGCTGGTCCGCCCGGGCTTCGAGCAGTTGAAACCCCTCCGGGAAGGACGGCGGCACCACGATGCAATCGTCGAACTGCGCGAGTGACCGCCGCAACCAGAGGATGTCCTTCCCCTCCGCCCGGAACCCGTGTGCGAGAACTACCAACCAGTGCATACGAGAGACGTCGAATCCGCTCGGCCTCTGCAACCAGTAGTCGCGCTTCATCGCGCAACGAAGCGGGCCGAGTACGGGCGGATCCTGCGATGCGGTCCGTGACGCGATCACACATGTCGCGAAGAGTACCAGCGCCTGGAATTGCATCGATTGTGCCGCAGTCTCGCCAAAGGCGACCGGTCGTTCAATGGAACGCTCCAGACAACCGCGGTGAGTTGGCTCGAGGCAGTACTCCTGATCGTCCTAGACCCGGCGGCATGACGTGGCCGGAGTCACAACATCTCGGACTCGACGCGGGCCGGAGCGCGGGCTATCCGAGCGCGACGCTGGTCGACGCGGAGACCATCGACATCCTCTACGAGGGCAGCCGCGCACAGATGACGTTTCAGCGGGTGAAGATCGCGGAACTGAATAGACGTTAGTCCGCCGTCGCGCTCTTCGATGGCTTGCGCAGCGGCAGAGCCAGCAGCGTGGACAGTAAAACGAAGACGACAGAACCACAGATGCACATCCGCAATCCGATCTGACCCTGACCAGCCAGCTGGAACAACACCCCCGACAAGATCGTGCCGACCAGACGACCGGCGGCGTTCGCCATGTAGTAGAAGCCCACGTTCATCGCGACCTTGTCCCCCTCCGCGTGCGCGATGATCAGGTAGCTGTGCAAAGCGCTGTTGCTCGCGAACACGATGCCGAATGCGCCGAGCCCGAGGGGCACCGTCCACTCGATCGACGCCTGGTTGTGCAGCGCGATGAGGATAGCGACCAGCGGCAGCGTCAAGGCGCAGGTCCACGGCCAAACGTCCTGGTCCGACTTGATGTACGCCGGCGCGGCGGCCTGTACCAGACCGTAGCCGATCACCCACAGCGCGAGAAACCCGCCGGTCTCTGCATGTGACCAACCGAGCGTCGTGGAGAGAAAGATCGGCAATGCCAGCACGAACCAGATGTCCCGTGAGCCGAACAGGAAAAACCGCGACGCCGACAACCAGTTGATCGCAGGCGTCTGCGAGAGGATCGAGGTGAACTTCGCCGTCTTGGACTTCCCTACTGCCGGCGGCAGCAAGATGACCGAGCAGACGATCACGACGCTCAGCGCACCAGCCATCGAGTAACAACTCGGCGCGAACCCGATTGTCTGCAGGCACAGTCCGCCGAGGAAGAAACCTACGCCCTTCAGCGCGTTCTTCGAACCCGTCAAGAGCGTCACCCATCGCATCAGGCGACCAGAATCCCCGGCTGGCACGACGAACTTGATGTAGCTCTTCGAGCTCATCTTCGTCAAATCCTTCGCTATTCCCGATACCGCCTGCGCGACCATCACGATCGGCATCGAGAGTGAGCCGACGAAGAAAGCAAGCATCACAAGCGCGACGGCCTGAAGGATCAGACCCGAGAAGAGCGTCGACTTCAGACCAAACCGTGCGCCGATCCAGCCGCCGACCAGATTCGTGACGACGCCGAAGAACTCGTAGAACACGAACAGCGAAGCGATGTCGATCGGTGAGTAGCCCTGGCCGTACAGATACATCAGCACGAGCATCCGCAGGGCGCCATCCGTCAATGTGAACGCCCAGTAGGCGCCGGTGACGATGATATAGTTTCGGGTTTCGAACACGGTTCGAGTCTGCCTCTTGAGGCTTGAGCCTACGAGGATGAAAACCTTCGCGCGGAAGGTTACAAGTCAGCGGTGAAGATCAGCTACCGAACCATGCGAACGGGAGAGGAAGCTGCCGCCTCCGCGGTCGTAAATGCTGCGTTTTCGAAGCTCGTCGCGCCAGGTTACTCGGAGGAGGGCGTGGAGGAATTCCGATCCTACGCCCACGCCAACTCGATCAAAGCCCGGCGGGGGTCGATGTCGAAACCCCACTACGCGCTCGTGGCGACGGTAGCTCAGGAAGATGGAGCCGAAGAGATCGTCGGCGTCGGCGAGGTCCGGAGCTTCGAGCACTTGTCCATGTTGTTCGTCCACCCGGACTGGCATCGACACGGGATCGCCGGTGAGCTGTTCGCCCGTTTGCTGGCGGAAGTGCGCTCCCAGAATCCCGAACTCGAGAAGCTGACGGTGGACTCCTCGCCCTTTGCGGTGCCTGTTTACGAACGCTTCGGATTCGAAGTCACCGGGGAACCGATCACGATCTCCGGGGTCATCCACATCCCGATGGCGCTCGACCTTGCCGAGAACGATCAGGGATAACGAGCGACGACAGCTAGCGTGAGATCGACGTCCGCTGCGCGTTCGTCGTCACCGCCAACAGGGCGTTCGCGATCGGGCTCACCACCCACGACTGCGCAAAGAAGTACTGCCCGATCAGATTGCTGTCATTCGGCACGTTCCAGGTCAACCTCAACGCGCCGGCGGCGTTCACCTTCAGCGGGACGGCGACCGGGAAGTCGATGTTCAACTCGCAACCCGGCGCACCCATGAGAGTGAGATCCGTCCTGGCGCACTTGGTGCCGAGGACGAGGAAGAAGTTCGCATTCGCCGGAAAATGTTCAAAGTCCATCCAGTAGGGCAGGGAGAGTTGCGCGAACTGTTCGTCCGCGTGCATCCGCGGGATCTTCGGCAACCTTCCCTTGCATCCGGTGCCAAAAGAGATCGTCCTCCCCGTGCTGTAGGAAGAAGCCCACAGGCGCACCCAGCCGTTCGGGGCCTGGCCCGCTGTCGGCTTGTCGTTCTTGCCGTAGACGACCCACACGCCGTGGCCTACGGAGAACGTGCTGCGCATTCCCCCCATCCGCTCGAAGACGAACGGCTCAGTGCCGGTCCAGAACGAGATCTCCTTCGTCGGCATCGGGTAGTTGATGCCGTACTGCCAGATCTGGAGGTAATTGTTCTGGAAGTCCTCCCACGGCTTGCTGTAGACGACAATCATCGATCCCTGGAAACCAGGCGCGAGCGTGTAGTACGTGCAGGAAGTATCGCCACCCTGCATCATCGGGTAGGACGGATCGGTCTTGCCGACGCTTCGCGGGTTCTTCCCCAACGTCGTCGTGTGCGGCATGACCTCCAGGTCCTTCCAGTCGGCGTTCTTGCTCCCCGTACCGGGCTTGGCGTAGGCCATGCGCATCTTGTTGTTGCTCTTCAGCCCCCCCGCCGAGCCTGTGACGTACATGATGTAGAGGCCACCTTCCGTATCCTTGGAGATCAACGCCTTGTTGCCGGCGTTGATCCCGTCGATGCCCCTGGTCCCGTTGTTGTTGGGGCCGACCATGACCTGGGACGCCTGCTGCCACTTCAGCGTGGTGGTGTCGAACGATCGGTACGCGATGCCGCCTACGCCCTTCTGATTCTTGAACGCGCAGTGGATCACCTCTCCGGATGCGACGATCGATGCCTCGCGAGACCAGCTGAGCCCGCCGCTGCGCATGGCGTACTGCGCGCTGAACGAGGACTGACCTTTCTTCCTGATCCTGATAGCGCACTCGTCAGCACCCATGCCAAGGCCACCGGTCGCACCGACACCGTACGCAATCGCGACCGTGCCGAGCGGCGTGACAGTGATGTCCCGGACCTGCACGGACTGCTTGAGGCTGGCGTTGGCGGCGGCAATCCTGACCGGCGCACCAACCCATTTGCGAGTCGACGTACTGAACGTCTGATACCAGGCCGAGTGGTACACACCACCCACGGACCGGTCCGACCAACCGACATGCAGAACGTCACACTTGTGGCCAGCGCACAAAACGCCGGACTCCCACTCGTGCACCCGGTGCCCGGTGTTGTGCGGCAACGGATAGAACGTCCACTTCATGAAGTCGGTAGAGATCCCGAGAGCGAGATGCCCACCAGTCGTCGCCGTCGACTGTTTGTAGATGACCGCGGCGAGCGACCCATCCGCGAGCGACGCCAGCGAATTCTGGTTGTTGCTCATCGAACGCACGTCGCCACCGGGCGCCGTGCCCTTTATGATCGTCGGCGGCCCAGACAATTGCGCACCGACCACTGTGGTCAGAGTGGCAGCGGCAACGAGGGAAAGACGAATTGAGATTGCCATGGGATTGCCTCCGTCTGGATTCTAGGCGACTCCCGCTGGGAAAGAAGACCCGCAGGCGTTTCCTGCGAGATTACGCTCAGGTACCGAGAATTACGCAGAGCGAATTTGTCGTCACGGCGTTGCCAGGGGTCGATCCCGGCGAAATCACGAGGCACTGGACATAGACGCGAGCACCGATGAGCTTGGGGTCGTTCGGCACGTTCCACGGAACGGTCATGACACCGGACGAAGGCACCTGAAGCGGAACGATGAGCGGGAACGTGTTGTTCAGGTCACACGTCGGCGACAACATGAAGCCGAGGTTGAGCGGTGGCAGCAACATCGAGGTGCCAATCGCGAGGAAGAAGTTGGCACTCGCCGGGAAGCGATCGAGTTGAATCTTGAAGGTCGTGCCCAGCGTGGGAAGGGTGTCGTACGCGTGCACCCGGGGACGCTTGGCGAGCTTGCCCTGGCAACCGGTCCCCAACGCCACGGAACGCGCGATCGAGTTGCTCCCGAGTCGCCAGAAGTCCACCTGGCCGTTCGGGTACGTCCCGTTGTTCGGAGACGGCGCGTCCGTCTTTCCGAACGACAACCAGGATGCCGAGTAACTGTGATCGCCGTTGCGAAGGCCCGTGATCCACTCGAACGAGTAGGGCTTCGTGGTCCCACTGATCTTGACCTCGGGTAGAACGGAACTCCCCTTGTTGAAACTCTGGACGTAGAGACTCGCGAACGTCTCGAACGACTTGCTGTAGACGGCGTATATGTTGCCGCCAGCCGCGCTCGCGAGGGTGTAGTTGAAGGTGTTCGAGTTGCCACCCTGGATCTGGGTGTAGCCGTACTTGCCGGCTGCGGCCTTCCGGTAGTTCGTCCCAATCGTCTGGGTGTTCTTGATGATGTGGAAGTCCTTCCAGTCGACGTTGGACCCACCCTTGCCGGGTGCGGCGTAGGCCAGTCGGAGCGTCCGTGGCGCGGAGCTATTCCCGGTGCAGTAGATCACGTAGAGGCCACCGTCGCGGTCTGCCGCAATCACGCTCTTGTTGCCCGCAGCGATGCCGGCGTTGTTGTTGGGCCCCACGAAGACCTGCGAAGCCTGATTCCACTTCTTGCCCTCGGTGTCGTACGCTCGGTAGCAGATTCCGTAACCGCCGGTGCTGTTCTTCATGCAGCAGTGGATGGTCTCGTCCACGCTGACGATGCTCGCGTTTTGCGAGTAGGACGCCCCGCCGTTGCGGAGGTTGAGCAGTGTCGTGTTGAACGACCCACCGCGTGGCTTGACGGCAAGACCGCAGTCCCATGCTCCGAGGCCGAGACCACCACTTCGGTGGCCGGAGATGCAAACGGCCAGCGTGCCCTTCGCCGTCATCGCGATGTCGACAGGCCAGAACTGGTTGTTCGCCCCGTATCCCTTGGCCAGCAACTTCGGGGTACCCACCCACTTCAATGTGTTCGTGTTGAAGACCTGGTACATCGCTGACCAGTACGAGGCATTCGCTGTCCGATCCCCCCACGTCACGTGGAGCTTGTCGCCGTCGCGACCGGCGACGATGCAACCCGAGTTGTTGTGGTGGTTGTTGTGCGATGTGTTGTTGGGAAGCGGATAGGTGCCGCTCAGCCAGATGTTGCCGTGGGTCAGGGAGCGGCGAAGCTCGAGGTGACCGTTCGCGCCAGCGTTGTCGACAACGTACACCACGGCCCAGATCGCACCATCGGGGGTCAAGGCGAAGCTGTTGTTGTTGTTGTTCATCGAACGAACGAATCCATTCGGCGCCACGCCTTTGACGATCGTGACTTGCGCGGACAGAGACGCTGACAGAACCGACGCGGCTACGCAGACGAGGGTAATGGGACTCTTCATCGAGGGGCTCTCCTGGGTCGGAAGGGGGAATCGAGGCCGCAGAGTCTACCACACGGACCACGCCGACCACGCCGACCCCGCCGACCCAAGACGATCTCGATGGAACGCTTTTCGCCGAAAAGTACGCGCGGTGTTTCGCCCCCGCACATACGCGTATGATCCGCCGCCGCATGGCCGATTCTCCGACGTTCGATCAGGACTACTACGACCGCTTCTATCGCAACCCCAAGACACGGGTTGCGTCGTTAACGATCACGCTACAGCTCGCCGAATTCGTCTGCTCCTACCTGAAGCACATCGGTCAGCCGGTACGCAACGTGCTGGACATGGGCTGCGGACTCGGCTTCTGGCGCGAAGCCATTCTCGTGCACTACCCCGACGCAAAGTACACCGGCGTCGAGGTCAGCCCATACCTCTGTGAGGAGTTCGGGTGGAAGAACGGATCCGTCGCCACGTACCGTGGACGCGGCAAGGCCGACCTCGTGGTGTGCCAGGGCGTTCTCCAGTACCTGACGGACTCCGAATGCCGCGATGCAATCGCCAACCTCGGCCGACTCACCCGGGGCGTCCTTTACCTGGAAGCTCTCACCATTCAGGACTGGGAAGAGAACTGTGATCAAGCGGTCACGGACGGCAACGTGCACCTGCGTTCTGGTGCCTGGTACCGCCGTCACCTGGCCAAGAGCTTCACGAACTGTGGAGGCGGGGTGTTTTTGGCCGATAGCTCGGACGCGAACCTGTTCGAACTGGAACGCCTGGACTGATCGGCCCTGCATGACTGGCCTTGGGGAGCACGAAGAGGCTGATTCTGCTCTTCGCGTGCACCACCATCGAGGCCGAACTCCTCCGCGCCATCGCCGACGCGATGAACTGCCCAATGCCTCCCATCCCCTTCGCCGCCTGCCCCACCACCGTCTGAGTTTCGACTAGCCGGCTAGAGTCCGACCCGCTCGCCCTGCTTCGCGATACGAAAGCCGGCAGCTTCGATCTCGCGCCGGATCCCCGAGTCGTGCAGAGCCGGGTTCGTGTGGTTGAGGTGGATGAAGCGGAAGCGACCGGGTCGTGCCGCCGCGTCGTCGCGGAGCGCTGCCATCGTCTCGGTTATAAAGGGGTGCTGCACGAGCGCCATGATGCGGTCGGGCAACTCACTCCCGTCGTAGAACGTCGCGTCCAGGTACGCGATGTCCATCCCCTCGACCAGGCGCCGGAGCAAGCCCGGCTTCTTCTTCCACGAGTCGACATCTGGCACGAACAAAACCGACTTGTTTGGACCACGGATCTGGAACGCCATGGTGTCCGAGTATTCGTCTCGATGCGGCACGGGAATCGGTGTCACCCGGATCCCCGGGATCGGCGAAAACGCCGTCCCAGGCTCGATCTCGTGAATCACGATGTTCTTGTTCTCCACCATCAGCTTCCACGGCCCGTTCTTGCGCAGGTACGCCGCGAAACGCGGACTGACGAACACCGGCAGCTTGTCCGTCGCTGCGACCTCCTTGCCGAACTGTGCGAGACCGAGGTAGTGCCCCATGTGCGCGTGCGTGAGCATGACCGCGTCCACTGGCTTGCGTCCCCGCCCCTCGATGCCGGCTATCGCGTGCAACATCGCGAGCTGTGGCTCGATCCGTGGCGTGCACTCGATCAGGCAGAGGCGACCATTCTCACGATCGTGAATCGCCAAGCACGCCGGATAGAGTCGCCGTCCACTTCGCCGCGCGTCGACGCAACACGGCTTGCTGCACCCGACGTGGGGAACACCGCCATCCTGCGCGACTCCGAGAACGATGGTCTCGAACCGCCCTTGTGATGTCGAGTTCGAAACGGTCGAGCACGATGGGAACAAGAACAGGAGACCGAGGATGACGCGATAGTTCATGGGAACGCCCTTGCGATGGGATAGGTAGAATACTCACTCGCCGCGTGGCGTCCCTGCGATTTCAGGCCACGAACCCCGACCTTCGCATCCACGCTGCGCCCCATGACGCCGCGACATCGTGAAGGACCGAGTCAACCTCACTGCATCGCCTCAAGCGGTACCGGAAATTGTGTCGATTCCTTGGTCACTCGTCCTTTTTGCCAACAGCCCGTTTGAGTCTCACACGCAAGCTCATCCTGTTCAGCATGCTCCTGGTGACGGGCACCGGCTTCGTCGTACACGGCATCGGTGCATCTCAGACCAGGGAGCAGATCCGATCCCAGCATCTGGATTCCTGTCGGGCGCAGGCGGGGCAACTCGCCGACACGTTGGGCAGCGAGCTCGTTCACGACCAGTTTCTGCCCAAACTGGCAAAGTCACGCGAGCGAGTCCTCGGCGCGCTGCAGCGTCTGTTGAAGCACTCCGAAAACGGTCTGGCCATCTACTCCCTCACCTACCAGGACGATCGGGCGATCATCGTTCAGGAGGCGATTCGCGACGGACTACCCCGTCCGTACGGCACGCCGGTGGCTCTCCCCAACGCCGGCCATCGAGCGCACCGCACTCACGCGGTGCAAACCGGGGTTTTCGAACGGAACGGGGCCCAGATCGTCCAGACCTTCGCTCCGATCCATAACGACGATCGACTCGTTCTCGGGCTTCTGGTCACGGAGTCCGCACTGAAGTATCCCGAAGTTCAGGGTTCGGACACGTGGTTGGCAGTCGCGATCTCCATCGCCGCCGGACTCCTCGCGATTGCCCTCCTGATGATCACCACGGTCCGTCCGCTCGAACGACTGCAAGATCAACTCATCGCGAAGCAGAGCCTCTCGCCGAAGCTCGTGCAGACACCTGCCGATCTACTGCGCGAGATCACGTGCATCGTCGACACGGCCAACTCGGAACGCGACTTCTTCAACGCCCGACTCAAGCAGCAGGATCGACAATCGGAGAGCAGCATCCGACGCAAGGACGAGGTCATCTCGAACACCGTCCACGAACTCCGCACACCGCTCACGTCGATCATCGCCTCCCTGGAGATCATGATTGACAACAAAGAGATGATGACTCCTGAAGAGAAGCAGGAGTTCATGGCCCAGGCATCGACCGCCGCCAGGCACATGATGTTCGTCGTGAACGACATGCTCGACGCCTCGGCGATCAAAGCCGGACACATCAACATGCAGATCGAGCCGTGCAACCTCGGCCAGATGCTGCGGGACGCCCAACGGTCCATGGAGATCATCGCCACGGCTCGCGCGATGATCCTCGAGGTCGTCGACTTGAATCCGAATATCGAAGTGATGGCCGATTCCGCGCGCCTCATGCAGGTCCTCTTCAACCTCGTGAGCAACGCCGTGAAACACACGCCCTCGGGCACGACGATCACGATACGCGCCTGGCCGAGTCTGAAGTCGATCATCATCGAAGTCGAGGACCAGGGTCAGAGCATTCCCGTGGAGCTGCGGGACAGGCTGTTCACGAAGTTCAGCAAGTTCGAACGCCACGAACCCCGCGTCGACAGCAGCGGCATCGGCCTCTACCTGTCCAAGAAGCTCGTGGAGCTCATGCACGGGAGCATCGGCTACCGGGCGATCGAATCCGGAGATGGCTCGGTGTTCTGGTTCACGCTGCCGCTCGTGACCGAGGAATCCCGACTGCAATCAGCCAACAGCTGAGCACGTCCTGGGAATCCTGTAGCCCCAGCTAGTCCAGCGCGCTAGACAAGGCCCAATGCTGGGCCTAGCCACGCTGCTGATCCTCTCCTGGGCGCCGCAGGAGGCGAAGTTCGTCGACCCGCTGCAGGCGTACTCCTTTGTCTTACCTGCGGGTTGGCGTCAGATGACCCCGGACGAGCACCGCCTCCTCCGCGACAAGTTGCCGAGAGACGTCGCGACTCGGCTGATTCCGACGCGAATCGATCGGTTCGGCGACGTGGACCAATGGCTGAAAGAAGGGTTCGACGGTCGCTGCCTGACGATCCACCGCGAGGACGGTGAACCCGCGATGACTCCAGGGACGCTGAAGGAGGTGCGCGAGACCGCCCAGTCCAAGAGCGCCTCGACTGCGTTTCGCTACGTCATCGAGGATCTCGAGATCGGCAC
>PVBE010154287.1_pt1 | contig 27263 bp, 25 predicted proteins | sample 1631181 | NCBI WGS metagenome assembly PVBE01 (sample SAMN08397723, study PRJNA350692) | Marine metagenome, whole genome shotgun sequencing project. | isolation source: water | place: Pacific Ocean | collected 2012-04
AGGATGACCGCTTCTGGGTCGCCTGGAGCATGCGGTCCGCCAGCGGGTTCGCCCCGCAGGTCCAGGTCGAGACGTTCGAACTGACTTACGAATAGAAGATCGAAACCATTGCCCTCCCGGGGGCAAAACAACCCCGCCGGAAAGAGATGGGGGAAGAGTGCTGATGTCGGAGGCCGTGCCGAGAACATATCCTTCCTGGCTCTATTGCAACTCCGCCCCGGAAAAGGGGCCTTACATGTCTTGCCCTCTACCTCGGCTTCCGCATGAATGTTCTGTTCCTTTCCACGTCAAACCGAACGCTGCTCGTGCCAGCCTGCGGGCGCCGTGGCTCAAATAGGCTGGACAAGATCTTCTGCGCCCGGTTCCTGACCTCGGTATCCTCGTTCTTTGTCGCCCGGTAGAGGGCCTCCTTCGCAATCCGGCCCAGCGCCACCAGCCGGCGAGTGGCCCCATCTCGGATCTTGTCGTCATCTTCTCCCAGGCGTTGAATCAGGAGCTCGATCTCGCGACGCTCGTTTTCCGTGGGTGACCGGTCCGGCAAGGCAAGGAAGAGCGGCGGATCCTTCTTCTCACGCTCGTCCCAAAGCGTCATACTCACAGCGAAGAGCTCGTCCAAGTCGGCATCAGTGGACAGCAGTTTCTCTTTCTGCAGATGGCGGCACAATTTGAGCCAAGGCGCCCTCAGGCTGGCACGGGCAGCGACCACTTCCCGACGCAACGCCGCCAAGTCGGTCCAGCGCAGCACTTCCTTGTGTTCCATCGCCAGTTTCCCCATCTCATCCCGCTCGAGGCTATCCAACAGACAGTCACGCCAGTAATTACGACGATCATTGCCCCTATGGCTCGACCCGTTCCAGGCTTCCTTCCAATACACGTATCGTTTCAGGTAGGCCGTCCGCGGCCCGGTGCACAGTACCTTGGTATGCATTTCAACGGAAAGGTCGCCCTTCTTCAGCCCGAAAACACGAGTGGTGCTGAGCGAGACCGTGTACAACACGTGAGGCGGCAGGTCAGGTTCACGGCGCACCATGCCATCCCCGGCTCCCGCATTGATCAGCTTTCTACCCCATCCCTTCGACTTGATTCCGTCTTCCAGAACCATGAGATCAAGTGTCAGATGGATGCGGGGCAATACGGACTCCACAAAGAGGCGTTCATTGCCTTGCATCAGCAGATTGCAGATGGCGACCTGGTAGGCCCGTTCGGACTCTCCTATGATGGAAGCCAGAAAGGGGGCGTGGTGCTTCGCGAAGGGCTCCGCGAGGGCAAGCGCCTCGGCCTGGTGATACTTGCGCCAGAGCGTTACAAGCAGCGTATGGCCGGGTTTGAATTGGTTCTGAATTAGTGCATCGAGCAGGGCCGAAACCAGAAGCTGATCCGATTCCGTATTCTCCCGACCAAGTAGATTTGTGAGCAAGGTGTTTACCGTGGGACAGAGATCCGCGAGATGATGGCGCGCCACGTACCACGCACCCCATGTCTGATCGCGTTTCTCCTCGGAGGCCAGTAACACGGCAACCCGGCGCTGCAGGGCCTTCCACTCCGCCGCCGCGGGTTCTACAAAGGCAGGCTCATCGTCAGCGGCCGCCGGTGTCGGGGCCAGGTCGGGCACCGTTGTGTTCGGCTGCGTTGGGGTCGACTCAGGACCGCGCGGTCCATGACAGGCTGCCGAAATGAAAACGATCAACGCCAATGAGATCAGAATGCCGCAACTCTTCATCAAAACTTCTCCCGATGATGATGGGTAAGCACTTTTAGCGATACGGTTCGGCAGTCTATCTTACGAGAGGCGACCGATCTATCGAGAACTGCCCATTTACCGCCCGGTAGGTGAAGAAAGGAAACCGACAAGCGGGGATAAGTCATTCCTTCCCGGCTGATGCGTCCTGCGTGATATACCGCAGGATCTCGATCACCTGCTCTGTGGAACGTGCCATGGCGTTCGCCGAGGAATCGATCTCCTTCAGGGCGTGATCGAGTTCTTCCTCGTGGAGCGTAATGAGCGGCTTGGAAAGGGCGATCGCGTAGCCGGCATCGAAGGCGGCGTTCCATTGCCGGTATTTCGGCCCGAACCGGACGATCACGATATCGGCCTGGCCCACCAGGGTCTGGTTGCGGATCCGGTTGATCCGGGCTCCCTTGTGGTCCTTCCAGAAGGACGAGGCTTCCTCTCCCAGGATATCGACTCCGCAGTGATCACTCGCGTGATGATCGGTTACCGGGGAGGTGACGCGGATTCCCAGCTTGTGCTCATCGATCCCCCGTTCAATTTCCCGCCGCCAGTCGGTGTGGGTTTCCCCGGAAAGGTAGGCTACCCAGGATTTGAGGCCGTCCATAAAAGCGAACTCCTTCGAGCTGTTCCGGTGTGCGCGAGGTGCAAGGGGTCAGCATACACCCGCTTCCGCACTTTTCAAGGGGATATGCGTTTCGGGCGGTTTCCCCCTCGCCGCGGCCCCATTCAAGGACTCACTTTGTTCATCGTTGCGCTTACTCCCAGTGATGAAATCGAAAATCCGGTCCTCCCTGCGATTTCGCTTTTGGGGATACATCTGAACTTGGTAATGGCCATCGTTCGGTCTTTGGGTAACCGTATCTTCCTCGACCCGTCCACCGTATCTCAATTGATACTCCGCTCCCCGTTTCCGCGCCATTCGGGCTGGCACGCCTATTGCTCTGGGGAGGCCGGAGGTGATACATGAAAAAAGTTCTTTTCAAACTGCTTTTGCTGGGGCCCCTGTTCATTAATGCCTGCTCGTCTCCAACCGCGGCCGACCGGTTGCAGGGCGATGCGGAAACCGCCCGCGAGGCGATACAGGGATACGTCCATCGAGGGGAAGAAGCCCTTCCGGAACTTCGAGGGTTCCTGGAACACTCCGACCCCCTCGTACGGAGACGTGCCAGGACGGCGATGGGAATGATCACCGGCATGTGGGGCGGCGACGGCCGACTGGTTTGGAAGCGTTCCGTAAACGAAGCCAGGAACCTGGACAAACCGCTCCTGGTGCTTCATCTCTTCGGGAAATTCGACGAAGAATTCTGCTGAGCCAACGGTAAACTCGCGAGAACCGTGACGTTCTCGGACAGCCGGGTGGTGAATTTCGTCCGCGATCACTTTATCCCCGTTTGGGAGAGCGTGTGCCCTGTCAAGACGGTTACATTCGACCTTGGCGAAGGCAAATCCCTGCACGGGACCGTGGGAGGAGAGATCGCGATCTATTTCTGTCGGCCGGACGGCAAGGTATTCGACATTCTTCCGGCTCTTCATTCTCCGAGCGTGACCTACCAGGCGATCAGGAACGCCTTCGACTTTTACACGGATACCGGTGCAAAGGACGAGGCGATAGCGACGTACCATGAAACAAAGTTGGCCGAAATGATCCTCACGGGAGCGGGAATTCCTTCCGAATTGACCAGGATGTACCTCCAGGTTTTGAAGGAACGAAGAAAGGCCAAAGATCCGGCTACGCGTGACCTGTCTGAGATGGTTTACTCCAAGAGCGGTATGGCTTTTCCGGAGCGCCTCACCGTGGTCGAACCGGGGGGCCTGGAGATGTACAAGAAGGAGATCCACAAGGCTCTCGCTTCGTCATCGCCCAAAACTCCGGGCGAGTGGGCGGAACACATTTTCGAGAAGATCCTGCACCAGGAACTCGTGGGAGGCCCGGTCGAATATGGAGCTGATACGCTCGCCCCTGTTTCCATCATCGGGGACTAGGCTGTGGCTGACAATTCAGCACGGCCCCGGTTCGACGGCGAGGCCGATCCCCACCCCGGACCCCTTTCGATGGGATTCCTGAGACCGGATTGTGATGAATCCGCGGATGGGAATCCCCGGGGACAAGCGGTCGACGCGACTCCGGAAGGGGATTACTCTGGCGCCGCGTAATCCATGAGAATCATATCAACTCCGGCTTCGATCGCCTCTCTCGCTTCTTCGAAGTCGGGCAGGAACGCGATTACCAGGGCTCCACGTCTGTGGTATTGATCGATGACCGAAGGCTTGAACAACGAAAGTCCCGTCACCTTCGGGAGAATGCCATAAGCTTTTTCTTTTTCGATCCCTCCGAGCGCAGGCAATTTGTAAAGGACGCTCATCGCCGCCTGTATACATTGCCATTTCCGGGCAAAGAATTTGTGAAATCCGAGTTCGGACCGCATCAACCGTTCGTGTTTCGAGTTCCAACACAGGACCCGGGTTTTTTCCAGGACCAGGTTCCGGTCCCGGCGATTCCGGAACAGGGATTCCAGGTTCCGGATCGTCAAAAGAGCCTTTTCCGGTTTCAGGTCGAACACCCACTCGACCGAACGGTAGCGGTCGATGAATTCGTCCAGGAAGAGAAGCCTGCGGCCCCCTTCCAGCCGGACTTTTTCCAGTTCGCTCCGGGTGAGTTGATCCACGGATTGCTCGATTCCCGCCACGCGAAGCAGGCTCCGATCGTGGCTCAATACGATCTGGCCGTCAGACGTGGGGCGGAGATCTGTTTCCAGTACGGGGAAGCCGTCCTCCATTGCGGAATCAAATGAGTCGGCCGTATTTTCAGGGTAGGCGAGGGCATTTCCCCGGTGACTGATCCAGGTTACCCGGGTGTCCTTCAACAGTTCTTGTTTCATCTGGTCTTACCCGGGTACCGGGAATGGCCGCAATTCCCGGTTATATTTCCAGGCGGTCTGGCCGGAGGTACGGGAGATTCTCCCCGGACAAGCGGGTCCTCAGTCCCCGGGCTTCTCCCGGATCAGCTTGTTGATCTTCTTCAGCGGTTCCAGGATATCGCCCGAGATCTTCAGCAGGTTCCGATCATTTTTCGTGCAGGGCAGGAACATCGCGAACCCGGCGGAGTTTTTGTCGTAGGGCGTGCTCATGTCGGCCGAAATGACGATCTTGGTTTGCCCGTAAACGACGCTGGAGACGTCGTACGTCTTCTCGTTCGATCCCTTCCCGGCGAGACGATAGAGCGTCCGGAACGCGCCGTCCCTGCCGTTGGAGACCTTCACGACGATCCAGGCGTTCCTGTGACTGACCTGCCCCGGCGCCTTGATGCGGCACTGGTAGAGCGGGCCGGGAGCGGTCACGATGATCTGCGCCTGTCCCCGGGGATGGGATTGCTGGCCCGGCTCCACCCTCATGCGCTCGATGTCGGGGTACAACGGACCGATAAACCGGCCCGAGATCACGTTCTTGGTCCGCTTGACCCACTGTCGTTTCTGGATGTCGTACACCGTTTCGCCGCGACTCTCGATCATGTCGAGAATGCCGCCCTGGTTGAGACTCAGGTTGACCTTGTCGAGACCCCGGTAGAGATTTTCGATTTGAAAGACCCAACGCTTCTTCGTGTACCAGAGACCGTCCTTGAGTTTCACGTACCCGCGCGCGGAAAGCCGGCGCTCCAACTCTTTCAACGTGTACCATTTTCCGAGGTACTTGTACTTTCCGGCCTTCATCAACAGCAACTCTTCCCGCACCCACATCCCGGCGGGTTCCTTTTTGAAACCAAGGTGGCGGCGCGCTTTCACGCTGTCGGGGTTCCCGATCAGGATGAGGTAGGCGGTGTAGTTGGCCTGCACGGTGAGCCGGTTTGTGCGGCACCACCCGAGGAGTTCTTCCAGCTTGTTTCGGTCCGTTCCGGCCTTCTTCAAACGATCGGGAAACTGCGCACCGGTTCCCTGGCCGTGTTCGATCTTGGCGATGTCCTTCTTGTCGTACTCGAATTCGCCCCGGATCGTTCCCCTCTTGAATTCCAGCCGGATCGTGTCGGCCGTCTCCTCGATGATCCGCCCCTCCACCTTTTGGCCGTCCTTCATGTGGACGATGTCCGACTTGGTCACCTCGAGCGACGGCCCCCTCAGTTCCGCCGCCAGTTCCTCCAGGCTCAGCGTTTCGGCTTCCACCGCGGCGGCGAATTCCTTCAGGACGACCTTCCGGAGGAAGGTTTCCTCCTCCGGGTAGCCCATCTTCTCCTCGAGCAGTTGGTCGACGCGTTCCCGGTCGTCCCCGGAGAGGTGGAACTGGTAGTACGGATGCGTCTCCGCGAGGATCCTGCGAACCTCGTCGAGGAGGTCGGACGGCAGGCTGGACTTCTCGCGGGGAGGCGGGGGCTTGTCGTCGGCCGCGTTCAACCGTGCGTAGGTGATCAGGTCGAGCACTTCCTTCGGCCGGAACTTCCAGAAAATGGTGAAGCTCTTTCGCTCTTCCCCGCGGAGGACGGTGCAATCCGCGAACGTGTTCGCCCGGAGGCGTTTCTCGAGGAAATGGCTCAGCTTCTTCACCGATTGTTCGGCATATTCATCGCCGATCGTGGCTCCTTCGAACCGGACAAGCCGGTCGCCGGGGTGCAGGTAATCGGGCATGAAATACCTTTCCCCGCGGTTCGCCACCTGCTCCGCGGCGATGTCCATTTCCTGCAGGTAGGTCTGCATCGCGTCCTGGAGTTCCCGGCTCTTCTCCTTTTCCCCCCGGAAGCGCAGGATCTCGGATACGATTCCCGCCGTGTTGAGCTTGTAGATCGAGAGGGTGATGATCCTGTGGTAGTCGACCCGGTCGTCGGTGGGTTTTTTTACCGGATCGGGTTTGGGTTCCGTCTTCTTCTTCTCTTCGGGGTCTTCTTTCGTCGGCGTCTCTTTTTTCTGGGTAGTGGTGCCGGGTTCCTTTTTGTTCTTCGAGCCGTCTCCCTTGTCGCGGGTGATCTTCTTTTCCGGGGGTTCGGTCGAGGATTCGCCGAAAGGAAGTTTGAGCGCGAGGCCGACGACGACGATGGCGACGACAGCTCCCACCACGAGGAGGACGAGGGGGCGGCCGGCGGACTGTGCCACGCTGGGAACCCGACCTCCCATCCCGGAAGAGGTGACGAGTTTTACCGCGCCGCAGGATGGGCACTTGACGTTTTTCCCTCCCGAGTCCGCGGATACGAAGTAAACCCAACCGCACTTGCACGTCAGTTTCATGGGTAGATCCTCCCTTGGGCACCTTTTTTATCTCAGCTTGTTTTGCCGGATAAGTGTATCACGAGAGGGCTCTGTCCGGTTCCAAAAAGTATGAAACACGATTCGTCAGGGGAGTCCCCGGGCTCCACGCCCGCGATCGCGCGGCAGATGGCCGGCAGGGTGAAGGGCCTGGCAAGGGGGATCGCGTCGAGCGCCGGCAGACTCTCTTTCAACCGTGCCGGCAGGAGTCGGGTTCGTTCCCCCTGTTCGGTCGTGTCGGGTTGTGCGCGGGGAATGTTCGAAATCTACCCCATCCGGCGGGAGGGCTGGCAGGAAAAAAATTGGGTGAAATAGATCCTCGGACCCGGGGATTGTTGTATATAGTGGAAGGCACCGAATGATCACCCATGCACTGGTTCTGGCCGCCCTGCTGCTCCCGTTGCAGGACGATCCCTTCGGAATTCCGGGAGAGGAGGCGGAAGTCGAGCTGACCTCCACCTCCGTCGAACCCGGCGAGGCGAAGGTCGGGGACGTGGTGCAGGTGAAACTGGGTGTCCGGGTCAAGGAAGGGTGGCACTATTACTCCTGCACCTCCGATCCGAAGGGAACCATTCCCGCGTATTTCGAACTGGACGAGAGCGTGCCCGCGAGACCCGGGGGAGTAATCATCGAGCCGACCCCCAAGACCTGGAACTTCTTCGGGACCGATTACCCGGTGCACGAGGGGGAGTTCGTGCTATCCCTGCCGGTCGTCATCACCGGCGACGCGAAGGAAGGGGACATCGTCCTGTCGGGAAAACTGTGTGGCCAGGTATGCGAAGAGGTCTGCCTTAACGTCGAGCTTCCGTTCCGTGTTTCGCTGAAGGTGCTTCCCGGGGGGGTGGAGGCTCCGACCCTCCTGGCTCCGGTGAATGGGATCACGACGTCCGATTCGACGGCTGCATTCGATTGGTCGGACGTGACTGGCGCGACGTACGACCTGCAGATGGACGACAGTGCGGAATTCGACAGTCCCGAAATCGATGAGACAGGGCTGACCGTCTCCGGTTATACGCCCCCGACGGCGCTCGCGGATGGAACCTGCTTCTGGCGCGTGCGGGCGAAGGACAGCTCCGGAAACGTGGGGACCTGGAACGCAGCATGGACCTTCACGGTGAATGCGACGACCGGTCCGGCGGTGCCGGAGGAGGGCGGAAAAAAAGTTCAGAGCGAGGAAGCGAAGGAACTTCTCGAGAAGGGGTTTCTCGGATTCCTTCTCGCGTGCGTATTCGGCGGCCTGATTTCGCTGATCATGCCGTGTGTCTACCCGCTGATCCCGATCACGCTGACCTTCTTCGTGAAGCAGTCCTCGGGGTCGAAAGCGAGAACGACCGGCCTGGCGTTCATGTACGGGCTCGGCATCATCGTCACCTTTACGGGGCTCGGCTTTCTTCTCTCGAAGGTGATCGGCGTCGTGGGCGCCCGGGTCTTCGCGGCGGATCCGTGGGTGAACCTGGTCATCGCCGCGATCTTCCTTCTCCTCGGGTTCTCCCTGCTCGGCATGTTCGAGTTGAAACTCCCCGGGTTCCTCACCAACCGGGTCAGCGGCGGGGCCCCGAAACAGGGCGGTTTAGGCGCATTCGGTCTCGGCCTGATCTTCGCCATCGTCACCTTCACCTGCACCATCCCGGTGGCGGGAGGTCTTCTCTCGCTGGCGGCCAGCGGGGGGAACGCCGGGTGGGCGCTCGCGGGAATGCTCGTCTACTCGATCACGATGGCGTTCCCGTTCCTGATGCTGGGGCTTTTCCCCGGCCTGCTCCAGAAGATCCCCCGGAGCGGAGGCTGGCTCGAGACCGTCAAGGTCGGGGCCGGTTTCCTGGAAATCGCGCTGGTCTTCTACTACCTCGCCAAGGCGGATTTCGGCTTCTTCGGGCTGGAAGGCTACATGAGCCGGGAAATGGTCCTGGCGATCTGGGTCGGACTCATGGTCGCGACCTCGGCGTGGCTGCTCGGGGTCTGGCGCTTCAACAATGATCCGGAATCGAAGGGGATCGGTTTTGGACGTGCCACCTGGGCATTCCTCTTCGGGGTCTTCGGTATCTGGCTCGCCACCGGCCTGGTGGGGAACCACCTCGGTGCGTTTGAAACGGTTCTGCCGATCAGCGAGAATTCCGGATCGTCCCGGCCGGGCGGCGTGGAAAAGCCGGAAGAGTTCCGCGATTACGACGAGGCACTTGCCGCGGCCAAAAAGGAATCGAAGCCGGTCTTCGTCGATTTCACGGGGTTTACCTGAACGAACTGCCGGGTGATGGAAACGGAGTTTTTTCCAAAACCCCAGGTCCGGCGTGAACTGGACAAGTTTATCCGGGTTTCGTTGTATACCGACGACCCGAAAACGGGGGAGAAGAACACCCGGATCCAGCTGGAAAAGTACAACAGCGCGGCCCTGCCGCTGTACATCATCCTGGACCCCGACGGCCGGGAAGTCGCCCGCCTGAACAAGGCCCTTTTCGACGCCGACAAGTTCGCGGAGTTCCTTCGCGACGGGTACCTCAAAACGGGCGTTGAAAAGGACTGAACCATTTCATACCCTTTCCTGTCCCAAACAGGAGCCATACCCGTGACGTATCAGGTGTGGGCAGGATTTTAACGAGGAACATTCGGGAGGAATTATGAAAAACGTGTTGGGTCTGCTTTTCGGATTCTCCGTCCTTCTTGGCGGGGCCCTTACGGCCGACGCCCAGGAACTTGAGGACAGGGCCCATGAACTGAAGAAGCAGTACGAGAAGCAGGCGGCCGAGCTCGAGAAAAAGTTCAAGGCCTCCCTGCAGAAGCTCTCGAACGATTTCGAGAAGAAGTTCAAGGCGCTCCGGGAGAAGAGCCGGAAGCGGTCGGACAAGAAGCGGGACGACCGTCCCCGGAAGGACCGGGACCGGGATGGGGACCGCTTCGAACGGCTGATGGAGCGGATCGAGGAGCTCGAAGAAATGGTCGGGGGACTCGAAGAGATGATCGAGGAACGGCTCGGGGACCTGTCCCGGCGCGGACGCGACCAGTTCGAGGAATATCGCCGCGAGGGCGACAATCGCCGCAGGGACGGAAATCTTCGGGAAGAGTTCCGGGAGCGCGTCGAAAAGCTCCGCGAGCGCGGCAATGACTTCAACCCGGAAGAACTTCGCAAGCACGTCGAAAAGCTCCGCGAGCGCGGCGATGACTTCAACCCGGAAGAACTTCGCAAGCACGTCGAGAAGTTCTACGGGAATCGTCCGGACATCGATCCGAAAGAACTGCGCGAGCGTTTCGAGAAGTTCAAGGAGGGGGACTTGCAGGAACTGGTGGAGCAGGTCAAGCCCCTGTTGGAACAGTTGGGGGACAGGGAGCGATGGGGCGACTATCTCGAGGAACTCGGGATCGACGTGGAAGAACTCCGCGAAGCGATTGAAGAAAAAGACTGGGACGCTCTCGCCGAGCAGATGGAACCCCTCATGGAGCGGTTCAACCAGGAAGGCGGCAAATGGCGCGAGAAGTTCCAAAAGGACGGTGAGAAGTTCGAGTTCAAGTTCCGTCTCCGTCGCGGGGACCGGGAAGAAGGGGACGAGGACGATGACGAGGAACTGTCCGGCCGCACGATCGAACGGGACGAGGTGATCATCATCGTCCCCGGAAAGGGTTCGAAAGAGCGTGGCGCGAAGGTCCAGATGAAACGCGCGATCACAGGCGATCCCGAAAAGGGCTCCAAGAAGGGCGAATGCCCCTTCCAGTGCCCGCTCAAGAAGGGCGGAAAGGGCGACCTGAAGAAGCGTCTCGAGAAGATCCTTCCGAAGAACCACGATACGCGGTTGCAGTACTAAGCCCGCTTACATCGACATCAACCAGACGCCTCCGGCCCTCACAGGCCGGGGGCGTTTTTTGTAGAAGAAAATCTGTCCCTGTCATCGTTTTCTTGGAACCCTTTTTCGTTGCCTCCCGCCCCCTCCCCGGTAGAATCAGGCCTTCTATGGCGATTACACCGTGGGTAGAGCCTGATTCCCTCGATTTTTCCAGGGTTCTCGTTGACCGGAAGGGCATCGAAGAGATCCTCCCTCACCGGAATGCCATGCTCCTTTTAGATGGTGTGCTCCGGATCGAAGCCGAGGGTAACGGTGGGTCGATTGTGGGTTTCAAGGATGCCAGGGCCGATGAGTTCTGGGCGGAGGGACACTTTCCGGGAAATCCCATCCTCCCCGGGGTGGTCATGATCGAGGCGTGCGCTCAACTGGCCCTTTACGCCTGGAAAATCACGGTAAAATCGGTCCGTCACAAGTTGGTGGTTTTTGCCGGGATCGACAAGGTTCGGTTCCGGGGCATGGTCCGTCCCGGAGACCGGGTCGTCCTGGTCGCCCGGTCGAAGGAATTCGGGACACGGCGGGCAAAAATGGCCATCCAGGGCGTGGTGAGCGGAAAGGTCGTATTTGAAGGGGAGATCTTTGCCATCTCAACCTGACCGGGAACGATCGTCGATTCGCACCGCCGCGCGGGCGATCCGAAAAAGGGTCCGATCTTTCCCCGAGGTGGGTGTCGTCCTGGGCTCCGGCCTGGGCAACGTCCTGAACGGGAAGGGGACCTCGATCCGCTACGGCGCCATTCCCCATTTCCCGAAATCAAAGGTGCGGGGACACGCGGGAGTTCTGCAGGTGGGGGACGTGGCCGTTCTCCGGGGGCGGTGCCACTACTACGAAGGCTACTCGATGCAGGAAGTCGTCCGTCCGATCCGCGTACTGGCCGAACTTGGCGTGAAAACGGTCGTCCTGACGAATGCCGCGGGCAGTATCAATCCGAAGTACAAGCCGGGCGAGTTGATGATGATCGAGGATCACCTGAACTTCATGGGGGGGAATCCGCTCCGGGGCGGGAACCTCGACGACATCGGTCCGCGGTTTCCCGACATGTCGGACACGTACGATCCCGAACTGCGAAAAAAGGCGGTCCGCGTCGCCCGCGCCCAGAAGATCACGCTCCGGAAGGGCGTTTACGTCGCGCTCGCGGGTCCGTCGTACGAGACCCCGGCGGAAATCCGGGCCTACCGGAAACTGGGCGCCGACGTGGTCGGCATGTCGACCGTTCCCGAGGTCATCGCGGCGCGCCATGCGGGCATGCGCGTGATGGCGTTCTCCTGCATCACCAATCTCGCCGCGGGACTCTCCGTGGACCCTCTCTCGCACGACGAGGTGATCGAAACGACGCAGGCGGCGAGCGGAGACCTGGCGCGGTTTCTCGAGGCGTTCCTGGAGAAGGTACGGTGAGCGACGAACTCGTCAAGGCCGCCCGGAACGTGATGAAGCGCGCCTACGCTCCCTATTCGAAGTTCAAGGTGGGGGCGGCGGTGGAGACGAAGGGCGGAAATATTTACGTGGGATGCAACGTCGAGAATGCCGCCTACGGACTCACCCAGTGCGCGGAGCGGAATGCCATCGGCTCCGCCATCGCCGCCGGGGAACAGAAATTCAGGCGTATTGCCATCGTAACCTCCGATCGGAAGGCCCCCCCCCCCTGCGGTTCCTGCCGGCAGGTGCTCCGGGAATTCGGAACCGGAATCGAGGTACTGATGATCGGCGCGAAGAGTCGGAAACGAATGTCCCTCCGAAATCTCCTTCCGAATGCGTTTCATTCGTGAAGGGGGAACGGCGCGACTTCTCGTCTGGTTATAGCAACAGAACATTGGAGACGACGATGAAACGAGCCCTGCTTCCCGCGCTTCTCCTCCTGGCCGCCTGCGGCAATCCCCAGGGGGAGGTCCAGCTGATCGGATCGACCCCGCTTCGTCCCCAGGAGAAGGATCTTCGGGGCGCGAGGGGCTATTGCGGCTCCTGCGGGAAGACGGTCGAGTACGACGCTCAAAAATGTTCCGGCAAGAAGTGCGGCGCAATCCTTGCCTGGAAGGATACCGTCGACTGCAGTTTCTGCGGCGGGACGGGGGACTGCAAGGCGTGCAATCTCCTGGGCCAGAAGGACCAGAAGTGTTTCAACTGCAACGGGGAAGGCATCCTCGTCTTCCAGGGGCGCAGTGCGAATTGCGGACAGTGCGGGGGAAAAGGCACCTGCCGGATCTGCACGGAAAATCCGGGAAAGTGTGACGCGTGCGACGGAACCAGGAAGTTGACGCAGGATCGGATCCGGGAATACGCCGCGGCGAAGAATACGAATCCGGATCCGGATTCCGAGTAGGGGTTATTCCGACTCCGCTTTCCTGTAGAGCTGGAACCGGTTTTTTCCCAGCGACTTGGCCTGGTAGAGGGCGTCGTCCGCCCGAAGCGCCAGTTCGCGCGCGTCCGGAGCGTGGTCCGGGAAGAGCGCGGCCCCCACGGAGAAGGTGACGGGGATTTCCTTTCCCCGCACGATGAATTTTTCCCCCTGGAGTCCTTCCTGGATCCGTTCCGCGGTGGAGGTGAGCCCCTCCATGTCGGTCTCGGGAAGCAACACTTCGAACTCGTCTCCGCCGTACCGCGCGATGACTGGCACGGGATCCCGTTCCTGGATCCGGGCGACCATGTCGATGTTCCGCACGGCGGTTCCGATGAAGCGGGAGACCTCCCGCAGGATTTGATTGCCCGCTTCGTGTCCGTGCCGGTCGTTGATCTCCTTGAAATCGTCGATGTCGAGCATGATCAGTCCGCAGGGGCGGCCGTGCCTTCGGGCGCGGGAAACCTCGTGGTCGATCCTCTTCTCGAAGTGGGAGTGGTTGAAGAGGCCGGTGAGCCCGTCGTGGATTGCCTTGATGTGCAGGAGCGCGTTGTCGATCGCGACGGCCGCGTGATCGGTGAGGATTTCCGCGTACCCGATCTCCTCCTTCCCGAACGCCCCGGTGACGTGGGGGTTGTCGAGGTAGACGGCGCCGACGAGCCGGGTCTTCACCCTCAGCGGGACGCAGAGAACCGACATCAGGTTCTGTTCGTGAATGCTGTCGACGATCCGGAGGGTGGGCGTTTCCTGTGCGTCGTCGAGGACGATCATTTTTCCCCGGTCGCGGACCTGCCGGAGAACGGTCCGGGAGAGTCCCATCTGGAACCGCTTCAGGTTCTTTCCGTGCCGGTCGCGGGAGACCTCTACCTTGAACTTTTCCCCTTCGAAGATCAGGATCGTGCCCCGTTGCGCGTTGCAGTACGGGATCATCGTGTCGAGGATGATCGTGATCAACTTCCGCAGGTTCAATTCGGAGTTGAGCTTCTTGACGATGTCGAGGATCGAGCGGAGCTTCGAGACCGAAGAGGTGGAGGGAGGCTCCGGGTCTTCTCTTTTTTCGGGGGGCTCCGAGATCTGGAGAGGCACTTTCCAGAAACTGCTCTTCGAGGCGGGTTCTTCTCCCCGGGCGGTCAAAACGGCGGGGGAATTGAGAAACCGTTCCCGGAGATCGTGCCCCAGGGTTCCCGTGATCAGGTCGATCAGTATTTTCGCCCTGGCTCGGCTTTCGCTGGCCTCCCCCGGTTGCCTGTTTCGTTCCTGCGCCTTCGCCCGTGCGGTTTCGATCAGGAGGGAAACGTGGGGAGAATCGTGGTCTTGAAGGGCCTCTTCCGCCTGCGAGAGCAGTTCCAAGACGTTCGGAAGCCGTCCTGTCCGGTCCTCGCAGATCGCCTGCGCCAGGAGCGCTTCCGCCTGCAGGTCCCCGCGGCCGATTTCCCGGGCGGAGTGAAGGGCGTCCTCTGCGAAGATCCTCGCCTCGTCGTATTCTTCCCGGACGATCGAAAGTTCGGCGGCGACCAGTTGCGCGGAAATGGTCCGGGGATCCTCCGGGGAGGCGTTGAGGATTTCGAGTGCGATGTCGAGCAGGCTCTGGGCCTTCTCCAGTTCTCCCAGGCGGAGGAGGGCGAGGGCTGTCACCCCCCTTGCGTGCGCCGTCCGGACGAGGTCGTCCCCCCGGCTGGCGAGATCGATCGCTTCCATCGCGAAACTCCGGGCTTTCCCGGGATGATTCATCCGGCAGAGGATCTCGGCGGAGCGGATCAGAAGGTCGGCCGCCTCGTTCCGGCGGTGGTGCTTCAGGTGATCGATCGCCGTGCGCTTGGCGACGCCCAAGGCCCTCTCGTAGTGGCCTTCCTTCTGCAGACGGGTTATTTCTTCTAGCATCACGATGTTGAAACGGGGATCATATCACGGTTCCAGCGGCAGGGGTACGAAAAGGAAGGGAGGCGACAAGCCTCCAACTCTCCGCCGTTACGTGTCGTATATATAGGGTGGTAAGCGTTGCCCGGACCTGTTCAACCGGCATCTCCTTGGAGGCTTGCATGAAACGGCTTGGCGTTCTTCTTATTCTCGGGTTTCTCTCCGGAGCTCTCTTTGCCTCGTCCGGGGCTCAGGATCTCAACGCGGAGTACGATGATAAACTGTACGAGGTGAACCGGGGGCTCGCGGCGTCACTCGCGAGCATCGGGAAATCCCTCCAGTCCGCCAAGATGTACAAGTGGGCCCGGGACGAATTCCTGACCGCGATCAAACTCGATCCCGACTGCAAACTGGCCCGGCAAAAACTGGGGTACACGGACGGCCCTGATGGATGGGAGTTCGATCCCACGGTGAAGTTGAAGCTGTCGAACCAGAAGACGGGCAAGGACGCCGCCAAGGCCCGGGAGCGGTGGGAGAAAAAACGGGTCTCGACGGGAAAGAAATATTCGAAGAAGTTCGTCTCGCTGGCGGCCTGGTGCAAGAAGAACGGGATGGAGGCGGAGGCTCGGAAGCATTACCGGCAGGCGGTCGAGTACGACCCGTCCAGCAAGAAGGCGCGAGAGGCCCTCGGGTACGAGAAGCGCGGGAAGTCGGGCTGGATTTCCCCCTTCGAAAAGGACCTTCGAAAGCGCGCCGCCGAAGGCATCATGAAGGCTCCCAAGGGTTCCTCCCTCGGGGAGCAGACCGAGGCGGAGAAGGGAATGGGGATGAAATTCATCAAGCTGAAAAGCGACCATTTCATCGTCGAGTCCCCGCACATGTCGAAGTCCAACCTGGAAGACCTCGTTCAGCACGCCGAGCACGCGTACGCTCTCTGGCATCACGTTTTCGGCCAGGAGAACCTCTTCGGCGACAGCAATATCGAGTACTGCGTCTTGAAGGACAAGGCCCAGCACGAGAGCTTCGTCGACCGTTTCCATACGGGCGCTCCCGACCGGAAGGCGCTGGCGAAGCGGTCCGCGGGGATGGGAACCGGGACAATCCAGGAATGCTACCAGGCGGGGCGGGGTCAGCCCTCCCTCCAGGATTACGTCATCCACTACACCGTGCAGTCCCTCCAGGGAAGGTTCGCCGTCGGGCAACCCTCCAGCGGGCACAACCCGATCTGGTTGACCGAGGGGACGGCGCTCTATTTCACGAAGCTCATGAAGGAAACCGCCGTCTGGTCGTGCGTCGACCTGACGAAGTCGGGGACCGGTCGGCAGAAGGCCTCCAAGGATCCGAAAGACTGGGCCTTCATCATCCGGACCTTCGTAAAGGAGGGGAAGGATCCCGACATCAACGCCGTCATCAAGTGCACCAACTTCGCGGAACTGGACGGCCCCGAAACGGTGAAGGCGTGGAGTATCGTGGACTTCCTCATGTCGGAACACCGGGACAAGTTCATCGAGTTCTGCAAGGACCTCCGCGCCGGGACCGACAACGGGGAGAAATCCTTCAAGAAGGTCTTTGAGTGGTCGGTCCAGGACCTCGACAACCGGTGGCGGGCGTTCGCGAAGCAGGCGTATATCGGGTTGTAAACGGAAAGAAACCACCAAGCCTCAAGGGCACGGGGAATTGATTCTTGTGCCGGGGAGATTGGAGGCGGCGGGCCTTCCTGGAAAAGCTTCGTATCCGGGTGTCTCCGTGGTTTTCTTCTACGGCAGGACCTTCTTCAACGCCTTCAATTTCGTCGAGAGTTTTCCCAACAGCCACCTTTCCACGGCGACGTCGTTGAGTTCCTTCACCTCTTCCCGGACCCGGTCCAGTTTCAATTCCGCCCGCGCCATCGTACGGTGCCCGCCGGCGGTGCCGTACTCGAGGAACACCTCCTCCGCCACCTTTCCCGCATGCCGGCGCAGGCCGTCGGTGCGGAAGAGGACGACCATCTTCTCCTCCGTCCGGCAGGCGACGATCGCCCAGGTGATCCCGCTCAGCTTGATGAAGAGATCGACCAGGTAGACCGCCTCGTCCGGGTTGTTGCGGTGTCCAATGTAGGAGAAGACCACGTCGCGGATGACCTTTCGGTTCGAGATGGCGATCGAGAACGTGTCCAGGGTGGACATCGGCATCTGGGAGAGCTCGATGTTTCGGATCATGTTCTCGTCCGCCTTCGACCGCAGGTACCGGAACGCCTCCACGTCGGCGTCGTGCACCTTCCGCGTCAGGTTGTTCGTGTCCGTTTTCAATCCGTAGAAGAGCGCCGTGGCAAGGCGGCGCGACATCTTCTTCCCGGTGTAAAGAAAGTACTCGGTGAAGATCGTCGCCGTGGCGCCGTACGTCGGGCGGATGTCGGTGAAGCGGACGTTCTCCATCGGGGCGGTGGGGTGGTGGTCCACCACGATGTCGAAGGCGAGCGATCCGTTCCCGGCGAAGAAGGAGGGTTGCGCGTCCACCGTGGCGACCGTCGGGGAGGAGTCGAGAAGGAACGGGGCGAACTTCGTCATGGGGATCTTCAGGTTCTGCATCATGGCCAGGTTTTCCTGGCGCGTGAAGGCTCCCGTGTAGGCGATCTCGCTGCTGTCCACGTCTTCCCGCGTCAGTTCCTGGAGCGCCAGGGCGCACGACATCGAGTCGGGGTCCGGGTTTCCCCACATCACCGTCAGTAGTTTTCTCGTCTCCCGGAGAATCCCGCGAATCGCGTTCACCTTCTGGACCGCCTGGTGGCGGCGGAGGAATTCCCGCAACTCGTCCCGGTAAACCGATTGGTTGCTCTTGAAGACGAACTCGGGGAAGTCCCGCTCGAGTTGACGGGGTGATTCGGGGGTGAGGACGAGAACGTGCTCCGGGGGACTCTGTCCCGCGATGTTTTTCAGCGTTCGCTGGAGACGGCCCTGGTCGTGGTCGGAGACGAGCATGATGTCGTCGGAGCCCGGCCGGATTCCCACCTGGGAGAGGCTGACGGTGGTGATGTCCACGGAGCGCGTCCGGATATGTCGCTGGACGCAGAGCTTGTACGTAGCTTCGTCGCAGGTGAGGACCACTGACTTCTCCCCCCGCGGGGAGAGCGCCATGGCCATTTCCGCGAGCCGGCGTCCGGAACCGATGATGTATACTTTCATTATGCTGGTCGGTGCGCTTCCTCATTATATTCCATTCGGGGGAAAGAAGGCGAAAAAAGCTTTCCGGCCGGGACGCCCCGGGAGCAAGAAAATCGATTGTCGAACCCGTATGACAGGGGAGGCTGTATCTGTCCCTGGGAGCCCGGGGGGCGCCCAATTGGAGGTCAATCATGGGACTCTTTCTCTAAAGATGGACAGCCCCGAACGCCCCCGGGTAGCATGACCCCGGTCGAATGCGGAGGAATCATGTACGTCGACAACCTGGAAGATCTCGGAGCCTTCATCGTCGAGCAGGCAAAGAACAGCCATTTCAACCTCGGGGGGCCCGCCTCCTTCGACTGGGGATATGACGGGGGGACGAACATCTCCTTCTGGCACGAGAATCGCCGGGTCCATTTCTATTTCCAGGGGATGCAGGGGCGCATCTACATCCTGGCGGAAGCGGCGGAAGTGGGGCCTCCGAAGAAGGTGCTGATCTCCCGGATCCAGTCCGAACACGAGGCGTGGGAGATCGTGGCAAAATTCCTCCGCTCCCGCTGCGCGTTCGAGGATCTGCCGGGAGACGAATGGGTCTCCGACGCCAAGATGACGGACGACCGGATTCCGCATCCCCCCGGGGAGACACCGCGGATCGGCGAGGTGAAAACGGACCTGGTCGGGGGCCTTCCGGAAGTGAAGCCCGCCCCGGCCGCCGAACCCTCGCGTCCCCGTCCCCCGCAGGCGGCGAAGCCCGCGTCCGACGCCGGAGTGGTCGGAATCGGATCTCTGACCCTCTATTCCAACGATCCGGCGGCGCTGTCGGCATGGTACGGCAAGGTGCTCGGCCTCGCCTTCACGGAGCAGGGCGGCGCCCACCTCGCCTCCCTCGGGAAGGAGGGCATGGCCTTCTCGATCTACAAGTCCGAGGTTCCCATTCCCGAGGGGGCCCGTCCGGTCATGGTCAACCTGCGCGTTTCGAACTTCGATTCCTTCGTCGCCTCGATGGTGGAGAAGGGCGGGGAGTTGCTCGGAGTGGACCAGACCTCGCTCGGAAAATTCGCCTGGACGAAGGACGCCGACGGTAATCCTCTCGAGATCTGGGGGAACTGACCGGGCTCTAAGCCGGATCCCCTTCCTTGCGGTACGCCCGGTGGACGAAGCCTTCCAATCCCTCGATGCCTTCCTCCCAGAATTCGCAGTTCTCGATCTGGGCGACCATCGGGCCGGGAATGTTCTCGTAGCAGAGGCCGACGTTGCGGAACCCTTCCCGTTCCACGAGCCGGTTCAATTCGTACCGGGGATGCTCGGGATCGGTGGGCAGTTTCCCGGGGAGATCTTCCCAGACTTTCCCTTCCTTCTCCTTCCCTTCCTCGAAGAGGTTGTACATCCAGAACCCGGCGGTATCGAGCAGTTCCAAGCGGTAGACGGGCACGTGGAGTTTCTCCGAAAGGCGCGCCGCGAGGAGTTCGTCGGTGTAGCCCCACCTCTTCCGCTCCTCGTTGGTGTAGTACCGGTACTCGAAGATGCCTGTCCACCCGTTTATCCGGGGGGATATCCAGTAGAGCCTCATCCTCTTTTCCGCGAAGGCTTTCATCTTCACGGGATGTTCCTCCCTCGTGATCGGGAAGGGAGAGAGCCCCCGCTCTCCGAGAATCGCGTCGAGCGTTTCCCGGACCGGATCGGAATCGTCTTTGATATGAATCTGTCCGTATCCCATAATGGGCGGGGGGTATCCTACAGTTTTCCCCGGAAGTTATCGACAGGGATCCGGAACGAGGATTCTTTCGAAGGGAGATGAACCTTGGTAAACGCTTCCGATTTTCTGGGCGCCATGGAACGGGTGATGCAGGTGTATAACCGCGCGAAGAATTACGCGATGAAGAAGGTCGACCTCTCCGGGCCGGAACTTTCCCTCCTCGCCGAGGCGGTCCGGCATCCGGGCGAGACCCTTCAGTTCCTCGCCGAGAAACTTTCCCTGACCCTGAACGCCGCCTCCGACGTGGTCGCCTCGCTCGTCGAGAAGGGCATGGTTTCCGAGAAGGGGCCGAAGGGCGGGGGGAAGAAGAAGGTCCGGGTATCGGTCACGAAGAAGGGAAGGGTGACGAAACTGCAGGCCTCCGAACTTGCCTGGATGGCCTTCGCCCGTGCGCTCGGGGGAGCCGCGTCCGTCGCCATCGCCGTGGCCGGCCTGATCAACACGCTCTCCTCGATCCTGGACCGGTGGCGCCCGGTCACGGTTCCGGAACTTCCTCCCGATCCCCCGGCGCCGCGAAAGCGGGCGAAGAAGCGGAAAGCGAAGGCGAAAAAAAAGGCGCGCGCGTAAAAAACGCGGGTTCAACGGGTCGACACCGGGATCGCATCGATGGGCCGGCGACTGACCTGCAGGAACCGGGTCGTCATGATCGCCGCCGCGATCGCCAGGCCGAAAGTGAGTCCCCACCAGAGACCTTCCGGCCCCCTCCCCCCCGCGATTCCCAATCCCCAGGAGATCGGCAGGGCGATGCACCAGTAGGCGACGAGGTTCGTGATCATCAGGAAGCGGGTCATGCCCGCGCCCCGAAGCGCCCCCGAGGCCACGACCTGTATCCCGTCGAAGATCTGGAAGGCCGCCGCGATCCGAATGAGGATGACGGCCAGGGGGATGACCTCCTCCTCCGAAGTCAGCACGCGCACAAGCGTGCCGGGAATGACCCACATCACGATCGCCATTCCGACCATGAACGCCGCGCCCAGCCGGATGCCGGCCACGCCGGCTTCCCGCGTCCCCTTCGTGTCCCCGCGTCCGATCGCCATGCCGACCCGGACGCAGGTCGCCATGCCCACGCCCAGCGGAACCATGAAGGTGAAACTGGCGATCATCATGGCCACCTGGTGGGCCGCCATCGCCACTTTCCCGAGCGTTCCCATCATGATTCCGACACAGGCGAACATGCCGATCTCGCTGACGAGCTGGAACCCGATGGGGGTCCCGAGGCGGAAAATCCTTCCCACCAGTTGCCGGTCCGGTCGGGGAAGGGGGGCTGTCTCCCTCCCCGGATGAATTTTTCGAAGCACGATCAGGCCGATCACGACTTCCATCGTGGTCACGGCCACGCTCACCCATCCAAGTCCCCGGACACCGAACGCCGGAATCCCCATCGCGGGCAGACCGAGTTTCAACAACCCCTCGTCCCCGAACGCCAGGATCCAGTCGCCCGGAATGTTCAGGAGATTGGAGGCGATCATGGCGACCACGATGGGGCCCACCCGGTGGGCCGCCTGCAGGTAGGCGCGGATCGACACGAAGACCAGCAGGGGGATCAACTCGGGAAGACGGGCGTAGATGTACTCTCCCGTTTTGGCGGCCAGGTCGGGGGCGACGCCCAGGAATTCCAGCGAATGGTACAGGCCGAGGACCACCCCTCCCGCGGGGAGGACCATGAGAAGCCCTGTCATGATTCCCGCCCACAGGGTTCTGCGTGCCTGGCGCGGGCGGTTCGCCCCGAAGGCCTGCGAGAGGATCGGGTCGATGCCCAACACGATCCCGATGCCGATCATCGAGCCGACCATGAACAGGGTGATTCCCAGGCCGGTCCCCCCGAGAGAAAGGGTGTCGATTCGTCCCGCGATGGCGGTGTCGACGACGCCCCGGAACTGGTTTCCGAGGTTGACGAGAATGATCGGAAGCGCCAGGCCGAGGAGGGGGCGGAACTCCTTGTCGTTTCGCTGGTTCACGGGAAGATTAATTGAACCACATCGGGAGGAAGATCTTCACGAAATCCTCTCCAGATGGAAAAATAGGGGACGATTGTGATCGAAAGGAAAATATCCATGCGCATCTTCGTTTTCTTTCTCTCCTTTCTTTCCGCCTGTGCCTCCTCTCCGCACAGGGTGGTCGTTCTCATGGAAGACCGGGACAACGTCGACCGGTTCGTTACTTCGGAATTCGAAAAGATGGGCGTTTCTTCCGTCATGCAGGATTACGAAGTGCACGGGGTCCGGGTGCGCAACGTGATCGGCACGATCCCCGGGAACGAACGGGTGATCATCGTCGGGGCGCACCATGACCGGGTGGAGGGCTCTCCCGGGGCGGACGACAACGCCTCCGGGGTGGCGGTTCTTCTCGACGTCGCGGAACGGTTTCGCGCAAGACCGGTGAAGCCGACCCTGCTTTTCATCGCGTTTGGCGGCGAGGAGTTGGGCACCCTGGGGTCCATTTACTACGGCCGGAACCCCGTTCTCCCGCTCGACCGGACGATCGCGATGATCAACATGGACATGGTGGGGAGGTTGAGAAAGGCGCTCGCCGTCATCGGGGTCGATACCGCGAAGGAGTGGAACGAGTTCCTCGATCGCGCTGCCCTCGAGGATCTTCCGATGAAACGGGGGAAGGGCGGGGTGGGGCCGAGCGATCATACGCCCTTCTACCTGGCGGATATTCCCGTGCTTCATCTCCTGACGGGCGCCCATTCCGATTACCACAAGTCGACCGATACGGTGGACAAATTGAACGTCGCCGGCATGTCCCGGATCGCCGATTTCGTCGAGCGACTTGTCCGGGAACTCGCCGCGGGCGACGGGTTGACCTTCCGGAAATCGTCCGTGCAGGTGCGACCCGCCGGGGGGCCGATGCAGAAGGGGAACCGGCCCTACCTCGGTGTCATTCCGGATTACACGCACGAAGGCGGGGGCGTTCTCCTGCAGGGAACGAATCCGGGAAGTCCCGCGGAGGCGGCGGGACTTCGCGAGGGGGATCTTGTCGTGAGCTTTGACGGGAAAGAGGTTCCCGATCTGCAGGTCTACTCGCGCCTCTTTTTCGCCACCCGGCCGGGACAGAAGATCGTCGTCACCATCACGCGGGATGGGAAGAAGGTGGAACTCCCGGTTACCATCGGGACACGGCCGCGTTGAGCCTGACGCGGTGGCGATGGCAGATCTTCGGGATCACCTGGCTGGCTTATGCCGGGTTTTACCTGACGCGAAAATCGTTCGCGATAGCGAAGATCGAACTCGCCCGTCCGGACGGGATGGGTTTCACCGATGGCCAATTTGCCACGATCGACCTGCTCTACCTGGTCTCCTACGCGGCGGGCCAGTTCGTCTGGGGCATCTGTGGAGACCGGGTCGGGACGCGCCGTGTGGTTCTTACCGGGTTGATCCTGTCGGTGTTGAGCGCGGTCGCCATGGGCGCCTCCTCCCTGGTTGTTTTCCTGGGCATCTTCTTCTGCATCCAGGGAATCGCCCAATCCACCGGGTGGGGCCCCCTCGTGAAAAACATGGGGAACTTCTTCGCCCGGAAGGAACGGGGACGTGTTCTCGGTTTCTGGTGCACCAATTATGCGCTCGGCAGCGTCCTCGCGGCGCTTCTTGCCGGATGGGCCGCGGACGCGCACGGATGGAGATTCGCGTTCTGGATTCCCGCGGGCGTTCTTTTCCTTGTTGCCATTCTCTTTTTCCTCTTTCAGAAGAACCGGCCGGAAGACGTGGGGTTGGAGCCGCTGGAAGCGGATGTTTCCCCGGAAGAGAAACCGGGGAAGGGATCCTGGAAGGTGATCGGGAAGACGATCCGCAACCCGATGGTGCTTCTCCTGGGAGCGGTTTATTTTCTCATCAAGCCGATCCGGTACCTGGTGATGTTCTGGGCGCCGCTTTACATCAACCAGCGACTCGGAAGCGGCGCGGCCGAGTCTGGGATTCTCGGGAGCATGTTCGACGTGGCCGGTCCGATCAGCGTGATCCTGGGAGGGTTCCTGTCGGACAAGGTCTTCGGTACGCGGCGGATCCCCCTCTGTGTCATCGCCCTGGTGCTCGTCTCCGGCGTGACATTCTTTTTCGACGATCTTCCCGCCACCCGGCTTGCACTGGGGCTCGGCTTTTTCGCGATCGGTTTCCTGCTCTATATTCCCGATTCCCTTGTCTCCGCGGCGGCGGCGGTCGATTTTGGAACGCGGGCGGGCGCTTCCACCGCGTCCGGAATCATCAACGGATGCGGTTCGGTGGGCGCGATCATCGGGGGGACGATGCCGGGATGGATCGGGGGCGGGAATCCATGGGGCACGATCTTCCCGATCCTGGCGGGGGCGTTGCTGCTTGCCGGAATTCTCCTGCTGCCCCGTTGGAATGCCCTGCCCAGGGAGGATTAGCGGTCCCTTTCCAGTTTCCGGATGATCCTTTTCCTGTTCCACCGGGAGATTCCGGTCCAGAGGTCGTTCCAGATCAGGAGAACGAGAAGAACCCCGGATGCTCCAAGGACCATCATCAGCCACTGCGGGGAAAGGAGGAATGCGCGGGCACCCGTGTTTCCCTGTCCGAAGGTTCCCGCCAGCAGGCCGTAGAGGACGAGCAGGAACAAGGTCGCCGGCACCAGCATGTATTTTTTCATCTCACCTTACTATGGGGATGTCGCGGGGGCTTTCTGAAATAATTAAGGACAGCCCTCCCGGGATCGGGTAAAAGAATATCCCGATGCTTTGGATTCTGCTTCTTGTCGGGTTGATACTGCTCTTCCTGAACGCGTTTTTCGTTCTCGTCGAATTCGCGTTGGTGCAAATGCGCGCGTCCCGCGTGGAAGAGTTGATCGATCAGGGCCATCCCCGGGCGATGCTCGTAAAGCATATCCAGTCCCATCTCGACGAGTACCTCTCCGTCTGCCAGCTCGGGATTACCTGTGCCAGCATCGGACTCGGTTTCGTCGGAGAACCGGCCTTCGTGAAACTGGTTCAGCCCGCCCTGGCATGGACCGGTGCGGGGGAGGCCCTTGCACATACCGTGGCGATCACGGTCGGCTATATCGTGGTTTCCTTCCTTCATATCTGGCTTGGCGAACAGGTTCCGAAGATGTTCGCAATCCGGCGGGCGGACAGTATGGCGTTGGCGACCGCCAAGCCGATGATGCTGTTTCACAAGATCTTTTACCTCCCACTCGTGGTGCTTAATGGAGCAACGAACCTGGTACTGCGGCTCCTTGGTGTTCAGCAGGCAGGGAAGGATCCTCATCATACCGAAGACGAACTGAAGATTATTCTCCAACAGTCCCAGTCCCGGGGGCTCATGTCCTTCCGACGACTTCTCCTGGTCGAGAATGTATTCGACCTGGGGGACCTGAAGGTTCGTGATGCGATGAAAGCCCGCGAAGGGGTGAAGTCCATTGTCGAGGGGGTCAGTTGGGAGGAGAATCTCGCCCGGATCCGCGAGTCGCGTTATTCGCGTTATCCCCTTCTCGACAGGGAGGGGGAGCCGACCGGGATCATTCACGTGAAAGACCTTTTGTACGGGAACAACGAGGAAATCGCGGAGGAAGATGTGAAAAAGCTGATCCGCCCCTTCGCGACCACGTACGAAGATACCCCCCTGGAAAGCCTCCTGGCGGAACTCCAGGGAATGCGCCGCCATGTCGCCATCGTGCGCAACGCTCAGGGGAAGTGGACCGGGTTCATCTCGCTCGAGGATATCATCGAAGAGATCGTCGGCGCGATCGAGGACGAGTTCGAATCGGAACCGCCCCTCTTTCTCGCCGATTCCCTCTCCCTGGGCAGGATCGTCCTGGGGATTCATGCGAAGAGCATTCTCGGGGCGATCGCCGAAATCGTGTCGACGCTTCCGGAAGGCGAACTTCCCTTCCCCGCGGCCCGGATCCAGAAAGCGGTGGAGGAACGCGAACGGCTGATGAGCACCTACCTGGGGCGGGGACTGGCAGTTCCCCACGCACGGCTGGAAGGGCTGAAAAAACCGGTCCTGGTCTTTGCCCGCTCGGACGAGGGTATCCCGGTCGAAGGGTGGGACGAGAAGGCGCACCTCCTCTTTCTCATCCTGACCCCGGCGGAAAACCCCCGCGTTCAGGCCCGGCTCCTGGCGCGTATCGGAGGCCTTATGGAAAGCGATTTCGTCGTCGAAAGGCTCGAAGAAGCGACCTCCGCCCAGGATATCCTCGACGCCATCAGGGCCGGCGACCCCGTCTCCCTCGGCTAAAAACGGTGTCTGACACCTTTTCTATTTTCCCCTCTAAATGCACCTTTAGACCAGGAATATGCCCTTTATAGGGTATAAATAAAAAAACGGTGTCTGACACCATTTATCGGGGGTGGATTGACAGTTTTGGAAGGGTTTGGTACCTTAATATCGTACTAAATCAGTCCATTTTGCTGGATTAATCCCATGTTACGAATGACACGACTGACGGACTATGGAATCGTGCTTCTGACGCACTTCGCGTCGAATCCCGCGAAGCCGATCCAGAACGCGCGGGAGCTTTCCGGCCAGACCGGGATTCCCCTGCCGACCGTCAGCAAGGTCCTGAAAACCCTGGCCCACGAGGGACTCCTGGAGACGCACCGGGGGATCAAGGGCGGGTTTCATCTTGCGCGACCCGCGGAAAAGATCACCGTTGCGGAGATGATCACCTCCCTCGAGGGTCCCATCGCGGTAACGGAATGTGGAACACATGCAGCAGGATCATGCGACCTGGAGGATCTCTGTGTCATCCGGGACAAGTGGCAAAAAATCAACGATGTGGTCATCAGCGCCCTCGACGGGGTGACGCTCGCCGATTTGACCGATTCCGGGTGGGTGCCCGTAACCATGCGGGGAGTCCTTTCCGAAGCGAGTGGGAGAAAATGATGGCGGTCCCCGATCCGATCCAGGAACTGGCCCAGAGCGAATACAAGTACGGTTTCGTCACCGAAATCGAATCGGAGACGATTCCGAAGGGGTTGAACGAAGACGTGGTCCGGCTGATCTCCTCGAAGAAGAAGGAGCCGGAGTGGCTCCTCGAATGGCGGCTCAAGGCGTACCGTCACTGGCTCACCATGAAGGTGCCCCGATGGGCGAATCTCCGGTACCCGGAGATCGATTTCCAGGATCTCAGCTACTATTCCGCGCCGAAGACGAAGGAAGCTCCGAAGAGTCTCGACGAGATCGATCCGGAACTGCTGGCGACCTACGAGAAACTGGGCATCCCGCTCTTGGAACAGGAACGGCTTTCGGGAATCGCCGTGGACGCGGTCTTCGACAGCGTATCGGTCGCGACGACCTTCAAGGGCAAGCTCGAGAAGATGGGGATCATCTTCTGCTCCTTCTCGGAAGCGGTTCAGAATCATCCCGATCTGGTGCGGAAATGGCTCGGCTCCGTCGTCCCGATCCAGGACAACTTTTACTCGGCGCTCAACTCCGCCG
>PVBE010836766.1_pt1 | contig 27259 bp, 22 predicted proteins | sample 1631181 | NCBI WGS metagenome assembly PVBE01 (sample SAMN08397723, study PRJNA350692) | Marine metagenome, whole genome shotgun sequencing project. | isolation source: water | place: Pacific Ocean | collected 2012-04
GCATTTATCAGGCTTAATGACCGAGAGATCTTGGCGCTTGAGTTCTCCGTCTGATCCGCACGCAGCTTGGGTAGCTATAACAGTAACGAGGACGATCGCAGATAGGGTCCGGATCACCTTTCGCTGAAGGATGGGATGGTGTTTAAGCACGCGTTTCATCAAGTATCCATTCAGGTGGCTTAGCTACCAATGGGATGAATGAATGCTAGCTGGCAGTTTGATGGTAAAGCAAATACGGAGGTCTAGGTCGGGAGGAAGACGAGACTCGAACCCGTGACCCTCGCCTTGGCAAGGAGGTGGGCCTAAGCGCGGTGCTTACTTCGAGTCGACCCTAAGCGAAAGGTGCGCAGTTACTGTCTGGTATGAGGTGGTGGTTTAGAGGATTACTGCCCATTTCCCCAAGTCAATTTACGGCCATCGAAAGTTAAGATCCTCCGTGCCGGATTAGCACCCTACGCAGGGAATTCGGATACGAATGAATGTCGGACTACTTACAGCGTCTAGAATTGCAGAACGTTTCAATGCTTGACGAGTCCGTCTTTGGCGGTTTCGATCAGGAGGCAAGCTTCTAGTGGTAGTGCGGTGGCTCCTCTGACATGCAGCGATACTCATTCCCAAACCTGATTCGACGCGGCTTGCGGGGTCATAAGGGTTGGGCTCCGGTCTGGCGTAAGGCCAATCCAAAGCCTGGATATGATGTTGTAATCGTCGGCGGTGGTGGGCATGGACTTGCGACAGCCTATTACCTGGCAAAAGTTCATGGCATCCGAGATGTTGCAGTTCTTGAGCGTGGATGGCTTGGGGGCGGCAGTGTTGGGCGCAATACTGCGATCGTGCGGTCAAACTATCTCCTGGACGCTAGTGCGCACCTATACGAATTTTCATTAACGCTATGGGAGGATCTCAGCCGCGAGTTGAACTACAACGTCATGTTCAGCCAGCGAGGGATCCTGAATTTGGGCCACTCGGAACAAGAGATGCGTGACCTCTCCCGCCGTGTTGGTGCGAACAGGCTCAACGGGATTGATGCAGAGCTGCTCTCGACGAAGGACGTTCGTTCACATGTTCCTATTTTGAATACCGCGGCTTCGTCTCGGTATCCAGTGCTTGGTGGCACGCTTCAGAGACGTGGTGGGGTAGCCCGCCATGACGCCGTTGCTTGGGGATATGCGCGGGCTGCTGATGCGCTGGGTGTCGACATCGTAGAGGCCTGCGAGGTTACGGGCATTCGTCACAGGGCCGGTCGCGTTATGGCACTGGAGACGACCCGTGGTGAGATTCGCACCGGAACTGTCGGTCTGGTCGTGGCCGGCAACGCAAGTGAACTGGCGCGGATGGCGGGTATTCAGCTGCCAATCGAAAGCCGTCCGTTGCAGGCGCTTGTTTCTGACCCGCTGAAACCCGTACTTGATCCAGTTGTAATGTCGAATGCGGTTCACGTTTATGTGAGCCAGACAGACCGTGGCGAGCTGGTACTGGGTGCGGGCATTGATGCATACACGAGTTATGCGATGCGTGGAAGCTTTCGGGTTGTCGAGCAGATGCTGGCTTCGACCGTCGAGTTATTCCCGATTTTCAGTCGGGTCCGCATGGTCCGCCAGTGGGCTGGGGTTGTAGACGTCTCTCCAGACGCGAGTCCGATCGTTTCATCAACGCCGATCAAAGGGCTCTTCCTTAATTGTGGCTGGGGCACCGGTGGATTCAAGGCCACACCCGGGTCAGGTTGGGTTTTCGCACACACGCTTGCGCGCGGGGTTCCGCACCCCCTTAATGCGCCGTTCAGTTTGGACCGATTCACGAGTGGGCGACTCATTGATGAGCATGGGGCTGCTGCTGTTGCGCACTGATCCGCCATGCTCCTAATCCCTTGTCCTTGGTGCGGTGTGCGAGAGGATGCGGAGTTCAGCTATGGAGGTGAGGCGGATGTTCGGCGACCTGCGCATCCCGAGGAGCTGAGCGATGAGGCATGGGCCGAATATCTATTTATGCGGCACAACCTGAGGGGAGTACAGCGAGAGCAGTGGTGCCATAGTTCGGGATGTCGGCGGTGGTTCATTGTGGAACGTGACACCTCGAACAACAGAATCCACAGCGTCAGCACGTTTGGGGCAGCGAAGTGACACAACCCAATCGGCTTACTCGTGGAGGTCGTATTGACCGTACGGCACCGCTTAAGTTCTTGTTCGACGGTAAGCCGATTCATGGATACGAGGGTGATACTGTCGCATCCGCACTGATTGGTAATGGGGTCACGCTGGTAGGTCGGAGCTTTAAGTATCATCGTCCTCGTGGGATTGTTTCCGCCGGAACCGAAGAACCCAACGCATTTGTCCAGCTTGGGCGAGGCCGACGCACTCTGCCCAACCGCTTAGCCACACTTACGAGAGCCACCGATGGTCTTGAGGTGCGCAGCGTAAACGCGTGGCCCACTCTCCAATTTGATGTGATGGCGGCGCTTGGTTTTGCTGATTCGTTCATACCGGCGGGTTTTTATTACAAGACGCTCATGTGGCCACGACGGCTTTGGCCGTTGTACGAAAGAGTCTTGCGGCGGGCAGCTGGTCTCGGCACCGCACCGACGCAGGATGATCCTGATCGTTATGACCACACGAACGCCCACTGCGATGTTCTGGTGGTTGGAGCTGGCCCATCCGGTCTAGCCGCAGCGCTTGCAGCTGCACGGCACGGAGCTCGGGTGATTCTCGCGGATGAGCAGGACGAGCTTGGTGGTGATCTGGTCACGATCGATAGCACAAAAGAGAGTGATTGGATTAGTGCTGCCGTGGCTGAGCTTTGCTCGATGTCGACTGTCACGCTTCTGCCAAAAACGACGGTTTTTGGCTTGTACGAGAGTAATCTCACGCTGATGCTCGAACGACGTTACTCTGCTGATACCGGTGCCTCAGGTTCTGAGTGTGGATCGCGGATATGGCGTGTTTTGCCGCGTCGTATTGTTCTCGCCACAGGTGCCCACGAGCGACCGCTCATATTCCCCAACAATGATCGTCCCGGTGTGATGCTCGCTGGTGCGATTAGCACCTATATCAAGCGTTACGCGGTGGTTCCAGGTTCGCAGGCTGCGATTTTTACCAACAACAACTCGGCGTATCGCGCGGCGTTTGATCTTGAAGATGTCGGTGTACGCGTAGCCGCCATCGTCGACGTGCGGTACAAGGAACATGATCGTTTATTTGACGAAGCGCAGGATCGTGGCATTCAGGTTCACTCGGGATCCGTCGTGAGCAATGTGCGTGGCCGCGGGCGTGTCAATGCTCTGGGAATCATGTCGCGTGATGGAGTGTCGAGGGGTGAAGTAGAGTGCGACCTAGTTGGTGTTTCGGGAGGTTGGACTCCGGCTTTACAGCTGCATGGGCAGGCCGGGGGACACTTTGAGTGGGATTCTCAGTTAGCTGCGTTCGTTCCGGAAGCTTCAAACGGAATTTATCCGGCTGGCGCAGTCATAGGCGGGATGACTACCGAGACAGCTCTGGCCCAAGGCACCTCTGCTGGTATTGCTGCTGCAGAAGAACGTCCCGAGTCCAGCCAAAGGAACGTCGACGTCACTTCGAAGCCTTCTGATCTCCAACTGGAGAGCTACGGTGTTCCGCCTGGAGATCTCGGTGCTATGACGAAGCAATTCGTGGATTTCCACGAAGACGTCACGCTGGATGACTTGCGGCTGGCATTACGCGAGGGGTTTGAATCGATCGAGCATGTCAAGCGATACACCACATTGGGCATGGGGCCGGACCAGGGAAAGATCGCCAACTCGCTCGCGACGATAGCGGTGGCGGAGCTTCGCGGGGTGCATCCGGCCTCAGTGGGTACGCCGCGCCATCGGCCTGCGTATACGCCGATAGCCTTTGGGGCTATTGCTGGACGAGTTGTGGGAGCTCTCTCAGATCCGGTGCGGGTAACACCGATGCAGGTTTGGCATGAAACGGCGGGGGCTCGTTTTGAAAATGTGGGTCAGTGGCAGCGAGCGTGGTATTACCCACGGTCAGGTGAATCGATGGCAGAAGCCGTGGCGCGCGAGTGTGTGGCTGTACGCCGCCGAGTGGGAATCTTGGACTACTCGACGCTTGGGAAGATCGAGGTGACCGGTCCCGACGCGGGTGAATTGTTGGACCGTGTTTACGTCAACCGGTGGAAAGATCTGCAGCCCGGTCGTTGTCAATACGGGCTAATGCTGGGTGAGGACGGGATGATCCTTGACGATGGTGTGGCGGCGCGACTTGATGATTCGAGATATCTGCTGTTTACGACGACTACTGGAGCGGCGACGGTGTTGAATTGGCTGGAGCGGTGGTTACAGACTGAATGGCGAGATTTGCAGGTATATCTGACATCGGTTTCGGAGCAATGGTCCAACATTGTGATTGCCGGTCCAAATAGCCGTAAATTGTTAGCTGCGGTTGGTACTGACATTCCGCTTGAGGCGCGTGACTTTCCTTTCATGGCCTGCCGAGATGGCAAGCTGGCTGGTGTTGCGAGTCGTGTGTTCCGTATCAGTTTTTCTGGAGAGTTGTCCTACGAAATTAATATCGCAGCTGATGAGGCAAAGCATGTTTGGGAAGCACTGGTCGAACGCGGTGACCAGTATGGTCTGACACCGTACGGAACTGAGGCCTTGCATGTGCTACGTGCAGAGAAGGGGTTCATCATCGTGGGGCAGGAGACAGACGGTTCTGTTACACCGGACGATGTTGGACTTGGTCGCATGGTCTCACGTCGGAAGGACTTTATTGGTAAGCGATCGCTGAGCCGAGACGATTTGCGCCGTTCCGATCGTAAGCAGCTCGTTGGGCTGCAGACTGACGATCCGGCGCAGGTTCTCCCTGAGGGTGGGCCTGTCGTTGATGTACCTGGTGGTGCACCGCCTGTGCCGATGCGCGGACATGTCACTTCGAGCTATTTTAGTGCTGTGCTCGACCGATCGATTGCGCTTGCACTGGTCGGGGATGGGCGCTCCAAGCTGGGCGAACAGCTCTTTGTCGCGACTCATGACGACGATTGGATTCCGGTGCGCAGCTGCAGCCCAATGTTTTATGACCCGAAAGGCCTGCGCCAGCGTGGTTAACGATGTTGTGCGGCGCTCTGCGCTCGCCGATGTTGTAGGACGTAACCGTCTCAGCACGGATGAAAAGGCGATGGTCGTGGCTTGTGAACAACCCTTTCAATCCCACATCAACCTGCGTCTTGACCCCGATGACGTAGTGTCTCTTAGCCGGGTCGACAAATTGCTTGGCGTGGATTTACCGCGATCTCCAAACACGATTGCGTCCGGTCAAGATTTCTTGACTATTTGGTTGGGGCCGGATGAATGGTTGCTGGTCGGTGCGCGAGAATTGGGAATCTCCATAGCGTTGTCGTTACGCCGGATACTCAACACCCAATGTGCAGCTGTAACTGAGGTTGGATCCGGTCAAACAATTATCCGTCTACGTGGTTCCGCAACATCGGATCTTCTCGTACGCGGATGCATGCTCGACCTTGGGAGTACGGCGTTTTCGCCTGGTGTATGCGCACAGACGGGGCTTGCAGGTGTCCCCGTTCTTCTCGTATCCATAGATTCGGAGCCTACGATCGATTTGATCGTACGGCGCAGCTTCGCTACCTATCTGTGGGCATGGATCCATGATGCTGGTCGTGAATTTGGCCTTATGCCCACGCGGGCAGATCTATCATGAGTGCTGTCAGCCTGCCGCGTCCGGCCCCGCCATATCGCGGCTGAACCTGTAAGTTGTACCCAGGTCCCGTAGCTCAGTGGATAGAGCACTGGTTTCCTAAACCGGGCCGCCGGGTTCATTTCCGGGTGGGCCGGGTGGGTTTCGAACCCACGACCTTCGGATTAAAAGTTCGTCGACACCCATCACAGGCTGTCCCACCTCTGAACAGCTTTTAACAGTTCGCGAGAAGCGGGAGAATCGGTTCTTAGTCTTGCTGCCTCGATCAGTGTGATACTCACGAAAGCCATACCAATCCACCCTCACATGCCCAGCAAAAGCCGAGCACTCCGGGGCGAGTCGAGCACAGCCCGGTGTGGATCGTTCCGGCTACCAACCGAGTGGGTCGTCTTGGTGGTCGTGCTCGCATCGCTAGTGGCGTGTGGCCCAGGATCTCCTCAGGCTGAACCTACGGTTACGCCGAGCAGTCAAGCACCATCGAGTGCTCAAACCGCGCCACCGCAGCCTCCAGTGACGCCAATCGCCGGTGCGCCGGCCCTCATGCCGTCGTCCACACCCGCCCCCGCAGCTTCGCAGAAAACCACAATACCGAGCCCAACGCCCGTCCCGACCCCGTTACCAGCCGCTGAGGTGGAGGTGCTCGCTGGGTCGATTGAGGTTCAACGAGGTGGTGACGGCCAGTGGTTACCGGTGGCGCGCAGTTCCTCAGTATGGCCGGGTGATGCGATTCGCACGGGTACCGATGGGCAGGCGAGCTTGTCCTTCGCAGACAAATCCGAGGTCGTCCTGCAGGCAGCAACAACCGTTATGCTGGACCGGTTTTTCCTGCGCACGCAGGACCGCTCGGTGGTTGAACGCCTTGGACGAGTAGTGCTTTTTGACGGGAGTGTGGCCTTTGATATTCAACCGTTCCCCGCCGGGCCGTCGCCCTGGGAATTCGTCACCGGCTCCGAGATCATCCTGATCACTGGCACTTCGGGAATTATGTCGCTCAGCGAGACAGATCTGTGGCCATCCATTCCGGCTGTTATTAAGCAGCTGCTCGAGGCGGGTGACATGAAGGGGGCGATGGCAGCCGCTGAGGCGGCTGATGCTGAGGTGCCCGCCCGGGTGCAAATGGCCATGGATCATGCCCTGAACCTCTTTGATGCAACGCTCTCCGAAAAGCGGCAGGTCTCCGAAAAAATGCAAGCCCGACTGCGTTCGATGCCTCAGTCGGAACGGAATTCGAACGAGGGGATTGCACTCGCCAATTCCGCGGAGGAAACCCTCAAGGACATTGACGCAATGCTGGAGCGGATGCGAGAGCTTGCCAAGCAGTCGCTGAGAGGAGCCGACGTGAGCTTCGCGCTCGTGGAAGGCTCTGCGGTGCTGACGGAGATCGTGACCGACACCAAGGACAGTGGGCCATCCATCCGGGTCTCTGAGATTCCAGAAGGTGTCAGCCTGATCAAACCCACCCTGAAGCCGCCGAAAAACATCGATGCCATCATTGCGACGCTCGCGTCGGATATACAAATCCCACCGGCAGTTGCAAGCATCACGGACACCGCCATCGCCGATGGGGTGGAATCAAACCAGTTGCAGGCCGTGCTGGTCCGTGACAGCAATGGTGATGAGGCGCCTGATGAGTTCGTGATCCACGTCAAGAATGCCGACGGCGCAGATTCGAAGATTGAAATCAAGTCCGGCATTGACCGCAAGATTTTTGTGGGGACGGATGAGCAACCACCGACCGCGTGGGGAGTGTTGGGCGCAGAAACGGTCGCAACACTGGCGGTCGGCGGTCCGCTACAAGTGGCCAACAAGGTGATCGGTTCCACTCCGCCGCAGGAGGCTGGCTCGTTACTTGAGCAGGTGAAGCTGGCCAACATGGTCCGGATGGTGATCTCCGATCCGGACGCCCGGAAGCAGCTGGTGGCCTCCGGCAACATGACGACCGCGCTTCAAACCGCCCTCGTGAATATCAGCCAGGACAAGGCCGCGCAGGCGACGTTAAGTTTGATGGCCCGAGCTGGCAGCTTCCATTCCAAGGGGCCACGGGGCGACGCGACCGGTCCTGCCTCCAACGACGGTGAATCGGATGCCTCGAGAAGCACCGGAACTCAGGTCGTGTTTTCCGTGCCAAACCTGACCATTGCGGATCCGCCACCGGCTGCCGTAACACAACCCGACCCTCCAAAACCTGGAGAACCGAAATCCTTCGCCGTTGTTGGGCCAACCAACACGAAAGATCAGACAACCAGCGCTTCTCAAGGAACCGTGAGCGAGGATGTTGTGACGAAGTTGCGCCGGTTGCGGACGGTCAAAGCCAAGACGCCGTTACGGGTGGACGCTCAGACAGCGGAACAAGTGGCCCAGCAACAGTTCGACCAGGCCATGGAAACAGCCAGCCTCGCCCGCCTAAAGGTCCAAGCTGCTCTAAGCATCCAGACAGCAACGCTGCTACTGGCCGACTTAACCCAGCAACTCCTTGCTAGCCCTGCATCCGACCAAGCTGCGCTCACCCGCCAGGCCTTAGCTCAAGCCACCCTCCTCGAGCAGGAGGCTGAACGGATGACAGCGCTGGTTGCAACCCTCCTTAGTGCCCGTGACCGGCTAAACCAGGCCAGGCAGACCCTGGACCAGGCCCAGCCCGGTGCCGCTGACAGAGCAATCCAGGCCATGGAAGAGGCCACGACCTTTGGAGACCTCGGCGCTTGGGACGCACAGGCAGCCCGGGACCAGGTGCAACAAACCCGCACCCTCGTCAAGGCCCGGCAAGCCAAGGAAACAACACCGCGGACGAAGGAAGCGACACCGCAAGAAGTACGACAGGCTCAACAGCAGGTGCAGAAGACAGCACAGCGCCTGACGCAGGTTCTGGAGCAGCACAAACAAGCAGTACGGCAACTGGAGCAATCTGAGCAGCAAACACAACAAGCCAACCAGCAGCAGACAACGCAAGCTATGGAGCGAGTGAAGACAGCTGCACAGCAACTGCAGCAAGTACAGGAGCAGCTTCAACAAGCGACACAGGAACTTGAGCAAGCACTACGGACCCAAGAGAGAGTTCAGCCTGGGATCATCAATCCAGCACGGAAACAACTTCGGGACGCACAGACACAGGTGAAGACCGGAGCACAGAAACTACAGCAAGCGCCGCAGCAGGAACGAGAAGCGCCGCAGCAGGAACGAGAAGCGCCGCAGGAGCGCCAGGAACGTGAAGCACCGCAGGAGCGCCAGGAGCGTGAAGCACCGCGGGAACGCCCGGAGCGTGAAACCCCTCAGCAAGCCCGGGAACGGTCAAGTTCCCCTGGTAGCCAGCGGTGAGGCCAGCTGCTTAAAGTCGGGGGGGCCGGTGGAGAGGGCAGGGCCACCACCACCGAAACCGGCTGGCCGAATCGACGCGCAGGTATTTGGGGCCTTCCACAAAGCTTCCAGGACCGGGTTCTGAGCCAGGCCGACCCTATCCTCATTCCTGACAGCCACACGGGTGGACAACAGTCACCCGAGGTGGACGCCTGTGGACAGAGAGCAAGGTTTAACAGGTGTGGAGAGACGTGCGTGGACGGCTATGGACGTTGGGGACATGATTTTAAGCCCCGTGCGTCTACCGTTCCGCCATCCCGGCTTGAGACGGTACCCAGTTTAATCCAGCCTAAAGTGGCCGATCAGGGGTTCTAATCCCGTCTTCCGCTCCACAAGATCTAGAACAACCGTATCTTCGACGCAGTTATCCGCCGCTCACTGCTGTTACATCGGTCACAATGTTCCGGCGGTCGGGCGTCTCAGAAAATTCGCTGACAGCACCACTCGGGAATGCAAACCGAACAACCCGTTGGCCCCACGGCTCGTCCTTGGGCGCCCCAAGCACTGTCATCTCACGAGCCTCTAATTCAAAGACCGCCTGATCCACAGTGTCAACCTCTAAACCCACCGTGAAACCCAGTGGCACACGATCGACAGCCGAGGAATCTCCATAGATTGCATTCGCCGCATGTCGCTGCTCCCATAGGCCAAAATGGAGTACTCCTGGCACGTGCACCGAGGCGTATCCCCCGTTCACCTCAGGCTCTACATCAAGCTTAAGTACGTCACGGTAAAACGTAATTGCAGCCTCTAGATCAACAACAATTTCAGCAATGCCAGCCACATGACGAACCATTACCTTGTTCCCCCTTCATCGCGTCATTAGTCGAATGTCGGACGCCATAGTAGTTGCATCACAGCCGTGGCGCGGAGACGGCCAATCTATCTGTCAGGTGCTAACTGTTTGGCTTGTTAGCGAGGCCCGCTAAGCCACTAGATCTGGAGCGGAAGGTGGGATTTCTGGGATAGTGGCCTCAAGTCAGCACACCTCACGCCTCGAGTGGTTGACGTGATGCACACATAGTCAGGGTTATCCAATGCAACTCTTCTCCTCGACTTCAGAGCGACGCCTATGGGGCGCGACGGTGGCCGTCGTAATTGCGATTTACTCGACTCTTGGCCTAGCGCGAACGCTCAACGAGGTCTTACTCAACCGAGACCTACTTACAGCCGCCTTTGGACTTGGCATGGTGTTGGTCGGGGTAACAATCGTTACTCAGGGACTGAAAACTCGGCCGGACATCGCTGAGATCAGTGTTGTATTGGGAATCGTGGCTGCCTACTTTATGGTCTTCACCCGGATGGTGCTCCCTGAGGAGCGATCCCACCTCATCGAGTACAGCGTCGTGGCGATCTTCATCTATGAAGCGCTTATAGAAAGAGCTAGACAGGGTCGGCGCGTCCGCGTACCGGCCCTGCTCGCAATCCTGACCACAGGGCTGGTTGGAGCCCTGGACGAATGCATTCAAGCTTTTCTGCCTAGCCGTACGTTCGATCCGCAGGACATGCTCTTTAATATTCTGGCAGGCATTCTGGCCATCGCTGTCAGCTTGACGTTGGATTGGGTAAAACAGTGTCGTGCACGGCAGTAATCTTGCTCTGGACTCAGGAGCTCGACAAAACGTCGAGTAGGTTAAGTACTCCGAGCATGATTGCTCTGCATCGGAAGCCAGAGTCAACCAAATAAGGCAAATTGCTAGCAGGCCGACATAAGAACTACACGAATCACCAGGCGGTAAGTGTGTGCCTTTCGCTTAGGGTCGACTCGAAGTAAGCACAGCGCTTAGGCCCACCTCCTTGCCAAGGAGAGGGTCACGGGTTCGAATCCCGTCTTCCGCTCCAGCAACATCTGGACTGAATTCTCAGGTTCAGGTCACGTGTTTGGCATAATGGACGTAGGTGGGTTTCCTAAGACACGAATGACCTGATGCGCTACGTCCTCGCCGTGATCCTGATCGCTGGACTGCTGGTGGGATGTGATAACTCTTCCACCCCGCAAGTGCTGACCGCCGCGACGCCCGCCACCGACCCCACAGGGACGCCGAACTCTGACCCAACTCCTGACCCCACCGCGACGCCGACCCCCGCTCCCACCGCGATACCCACACCCGACCCGACTGCGACACCAACCCCGCAAGCATCAGTTCGTCCCGCGTCCGCAACAACCGTATCTTCTAGCAATGCATCCTTTGGGGTTCTTGGTTCGCTCCCTGTAGAAGTGTCAGCAGTGCTGGCCGCAGGACCACTTGTCGACAACTCACGGACATTCATTGGTTTCGGAATGCCGAAATCCGGTAGTCCTGGTGAGGTCTCACCCCAGTGGGAATTCGCAGTTCCTCCCGGCACACCTGCACTTGCTCCGGTTACAGGCACTGTCGTTGCAATTGAAACCCTGTGGTCGAACGACTTCACGGTCTGGATCTCGGCCGACGGTAATACCTTATGGGTCTGGGAACTCGAACACGTGGTCGACGTCCAGATTAAAGTCGGGGACTCGGTCGAAGCAGGCCAACCGATAGCAACTGCAAGTGTCTTCGGAGGAAGAAACACCGCCCTGGTTGAGTTGGGCCTACTAAAAGGGGGCCAGACTCCAACTCACTACTGTCCACTGCTCTATGTCGACAAATCTTCCGCATCAACGATTGATGCGGATCTTGCGGCTATCCGGAAGGAAAATCTCGAACGGCTCAGCCGACACGGGCTTGTTTCTGATCCCGAACATGATCCTGATGGCCAAGCATGTTGGACCGAACTTCCTGTCCATGAGGGTTCCTGACTCCTACCTCGAAGAGTCGATCAGCTGCTTGATCACTCTGAAGGTCTCAGACTCGAATCCCAAGACATCACCAGACGGTAACTGTGCGGGTTTCGCTTAGGGTCGACTCGAAGCAAGCACAGCGCTTAGGCCCTCATCGTGATGTGAGTAACATGCAGTTGCAGAATAGTGCTGTACATATGCCCTCAGGAATTATCACCCCTTTTAAGGCTTCTGACATCGGGATCTTTTTACTGTGAAAGTTCTTGCAAGCATCGCAGCAGTCAGAGGCACTTATTTGCAACGTATTCATATTGGGGAGTTCGATGTGATACCGCATAGCATCGGCTTGGTTGGAAAGAGTCTTTTCTTCCCAGTAAGGTCTTCCCTCATGCGCTAACTCAGCAGCAAATGATGTGTAAGCAACACATGCATCGACCCAATCTGTACTGTCACCGGACTTCTTGGCACGTACGGTAGCCTTTTGGGCTTCACTGCGCGCACTCGAAAGTCTTTGCTCTACTTCTTTTTCATCTTCCCTTTGGGCCTGTTCTTCGGTTAAATAACTGATGTGGGATTTTTTGCCATCCCAATCATTTCGACGAACTATTCGTTCACTGCAAAATGGACACTTTCTTGTTCTTTTAGGTGGTGGATCCAGGACTTTGTCGCAGTAAGGACAGGTGACTGTCGAGCTTGTTACGTGGTCAGACTTTGTCACCTGAGCCTTAGGCTCGGAGCTATCTCGTTTGAATAGTCTCCGTAAAAATGACATGCCGTCTCACCTCAGGAAATGCGACCGTGTCTGTCGAGTCTACGGCAGTTGATATGCCCATTGCTTCTAGACCACACCACGTATGTCGCCAGACGGTAACTGTGCGCCTTTCGCTTAGGATCGACTCGAAGTAAGCACAGCGCTTACGCCCAGCTCCTTGCCAAGGAGAGGGTCACGGGTTCGAATCCCGTCTTCCGCTCCAGATGCTCGGACGGTGTAATTAGCGCACTGAGAACCCGACCATACGCACTGTTCGTCGTAAGCTTTCGGCAGTCCCTAAGACACAGCTCTCTTCAAATCAAATGGCTGATCAAAGTCAGACTAGGTTCTGTGGCGAATGCGGTGAAGTCATCACCTCGGTGGCCAAATTATGCTCGGTTTGTGGTGCCGATCAACGACAGTTTGAGGTGTCGACGGAAGACCAATCCGCTGATCGCGTAAGCCCGCAAGTAACGCCGGACGTCCCAACGGCGCCTAGACCATCCCTGCCGGAAATGCAGACACCCAGCCCATCGAAGCCAAACAGTGCTTCTGGTGGCAACCGCCGTTGCCTACCTACTGTTTCTTTTCTTGGTGCTTCATGGTTTCGAAGCCGCTGTTGGCTGTGATAGTCCGGCGCCACAATTCTCAAACCCATCGGCACATCTTTCCGGATTAAGCGCGGAGAAATCTCGCTTTAACTCTTTTTCTCCTCCGCAGCCGGCTTGTGCAACACCAACTACGATGGCGATCGCTAGAAGCAACACTGGCAGCAGCGATGTCCTCCGCCGGTTATGCGTCTCAAGGCCAATCTTCATGAGTTGGTAGGTCCTCCGGAGGTCATCAAGAACATAGCTTATAGCCATAATAGGCGGTCCGCTGTGTGCGCGTTCAGCGGCCTCCGCGTCCGAGGGCGTCACGGTGCACCGGCACCGATAGAACAGCTGTCGGAACATTGCCTTGCCAAGGAGAGGGTCACGGGTTCGAATCCCGTCTTCCGCTCCAGATGCTCGGACCGGTGTCCGTCGCAGCGAAGCGGCCGGCCTCGGGTGGTCTGACGTCGACTTGGCGGCACGGCAGGTTTACATTCGCCAGTCGCTCCAGCGGATCGGGCGCCGCGGGGTCGTCTTTGGCACCGTAAAAACGCATCGCAGCGCCCGACCGGTTCGGCTGGACGCGACGCTTGCAGACCGGCTTGCCCGGCATCGAGACCACCAGGCTGAGGAACGGCAGCGGTTGGGCGACGCTTACCAGGATCACGGCCTCGTATTTCCGTGGCCCGATGGTCGGCCGCGTGACCCCGACAATGTAGCCCGGAAGTTTCGGCGGCTCGTCGATGCCCTCGGGCTGCCACCCCTGGCACTGAAGGATCTGCGCCACGCCTTTGCCACTCTGAATCTGGCAGACGGTGCGCCGCTGGCTGAGGTCCAAGCCCAGCTAGGCCATGCAAGCCCGACCACGACGCTCAATTTCTATGTTGACCACTTGCCGTCGCAACAAACGGCGATGGTGGATCGGTTTGGCGCGTCGCTTGATCTGATCGAGGGTCACGAAGTTGACGATTTGTTGACGGATGAGACCGGACGGGACCGGCGGCACACGGCATGAGGCCGGAGATAACGGGTTCATTTCCGGGTGGGCCGGGTGGGTTTCGAACCCACGACCTTCGGATTAAAAGTCCGCTGCTCTGCCTACTGAGCTACCAGCCCAAGAAATCTTACTCGGCACCAGCCGCCCTCCGCCTCTTTTCCTCCTGACTGACATACTGTGCGGCACGTACTGGAATGTGCTGGAGAAGACTGTGGGTGTACTAGACGGAAAAGTCGCAATCGTAACCGGATCAAACCGGGGCATTGGCCGAGGTATCGCACGTGGCTTCGCCCGCGAAGGCGCACGCCTGGCACTAGCCGCCCGTGACACCGCCTTACTCAAAGAAGCAGCCGAAGAATTTCAAGCGTATGGTGGAGATGTGGTGACCTTTCCAACCGACGTCACAATCGAGGCAGCAGCAGACGCGTTGATCGACCAAACCGTTGCACATTTCGGCCGCTTGGACGTACTCGTCAACAACGCCGGCATCGCCCGACATACGCCTGTCGTCGATATGGAATTGAGTGACTGGCAAGCAACGCTCGACACAAATCTCACCGGGCCATTCCTGTGCGCGCGAGCAGCTCTTCGAGTAATGACCGAGGCACGACATGGACGAATTATCAATGTCGCGAGCATCTCGTCTCAGCGCGTGCGACCGAATTCAGCGTCCTATAGCGCCTCCAAATTTGGTCTCTGGGGTCTAACGCAGGTGATTGCCCTGGAAGGTCGGCCCTACGGCGTCTCCTGTAGCTGTCTGAATCCCGGCAACACAATGGTCGAGCGGCGGATTCAAACAAACGACGCGCCCGATGAGCCAATGATGACCGTAGACGAACTAGCCACTGTAGCCATTACCATGGCCGCACTGCCCGACCACGTCAATATGCTTGAGGCTACGGTTCTCCCGGTTGATCAACTCTTTATTGGTCGTGGTTAGGACGAACAGGACGAGCCAGATAATCGACCCTCGATTTAGGCATCCAGTCCAGCAGCACGCGCCAAGTCATCTGCACGGTCAGTCTGCTCCCAGGGCACATCATCAAGATCGTCACGACCAAAATGGCCATAAGCGGCGACTTGCTGGTAGATGGGCCGTCGAAGCTGCAGGTCACGAATAATCACACCCGGCCGGAGATCGAACGTCGACGCAACTGCCGACTCGATCTTCTCATCGGAGACCACACCCGTGCCGAAGGTTTCGATGTTGACGGACACCGGATCGGCCTTGCCGATCACATAGGCAAGCTGAATTTCAAAGCGGCTCGCAAGCCCCGCCGCCACGACATTCTTTGCCACCCAACGGGCCGCATAGTTGGCTGACCGATCAACTTTGGTTGGATCTTTCCCTGAAAACGCCCCACCACCATGACGCGCCATCCCGCCATACGTATCCACGATAATTTTCCTTCCGGTAAGACCCGCATCCCCCATCGGTCCACCGATAACAAATCGGCCCGTGGCGTTAATGATGAATCGGGTGTCCCGATCAATCCACTCGGACGGAAGAGATTGTCGAATCACGAACTCTTCAATATCACGCTCGATAACATCATTGCCAACTTCGGGATCGTGTTGCGCCGCCACGACTACCGCGTCAATTCGAGCTGGTTTGCCATGGCGGTACTCAACCGTCACTTGCGTCTTCCCGTCGGGTCGTAGCCAGTCGAGCGTACCGTCCTTGCGGACCGCCGCTAGCTGCCGACCGGCTCCATGGGCAAGGGCAATGGGCGCCGGCATGAGCTCCTCTGTCTCATCACACGCAAACCCATACATCATGCCCTGATCACCAGCGCCCACCGCTTCATCGTCCTCGTAATCCCCGGATAGCGCCCGGACCTCAAGAGCTTCGTCCACCCCCATCTTGATATCCGCGGACTGTTCCTTGAGCGACACGATCGTTCCGCAGGTCTCGAAATCAAACCCATAGTCAGCCTTGGTGTAACCGATCGATTGCACGGTTCGTCGAACCACCTGCGGTATATCCACGTATCCCGCTGTCGAGCTGATCTCGCCCAAGACCGCAACCAGACCGGTTGTCGTCGCGACTTCACACGCAACCCGAGCTTCCGGATCCGCGCGCAAAAATTCGTCAAGGATGGCATCCGATACCTGGTCACAGAGCTTGTCCGGATGCCCCTCGGTTACCGATTCGGAAGTAAAGAGCAGGCTCGGCGCCCGCATGAAGGTACTGGTCAAATTAATCTCCTGTAACTACGATCTGCCTGAGATACAACCGGGGACACCTTATGTCCCTTCATGCCAACCCTCTAAGTAAGCCTTTTGCTCATCGGTCAGGATATCGATCCCAATACCCATAGCCTTAAGTTTCAGTCCCGCCACATCACGATCAATATCACCGGAAACATCGTAAACGGCTGGCGGCATGGAGGACGCATTTTTCGCCAGGTGCTCAAGGGCCAGAGCCTGATTAGCAAAACTCATATCCATGACGCTTGCAGGATGCCCTTCACCAGCGGCGAGATTAACGAGACGTCCCTGTGCCAGCACAAAAATCTTGCGACCGTCGAGCATTTCGTAGGCATCAACCAACGGCCTGGCCTTGTCAACACCGGTCGCCATTGATTCGAGCGCGGCAAGGTTGATCTCGATATCGAAGTGGCCTGAATTCGCCAGGATAGCGCCATCTTTCATGACTTCGATGTGATGTCGATCGATCACATGCTTATCACCCGTGACGGTAACGAACATATCTCCAATAGCTGCAGCCTCAAGCATGGGCATCACCCGATACCCATCCATCACGGCCTCAAGCGCTCGTACCGGATCAACTTCGGTTACGACAACGTGCGCTCCCATTCCATCGGCCCGACTTGCAAGGCCCCGACCACACCAGCCATAGCCACCAACCACAACTGTTCGACCGGCCAACAAAATGTTGGTCGCTCGAACAATGCCGTCGAGCGTCGACTGTCCGGTTCCATATCGGTTATCAAACATATGCTTGGTCATCGCTTCATTTACAGCAACGATTGGGTATTTGAGCACACCTTCCGCAGCCATAGCCTTTAGCCGAATTACACCGGTTGTGGTCTCTTCAGTCCCGCCCAACACCCCATCAATAACATCGGTTCGCTTCGAATGAAGCATCGACACCAGGTCGGCACCATCATCAGCTGTAAGCTGAGGTTTGGCGTCCAGCACCGATTCAATATGACTGTAGTAGACCTCTGAATCCTCACCATTAATCGCGAAAGTAGCCGCTTCATATTCTTCAACGAGCGCCGCAGCTACATCGTCCTGTGTGCTCAGAGGATTGGACGCACACAACAAAACCTCCGCACCTCCAGCCTGCAAGGTGCGCATCAGATTTGCGGTCTCCGCTGTGACGTGGAGACACGCGCCAATCCGAATCCCGTCGAGCGGACGCTCATGGGAAAATCGATCTCGAATCGTCGTAAGAACCGGCATCGACAGATCAGCCCATTCAATACGCTTAACGCCAAAACCAGCTAACGACGAATCAGCGATGTCAGACTGGTAAGAACCTCTGGTCATGAATAACTCCAGATCAACAACTAGACAATTATCAGTTAAAACGCAACAAATTCACTAAATTCAGCGTACCGAGTATTAACTGCGTCCCGCGTCAGGTCAGCAAGACGACTAACTCCGAACGCTTCCACGGTAAACGAAGCTACGACGCTGCCATAGACCACGGCTCGACGCAATGCTAAAGCGTCACTTGTGCCGGCCTCGGCAAGACTTCCAAGAAACGCACCCGCAAACGCATCTCCAGCCCCCGTGGGATCGATCACCTCGCCAAGCGGGTAGCCAGGCGCAAAAAACCAGCCCTCCTGATCTGCCAACAAGGCCCCGTACTCGCCTCTCTTGATCACCACGCTCGATGGCCCCATCGAGAGAATATTGTGTGCTGCCCTAGGAATATTTGAATCACGACCGAACAGCCGAATTTCCTCGTCGTTTAAAACAACACACGTACATCGCTGGACAACAGTCGCCAGCCGATCCCAGTCACTCTGAATCCAGAAATCCATTGAGTCCGCCAATACAAATCGAGGATCCTCCACCTGGTCGAGCACCTTGAGTTGAATCGCCGGGTCCGTGTTGCCCAGAAACACAAATGACCCGACCGTAACGTGCTCAGGCACTGTCGGATCAAAGTCTCGAAGAACATTCAAATCCACGAAGGTTGTCTCCCGAATGTTCATGTTGGATTCATAGCGGCCACCCCAACGGAAGGTTTTGCCTTCAGCGTGCTCGAGACCGCTGAGATTTATTGAACGATCCCGCAAGAGCGCCTCGTGGTCCGACGAAAAATCGGTCCCAACCACGCTTGAAAGGGTCGATCGGGCAAACAGCCGTGAAGCAAGACTTGCATACGTCGCGGAACCTCCAAGCACGCCAACAGCCTGATCTTGGGGCGTTGTAATATCGTCAATGCCGACAGTTCCAATTACGACGACATGCCCATCTGAACTGTTCACCGTTCTAACCACCTCATCTGTCCATACCGATCCAATAGCCTAAGGTCGGATGACCCGTGAGCACCCAGCATTCGTCAGCAGGGCTGCTCGAACATTATTCATCACTTGATTGTCCGAGATACTTGCCAACAAGCAACTGATATCGGTCTACAAGCGTCCGATCCATAGCATCCGGCGCAGTGACGATTGCTGTTTCGAGGGCCGTTGCACACTCGCATTCGGAATCACGGGCAGCAATATTGGGCACCGCTCTTCGGACCGTGTCCTGCGAAAGCACGGTATTACGAGCCAGATTCTCGATCACGAGTTCGGCCGAAACATCTTGCTCACTTTCATGCCAAACATCGTAATCGGTCACCATGGCAAGAACGGCGTAACAAATCTCAGCTTCACGAGCCAGGCGAGCTTCCGGGATTGCTGTCATACCGATAATGTCCATGCCCCAGGATCGGTATAGTTCCGATTCTCCTTGGGAAGAAAACTGCGGGCCTTCGATACACAGGTACGTACCACCACGATGGACCGTACCACCAGCTGCTTCAGCTGCATCAGCAGCAATCGCTGAAAGATTTTGGGAAAACGGCTTCCCCATACCCACATGGACCACCAAGCCCGGATCGTCGAAAAAAGTCAGCTGACGGTGACGAGTATGATCCACGAGCTGGTCGGGCACGACCACATCCAGCGGATGAATGTGCTCCCGCATACTGCCAACCGCGCTCACTGACAGAATCCAACGGACCCCCAGAGTTTTGAGCGCCCAAATGTTGGCCCGCGAGTTGACGGCCACTGGCGGAATACGATGCCCACGACCATGACGCGGCAGAAACGCAACAGGCACACCATCTAACGTGCCGACACGGATATCGTCGCTCGGAGCACCAAACGGCGTCTCAACAACCTCGTCGCGAGCATTTTCGAGACCTGGCATATCGTAAAAACCGCTCCCGCCAATCACTGCAATGCTTGGCATATCCAGCATCTTCCCTTCTAGCCCACGGAGGGCACGTTCATCTCATCGACCCGACACAACTCAGCAAACGGCGGACGATACACGCCACAATCAGTCACGATAGCCGTGATTAAGTCATGGGGTGTCACATCAAACGCCGGATTCATCACTGGCGTGTCGATAGGGGCCCAGCGCCAATCACCGTATCCCCGAACCTCCTCGGGCGCCCGATCCTCGATGGGAATAGCCGCACCTGTCGGGACGTCGCAATCAATTGTGGATCGAGGTGCCGCAACATAGAACGGCAACCCGTGGCTTCGAGCAGCAACAGCGTGAGCATAGGTACCGATCTTATTCGCTACGTCACCGTTTGCCGCAATCCGATCAGCCCCAACGATCACTGCGGTGATCTCGCCACGCCGCATGAGATCAGCTGACATGCTGTCCGTGATCAGCGTGAACGGGATATTGGCTTGAGCCAATTCCCAACTAGTAAGACGTCCACCCTGAAGAAGCGGGCGCGTTTCGCTGACAATGACGTCAATGCCATGCCGCTCATGCGCCACCTGAATGACACCAAGTGCCGTTCCAACGCTAGCAGCCGTCGCTAATCGTCCGGTGTTGCAGTGATGGAGGACCCGATCACCGCTACGAAATAAATCGACACCGGCACGAGCTAAAGCTTGATGGCGTTGTTCATTATCAGCCGCAATCGCCAACGCGCTTTCGACCAACGACTGGCGGATCGCGTCTACTCCGCTCCCGCTCTTGGATAACGCCGTTTCTCGCATGCGATGCGCAGCCCAGGGAAGATTTACTGCGGTAGGCCGTGTCGCAACTACCGCATCGATCACTACACCCAGTTGCCGGAGGAAATCATCCTCCGTTGAGGCCTGGATGTTTCCTGCCCCCAGCGCAATGGCATACGCCGCGGTCACACCTAGCGCTGGTGCGCCACGAATCGCCAAGCCTCGAATCGCATTGCACACATCAACGACATCAGTACAGTGAAGAACCTCGACCACATCTGGAAGTCGACGTTGATCAAGAATATGAACGGCACCATCGCGCCATTCAATCACCGGCGGAATGGACATGACTACTCGGCTTCGTCAATAGGTTACGCCGAGTATATCGGTGGTCTAACCATCCATAGCTTCCTGTCGCTGTCATTGGTTAAGCATCTTGAAGAGGACCCAAACCTGCTCCACCGGTTAGGATTTCAAGGCCGTCAATAACCACCGACCATATGACCGACGCTTGTTGCCATCCGTCACGAGAGCCCAGTCGAGAGTCGAAGAGTCCCGAGGCTGCTCCTAATAAACGAACCGGGCACCCCCAACCCGAGCAGCGCCGGGCATTCGAACGTCCCGGAACCGTCCGCATCCGAGCCGCAGAGTTTCAGATGGGAACGGAAGACGCTGCTGGTTTTCCGGCTGACGGCGAAGGCCCAGTGCGCGACGTTCGCGTCGACGGGTTTCGGATTGATTCAACCGCTGTGACAAACCGGGAGTTCGCCACTTTTGTGGAAGCCACCAACTACCGAACCGATGCCGAGACCTACGGATGGAGCTACGTCTTTCACCTGTTTCTGTCTCGCGAGATGCTACACCGAACGCCCCAACGTCCGGACCAGACCCCTTGGTGGGTACCTGTCACTAGCGCTTCCTGGAAAGCTCCCAAAGGACCTAACTCCGGTATCGATGAACGGCTCGAACATCCCGTCGTACATATCTCATGGCAGGACGCAGCAGCCTATTGCACCTGGGCAGGCACTCGCCTACCAACAGAGGCTGAGTGGGAACTGGCAGCACGTGGCGGGCTCGAGCAACAACGGTTTCCATGGGGCAACAAACTCACCCCGAAGCGCGAACATCGGTGCAACATCTGGCAGGGCCAGTTTCCGGACGTGAACACCGCCGCAGATGGGTGGGTCAGTACGGCACCCGCCAATGCCTACAAGCCCAATGGGTTTGGTCTATACAACGTCTCCGGCAACGTCTGGGAATGGTGCAACGACTGGTTTAGCCCCACGCATCACATCACCGCTGACCCCAACAACCCGATGGGACCAGAACACGGCCAGCGCCGGGTACTACGCGGGGGCTCTTACCTGTGTCATCGCTCGTACTGCAACCGTTACCGGGTGGCAGCCCGGAGTTCGAATACGCCTGATAGTTCCTCTGGCAATCTTGGCTTCCGGTGTGTGGATGGTAGCCCACGAACAGCAACTTCCTAACCATGACCGCCGATGCCAGATCGCCCTTGTCACAGACCGGCCGGACCTCATCAAGCCTAGATCTGTCCGCGACACCACGCGTCACAGTACGACCCGTCCCGCACGGCCTGGTCACCATCAATGCAGGGTTTTGGTCAAACCGTTTTAGAGCCGTCGCTCAACACGGCCTCTCGACACAGCTCGCCCACTGCCAATCCACCGGGCGTCTTGAGAATTTCTCCAGAAGCGCCACCGGCAAACCATTTGAGTTTGAGGGCTATAGGTTCAACGACTCGGACGTGTACAAATGGCTTGAAGCCGCCTCGTACGCGCTGGCCCAACATGCCGACGACACGCTTGAACAAGCCGTCAACGCGGTTGTCGAGCTAGTCGCCGCAGCTCAACAAGCCGACGGATACCTCAACACCTATGTTTCCTCAGGGAGCACCGAACGCTACGCCAATCTCACCGACGATCACGAGCTGTATTGCATGGGCCACCTTATCCAAGCAGGCATCGCCCACCGACGATCTCTCGGATCTGAGCGGCTGTTCAACGTGGCCCTACGAGCTGCCAATCACATCTGCACGGAGTTTGGACCACACGATCGAACGGAACCAGACGGACATCCAGAAATCGAATTGGCTCTGGTGGAACTCACACGCGAAACAGGTGACCAGCGTTATGCCGAGCAGGCTCTATTCTTTCTTGACCAGCGTGGCGCCACTCCTCCTCAGCTTAGTGGGGAGTCGGTGATCCAAGATCACGCTCCAGTGCGCAGCCAGCATGAGGTGGTCGGACATGCTGTACGCCAGGTATATCTCGCCGCAGCCATGGTTGATGTCGCGATGGAAACCGACGACACGTCGCTACTGGCAGCCTCGGCCAAGCTCTGGGAAAGCACATATGAGCGCAAAGCGTATGTGACAGGTGGGCTAGGCGCTCGCTACGAAGGCGAATCATTCGGAGCGGATTTTGAACTCCCGAACACTCGAGCATATGCCGAAACCTGTGCCGCCGTCGCTGGCGTAATGTGGAACGCGCGGCTCCTAGCCGCAACGGGCGAAGTCCGACATGCAGATTGGTTAGAAAGAACACTGTACAACGGCGCCCTCGTTGGCATTTCGATCGATGGCACCAAGTATTTTTATTCGAATCCTTTGGCGGTCGATAGCGCCCCCCAGCCCGGAGACGATCGAGGCGCAAACAGCAGCGTGTTGCAACAAACACAAACTGGCCACGCCAGGCAATCCTGGTACCCGTGTGCCTGCTGTCCGCCCAATATTGCCCGATTAATTACGAGCATAGCCGGGTATGCCTACGGCCAGTCTGACAACACCGTGTGGATTCACCAATATCTCGCCAGCCAAGTCACCATGCCGGTCTCAGGAAGCGGCGCCCTTACGTTGGATGTACAAACCCACTACCCATGGGACGGCACCGTCGACGTGGTCGTGACGTCAGCACCGTCCCGCGAAATCGAGCTTCGGCTCCGGATCCCTGGATGGGCATGCAACGCACGCCTGCACGTTAACGATAAACCTGTCACCGTCACTCCAGGCTCCTACGTCGGCATACGACGAACCTGGAACCCGGGAACGCGTCTACAACTTACTCTTCCAATGAACGTGCGCTTAGTCGAAGCCCATCCCCGGGTCCAAGAAAACCGTGGACGCGTCGCTCTCGTCCGTGGGCCGGTCGTGTTCTGTCTGGAAAGCGAAGATCATCCCAACATCGATCTTGATGCTATCGGCATTGCCCGCAACACCTCATTTGCGTCAACTTTCGATGAAGATCTGCTCGGCGGGCTAACAAAACTCGAGGCAACAGGCGTGCTGCTCGCACCGAAAACTAACCATGCCCTCTATCGAACCGCCAGCCCCCAAACCCACCGTGGTCCCGTCCGACTGACCGCGATTCCATATTTCGCATGGGCTAACCGAACGCCACGTGCGATGCGCGTCTGGTTACCACTGGTCACCCAATAACCGTCATCGACTTGAGGCTCAGCTAGCGATTCAACTGCCTTCCGATCGGAAACGTGCCTACCGTATTGATATCACGACTCAAGCATCGTGATGGTTGGAGGTGAAACAACTCCGGCATGCTGCATGCGTTCTTTTTGCTCCGGGGACGAAAAGAACGCCATAAATACTTCCTTAGATGGCGCATCACCAATCACCCAAACTGTGTTTGGTGCATCGATCTGGAAGTAACACTCGGCCGAAATCCCGGCCTCACGCCGAGCCCCTTCACGTTCGTTAAAAGCCTTCTTGAACTTTTCCGTGTCAGCAACATCAAACGAAATAATGACTTTGAGGCTCATGAATTATCCTTTAGCTGATTTCGATCAGGCCGAAGAAATAACGGATCCATCCGGAGAATTTCGACTAGCTTCCCAGCGTGACGGGAGGCAACGTCATTCTAGCCAATTCGAAATTCCATCGGAGCCCGCGTGAAATTGATCTGAGGTCCCACTTGCCGAATGAAATCCGCGCCGCCATTTTCTGCAATCCAACGCTCCTGATCGGCCTTGGCCGCTATATCGGTGGTGAGGGGATCACAGATGGATCTCAACACCGTTTCAAAACGCATCTTATGTCTGCCTTAGACTTGGGGGTGTACCTGAGAAGCCTTCTTCAAATTTGCCTGGGGGGATTATTAACGGATCGCCGGTGAGTACATCCCCAACAGGAGTCGTTTCAAAGCAGGCACGCAGACTCGTGCATTTCACGACACAATTAAAGCGATGAACATTGCGCACGTTCGAACGCACACGTTGAAAAACCCTGACGTCGCTGCGCCCAGTGGACCCGGTGCAACACGAGAATCGGTCGCCCTTGTGGTTGTCGAAATTGAAACAACCGACGGACTGATTGGCCTCGGTACTGTCGGCGGTTTTCCGACCGGTGCCGCCGAGATTATCGAGCAGCAATTTGCTCCAATGCTCATCGGGATCGAGGCTTCTGATATCGAAACGATTTGGGATCGGTTATATGCCTCGCTTGATCGACAAGGTCAACAGGGCACCGGGGTGATGGCGCTTAGCGGTGTGGATATTGCCCTGTGGGACCTGCTGGGAAAGTCACTAGGACAACCGGTCGTGAGCCTTATTGGCGGCGGACAGACCGCACGCATACCCGTATATCTAAGCAGCCTGTCACTGCAGCGTCGACCGAATGCTGCAGCCCTCCTTAATGAGATCTCCGTAGCCCGACAGTCCGGGTTCGTCGGGTTTAAGTATTTCTTCACCCGCGACCTTAAGGAAGGATCGACAGGCCGCAGGCAAGAACTCGATTTACTTCGAGAGATTCGCGATGTGATCGGGGACGACGCGCGATTGATGGTCGACGCCCACTTCAACTGGGATCTTCCGTACGCCCAACGGATGCTTGAGTCCTTGGCACAACTCGATGTGGCCTGGCTCGAAAACCCGCTACCAATAGAGGACCTCGCTGGCTACGAAACACTCGCACGAACAGGGCTCGTAGCGCTTGCCGCGGGCGAATCCGAGCGCACTCGATTTCCCTTTACCCGGCTCATCGACGCAGGGGTGTTCTACTTGCAACCGGATATCAACCGGGTTGGTGGATTTACGGAAGCCCTCCGTATTTGCGGGCTAGCAGCGAGCCACCACCGGATCGTCGCCCCCCATCAAGGTTGGCTGCACTCATGGCACCTGATCGCCGGGCGCTCGTGCTGCGAGATCGGCGAATACTTTCCGCGCCGCAACCCCTTGCCCGGAAATGCCGTGATCTGGGATGTCCTTGATGGCGAACCCGAAGCCGACAACGGACTGATAACGATCCCTCAACAAGCAGGCTTTGGCTGGCAACTCAACCATTCCGGTCTAACAACCCGCCTTGCGCGTTAACTTAGCCAGCTCGAAATTCCACCGGCGCCCGCGTGAAACTAATCTGAGGTCCCACTTGGCGAATGAGATCCTCCCCACCATTTTCAGCAATCAAACGCGCCTGATCCGCCTTAGCTGTTGCGTCAGTGGCACCCGGATCGCAGATGGCCTGCAAAGCCCGTTCAAAGAAGTGAACCGTGCCGACATAACCTGGATCCCCCGCTAAGTTGATCAGCTCGGTAGGATCCGACGAGAGATCAAAAAGCTGCGGAAGATATCCCACATGATCGACAAATTTGAACTGCCGATCACGCAACATATAACTGGCTGACGACGACCCCGTTGCGTGGTACTCAGAAAACACGAGGCGTTCATCCGGTTCGTCACCCGCCGCGATCGACCATAACTCAGAGCCAGGAAGATCATCGTCCTCGCCACATGCCCCAACTCCCGTTGCAGCGGTGATCGAGGGGAAAAGATCTACGAGCGAGACCGGACAGTCGGACACGCCAGCTGAAGGCACATCTGGCCCTGACACAATCATCGGCACCGCCGAGGCGCTGTCATACATGACGCTTTTGCCCCAGAGGCCGTAGTCCCCAAGGGTCTCGCCATGATCGCTGGTGTAGACAACGCGGGTGGAGTCTGAAAGTCCGGACGCCTCAAGAGCTTCGAGCACCTGCCCAATCTGCTCGTCTAGAAACGAACACATAGCGTAATAGGCCCGGCGAGCCAATCGGACCGCTTCCTCTGAACGCATCTCGCTTGCCGTCTGCACACGTAAACACCGGAAATCATTCACGGCCGCGTGCTGGGGCCATTCATCAGGCATCCCTGCAATAGGCATATCGATGTCTTCCAGGCGATATCGATCGATATGCCGCGAGGGCGCAATCAGAGGGAAATGCGGTGTCGTAAAAGATACGAAGAGGCACCACGGAGTCGTTCGGCCACCAGTTTCTTCATGCAACCACCGAACCGCCTCGCGTGCGATCGCTGTGTCATATCTCAAGTATTCGGAATCGCCAGCCCCCGCCTCGTCGATGTGGTCCAGTTGGAAGCGCGTAGGTGCCATGTCATGTCTAAGGCAACCGAAAAGATCACCCTTTCCATCCATAACATGCATAGGTATACGTTGATCGGGAAATCCGACATCATCGGACGAATCGCGATAGTGCAATTTACCGATGGTCGTCACCGGAATCCCGCTGTTGGCCAGACAATGCCCCCAACTCTGGGAAGCAGAGCCTGTATATGGGGCAGCGTTGTCCCACGCACCAATCTGATGCACGTATCGACCAGTAGCGAAACTTGCCCGGGACGGCACACAGATCGGCGAATTGCAGTAAGCCGTGCTGAACCTGACCCCGCGCTCAGCTAGTGCATCGAGGTTAGGCGTCTGGACAATCGAATGGCCGGATGAACCAAGCATTCGCGCGTTGTGCTCGTCTGACATAAGCACCAACATATTCGTGGGGTCCACTTCAACTCCTCATACGTGGCAGGTCCGATACGGTATTCCGGTGCGTACTCGTCCCGCAGACCAACAGATACCCTAGATTCCCAAAGGGATTTTACGTCCAGTATTCTCAACCCGATTACGCGGATTCGGCCTGAACCCGAGCCTTCA
>PVBE011193892.1_pt1 | contig 27247 bp, 22 predicted proteins | sample 1631181 | NCBI WGS metagenome assembly PVBE01 (sample SAMN08397723, study PRJNA350692) | Marine metagenome, whole genome shotgun sequencing project. | isolation source: water | place: Pacific Ocean | collected 2012-04
CAGGGTGGAAAGAAGCCGGGGCAGGACGGGAACAAGCCGGGCCAGGGTGGAAAGAAGCCGGGGCAGGACGGGAACAAGCCGGGCCAGGGTGGAAAGAAGCCGTTGAAGCGGCCCGAGGACGATACGACGATCCGCTGCCGACTGATCCTGGTGGGCTACAAGGGGGCCCAGAAGAGCAAGGCAACCCGCTCGAAAGCCGAGGCGCTGGCGCTCGCCGCCGGTCTGCATCAGAAGCTGACGGACAAGAAGAAACCGGCCAGCTTCGCCGATCTGGCGCGCAAGCACTCCGAGGACGAGAGCCGGGTGGACGGTGGGGACCTGGGCTTTCTGGGGCGTGGGGTGCGCAGCAAGGCATTCAATCAGGTGGCCTTCAAGCTCCAGCCGGGCCAGATCTCGGGTCCGGTGGTCCTGTCTGGCGGCGTGGCAGTCATCCAGCGCGTAGAGTAGCGGCTCAGTCCTCGGTCGCCAGGATCGCCTTCGCTTCCCGGCGCCAGCTCTGGGCGTCTTCCCACTCTTCGCGGTCGAGCAGCAACAGCGTCAGGCGGGCGTGCCGCCTGGCCTGCTCCGGTTGCTGGTCATCCAGATAAGCGGCCGCCAGCGCGAGCTGGTTCTCCGGGTGGTGCGGCGCGATCTCGATCGCTTCCAGGCCATGCTCCACGGCGGCCTCCGAGTCGCCGATGCTGACCGGAAATTCAGGGGCCTGGGCCAGCAGTCGGCATAGGTAGCGGTGCCCGCCGGCCTGAGCTAGCGCCGGGTCGAGCGTCACCACGCGTTGCGCGTGCCGGGCCATCTGCTTGATCAGGGCGAGCGATTCAGCTTGGTTGCTGCGGGCGTAGAGTCCTAGACAGATCGCTCGCTGCAGATGGGCCTCGGCGTCCCTTTCGGACAGGGCGATCGCGGCGCCGGCGTATTCCACACCCAGCTGTGCGGTCTGTGCGCTGGTCTGTCGCCTGGCCAGCCAGGCCGCCACGCGCGCCGCCTCGACCAGGTAGGTCCGGTTCCGTGGGGCCGCCGAGATCAGGTGTCTGTAGCTGCTCAGCGACTGCTCGACGCGTCGCCTGGTCCGAGGCGCGAGAAACTGCCTGCGAGCTTGCTCCAGCAAGCCCCGCTGCTGCTCTGACGAGAGCCTCTGGCTTTGTTGGATGGGCCGCCAGCTGGGCCCACAGCCGATCAGCAGCACGAGCAGCCCGAGCGAGAGCCTCACTTCTTGGGCGGCTGGTAGGCCTGGACCACAGTCTTGTAGGTGCCGGGCGTGACCGAGCTGAATCCGGACAGCTTGAAGGACTCGAGCAGCTTCTTGTGCTTGGGGTCCTTGCTCAGCCGCAGCAGGGCGGGTAGCAGCTGGGTTTTTTCCCCGCGGTCGGCGAAGCGTACGACCGGCGCGCTGGGTACCGGGGCGGTTGTTTGGATCAGCCGGAGCAGCGCGGCGTAGCGCGGCAGCTTGTCCAGCGCTTGGGCGGCGTCCTGATCGAGCAGGACCAGGTCCGCCTTCTTGCGCACGACATCGCGAATGGCTCGCAGCGGTGATCGGGCCGGGATCAATCGCCACTTGCCGAGTTTCAGCTTCAGCACTCTGGTCAGGAAACGGGGGTTCGAGAGCCCGATGCCAGTCAGCGATCGGCGCGGTTGGTCGTCGCCCTTGCGGGCTAGCAGAGAGTAGGTGGTGGTCTTGCGTCCCCCGGGGAGGGCCTGGGCCAGGGGCTCGAGCTGGAGTGCCTTGCGCTGAGAGAGGTAGAAGTCGAGTGAGACGATGCCGAATGCGGGTTTGTGCGTCTGGATGTACTTGTTGGCCTCGTCCGTGTTGTTGAAGTAGATCGCCCGCGCCCCTGGGATGCCGAGGGCAGCGGCGAAATCGCTCATCACGGGCTGTGCCTTCTCCGTCGACCCCGGCCCGCCGGGTTGGATGAAGACGATCCGCGTGTCGCCCGCCGCCGGGCTGGTGAGCAGCCCGAGAACAAGCAGAGCGAGCAGTGTAGCCGTCGAACCGTGGTCCGTCAGCGGGGTGACTCTCAGAAGCACCGGGCCAGGACCATCAACGCCTCCAGGTTGTCCGCCTGCAGCTTACCCGAGAGGAAGGCCGCTTGCGGGTCGCCCTTGCCGGTGCTGATGTTGACGTAGGTGTCGCTGTCGACGGTGATCGAGCAGGTCGCCTCGCCGAGCGTTCCTTCCTCGACCCGGCACTGCTCGGGCTCGATGGCAACCGTATATTCGCCAGGCTCGCGGCCGGTCAGGTGGAAGTGGAACACTCCGGCGAAACCTTCGGCCCGGTCGGGGTTGAACCGCTCGGGGAGCATCTCGAAGATGGTGTTTACCGATGGCAGGGGCTCCGAGGCGTCGGCCACCTCGCGGAAGTCCTCACCCTCGATCACCATCTTGGAGAGGATCTCGCGCATCACTTCGCTGGTGCCGCCCCCGATCGTCCCCAGCCGGGCGTCCCGCCAGGCTCTCGCCGCGGGGTACTCCTCCATGTAGCCGTAGCCGCCGTAGGCCTGGATGCAGCGATCTGCCACGCTGACGGCCAGCTCGGTGCAGTAGAGCTTGGCCATCGTCACCTCGCGCACGCAGTTGTGGCCCGCGGCAAACAGCTCGGCGGCCTGGTAGGCCATCAGCTTGCCGGCCTGGATCTCGGTCGCCATGTCGGCGAAGCGGTGGCGCAGGACCTGGAACTTGCTGATCGGCCGACCGAACGCCTCGCGCTCCCGCGTGTACTGGATCGTCTTGCGGAAGATCCAGTCGGCACAGCTGCAGGTGCCGATCGACGCGACCAGGCGTTCCAGCTGGAAGTTGTCCATGATGTAATAGAACCCCTGGCCCTCCTCGCCGAGCAGATTGGCGGTCGGGACGCGACAGTCCTCGAACGCCAGCTCGGCGGTGTCCGAGCTGTGACAGCCCAGCTTGTTGAGGGTCCGGCCGACGCTGAAGCCTGGCGTGTCGGTGGGAAACAGGATCAGGCTGATCCCGTCGTATCCTTGCTCCGGGTCGGTCTTGCAGGCCAGGACGATGAAGTCGGCGGACGCTCCGTTGGTGATGAAGGTCTTGGAGCCGTTGATCACGTACTCGTCTCCGTCCCTGACCGCGGTGGTCAGAATCCCGGCGACGTCGGAGCCGGCGTTCGGCTCGGTGATGCCCAGAGCGCCGAGTCGCTCCCCGCGGATCGAGGGCACCAACCACTCCTGCTTGAGCTGTTCACTGCCCCAGCGATAGACAGCCGGCGTGGCCATGTAGGCGTGCACCATCATCGCCATCGGGAAGCCGAAGCCGCCGCAGCTGCATAGCTCTTCCAGCAGCGCCACGCTGAACCAGATGTCCAGGTCCAGTCCGCCGTATTTCTCGGGGTAGGGAATTGCGAACATCCCTAGCTCGGCGATCTTGGGCAAGATCTCACGCGGCCAGCCACCGGCTTGCTCCCAGTCGTCGATCACGGGTCGGATCTCACGGCTGATGAACTCGCGTACCGCCTGTCGGAACGCCTGATGTTCTTCGGTAAAGTGCTTGTCGATCATGCCTGCTGCTCCAAAGCTGGAGTTCTCGTGTGATAGCTCTCCCGGTCGGCCGCCATCTTCTGCAATCCCGCTGTCGGCGCAAACCGTGCGCCGTGTTCGCTCTCTAGCGCGCGCAGCGTCGCGAGCGTTTGCTCCAGGCCCAGCTGGTCGATGTAATGGAACGGTCCGCCGAGATAGGCCGGAAAGCCAATTCCCAGCACCGCGCCGATGTCTCCCGACACGGGGTCGGGTAGGATTCCGGCCTCCAGGCATTTTACCGCCTCGAGAATGAAGGCCCACAGTCCCCTCTTCGAAATCGAATCGGGGGGCATGTGACGCCGCGCTGGGTCGGCGAGCATCTGGTAGGTTTCCGGGTCGAAATGCTTCGATCCGTTGCGGTACAAGTAGAAGCCCCTGTTAGACTTGCGCCCGGTGCGGCCAGACTCGACCATCTGCGCCAGCCCGGGAGGGGCGGCAAATCGGGGGTCGAGTTGTTCGGAGAGGATCCGGGTCACCTTCAGCGCGGTGTCGAGCCCGACCTCGTCGGAGAGCGCCAGCGGGCCGACGGGAAAGCCGAAGTCGATGAATGCCTTGTCCAACGCCGGCCCGGCGACGCCGTCATCGAGCAGAGCGTAGACCTCGGCCAGAAAAGCACCGATGACGCGTGTGGTGTAGAAGCCGGGTCCGTCTTCGACGACGATCACCACCTTGCCCATCTGGCGAGCCAGCGCGACGACGCAGTCGACCGCGTGTTGTGTGGACTGCGGGCCCCGGATCACCTCGACCAGAGGCATCTTCTCCACCGGGCTGAAGAAGTGCATGCCGACGACGCGGCCCGGATCCTCGGCGCCTTCGGCGATCTGTGCGATCGGAATACTCGAGGTGTTGGAGGCGAAGATGGTCTCGGGGCCCGCGGCGTCAAACAGCTCGTCGCGAACCCTGCGCTTCAGTTCCAGGTCCTCGAAGACCGCCTCGACTACCACCTCCGCAGTGCGCATGCCTCCCAGATCGGTGCGCGGCTGGATTCGATTGAGCGCGCGTTCCGCCTCGACCCGACGCCAGATGCGCTTGTCGGCTCGTGCCTGGAAGTCGGCCGCCGCGTGGGGCAGTACCTTGTCCAGCGTGTCTTGCGCGAGATCGCGAATGCGCACGGTCAAGCCCTGACCGGCCGCAACCGTGGCGATGCCGGTGCCCATCAAGCCGGCGCCCAGGACACCGATCCTCTGCAGCTGGCCGACGGCTGATTTTTGCTGTTTTTTTAGCTGGTTACTGGAGAAGAACAGGTGGATCAGGCTGCGGCCTGCCTGGCCGGTCAACAGCTGCCCGAAAGCTTCCCGCTCCGCCAGCTCACCGCCCTCAGGGCCCCGCTCACGTCCCTCTCTGATCGCATCGAGCGCCTTGTAGGGTGCGGGGTAGTGCGTGCCAGCTGCTTTTCTGACCTCGCGCCCTGCAGCGTTATAGATGTAGTTGCGAAACAGTCGGAGTCGTTGGGCGGTCCTCATCCACCAGGCTTCTCGTCCCTTGCTGCGACGGCTTGGCAGCTGTCCATCGGCCAGCATGCGGATGGCCGCGTCGAGCAGCAGGGGGTGAGGCACCACATCGATGGCCAGGCCGAGGTTCTTGGCCTTTCGGGGGTAGATGTTCTTGCCGCCGACGATGTGGGTCACGCCGGCGGTCAGGCCGATCCGGGCCGGCAGGCGCCAGCATCCGCCTGCAGCGGGGAGCAGGCCGAGCTTCACCTCGGGGAGGCCGACAACGGTCTTGGGGTGGTCAGACAGCAGGATGCCCTGACACGCCAGGGCGAATTCCAGGCCGCCGCCGAGTGCGGGACCATGGATCGCGGCAATCGTGTTGGGCAGGGACTGCAGCCGGCGAAAGCCTTCCTGGGCCTTGCCCGCCACCTCACAGGCTTCCTCGGCTGTCTCGATGGCGCGAGCCAGGTCCAGGTCGGCTCCAACCAGAAAACTATCCGGCTTGCCCGAGCAGAACACGGTCCCCTTGTCTGGCGTGTTCGATTCGAGATGCTCGATCAACGCCTCCAGCTCGGTGCCGAACAGTCGGTCCAGCTTGTTGTGCTCGGAGTCCGGTGCGTCCAGGGTGACGACCAGCACCCCCCGATCCTCGTGTGTCTTGAAATATTCGCCCCAGCCGCTCATCGTCCGTTGGCCTCCGGGTTTTCGAGGATCACGGTGCCGCCCAGTGCGCCTGCGGCGCAGGCGGTTGCCAGTCCGTAGTGGCCGCCGGTCCTGTTCAGCTCGTTGGCCAGCGTGGTGCAGATACGGGCGCCCGTGGCGCCGAAGGGGTGTCCGATCGCAATCGAGCCTCCGCAGCGGTTGAAGCGCTCGGGGGGGATCGGACCTATCGCACGTTCACGGCCGAGTCGCTCGCGAGCAAATCTGTCGCATTCAAAGTACTTTATATTGGAGAGAACTTGGGAAGCAAAAGCTTCGTGCATCTCCACCACGTCCATCTGGGAGAGCTCCAGTCCCGCACGGTCCAGCGCCGCCGGCGTCGAGAAGGCTGGTCCCAGCAGCAGCTGGTCTTCTGGGTCGAGTCCGGCATAGGCCCAGCTGGTGATTCGGGCCTTGATCGGCAGGCCCAGTGCGCGTGCCTGTTGCTCCTCGGCAATCAACACGACGGCCGCCCCGTCGGTCAGCGGGCTGGCGTTTCCGGCCGTGATGGTGCCGTACTTGCGGTCGAACACCGGCCGCAGGCTCCGGAGCTTCTCGCGGTCCGGTTCGGCGCGGATCTGGTTGTCTTCTCGGACGACGGTGGCGCGATCGCGCCCGAGCCTGACCGGTGCAATTTCTGCCGGTAGCCGCCCGTCTCGAGTCGCGGCCCGTGCCTTGGCGTGGCTCTGGAAGGCCAGGTCGTCCTGATCCTCCCGGGTGATCCCGTTCTTCTGAGCCATCTCCTCGGCATGCTGCCCCATGGTCCGGCCCGTCGAGGGCTCGGTGAGATCTGGTGGAACGGGCAGGAATGAACGTAAAGGAAATCCAGCAAACAGCTTGAGTCGTTGGGGGAGGCTCCTCGCCCGGGAGAGTTTGTAGAGCCAGCGGACGGCTTTTCGCTGGTAGTGAATGGGAACCATCGAGAGGGTCTCCACCCCGCCGGCCAGTGCGAAATCGTAGCTACCCGCCAGAACCCCTTCAGCGGCCAGTGTGATCGACTGGAGACTCGACGCGCAGGCGCGATTGAGGGTGAATCCCGGGATGCTACGGGGCAAGTCGAGCCCCAGGACGATCTCCCGGGCCACGTTGGGCACTCCGGGGACGGGCACGACATTGCCGAAGATCACCTCGCCGATCCGGGCTGGATCGAGATCGTTTCGGCAGAGCAACTCGGAGGTGGCTTGAATCGATAAATCGACGGGCGAGGTCTCGGCGAACTCCGTGAACGCCCGGCAAAATGGTGTGCGACAGCCGTCGATCAACACGGCTTGACGTCTGTGGTCTGGCATCTTGACCCCCTATGAACGGGAACCAATTAGTCTATCGCCCGTCCATTGAATGGCAACGGATATGCGCTGACGTATAATTACTGGAGCCAGCCTTGCGGACCCGCCAGTTCCGACTGTCGGCTTCTTGGGAAGAGGAATGGGTACAGGTAAACCGTCGACGGCCGTACGTGAGAAGCGCAGGGACAATCTGTTTGGTCAGTTGATGGTCCGTCGCGGTCATTGCTCCAAGGAGCAAGTGCAGGAGTGCATTGCCGAGCAGCGGGCCCTCCGCGACTCGGATCAGGAGAAAGTTCCTCGGATCGGAGCCCTTCTAGTCAGAAAGGGTTACGTTGGGATGAGGGAGGTGGAGGCTGTGCTGGCAGACATTGCCAGCAGTGTCTCGCTCAGTTGTTCCCGGTGCCAGACGATGTACCGGCTGCTGCCCGAGGACCTGAGTGGCCTGACCCCCCGCTGTCGTAAACCCGGGTGCCGCGGTAGCTTGTTACGAGCCGAGGCGCGCGCCACGGACCCCACGGTGGAGTTCAATCAGGGGGAGTCCGAAGCTGGGGCAGAGTCGCTCGTTGGATTGCTCGCGGTGTCGTTGGCCGACGCCCCTGAAGAAGTGCGGCTGGCCTCGATGGACCCCGAGAAGATCTTCAACAAGTTCGTGCTGGTCAGCGAGCTGGGTCGAGGTGGCATGGGGGTGGTCTACAAGTCCTGGGATACCGGCTTGAAGTCGTGGGTAGCGCTCAAGTTCCTGATGTCAGAGGCGCTGGCGGGGTTGCAGTCGACGCAGGTCCAGCGTTTCCTCAACGAGGCCCGGACCGCCGCCGGGCTGTCGCACCCCAACATCTGCCAGACGATGGACGTGCGCCATGACCGGAATCGGTATTACATCTGCATGCGGTATGTCGATGGGGTCTGCCTGGGCGGCAGGCAGGTGATGGACCCTCGGGAGGCGCTGCGCATCATTGCCGCAGTCGCCCGCGCTCTGGACTACGCGCATGGCAAGGGGATCATCCATCGGGACGTCAAGCCGAGCAACATCATGCTCGATCAAGACGGCACGCCGTTGATCATGGATTTCGGCATCGCCAAGTCGGTGCGCAGCGATTCCCAGCTGACGCAGACCGGCGCGGTGATCGGCAGCCCCTCCTACATGTCGCCCGAGCAGGCGTCCGGGGAGTCCGACCGGATCGATGCGCGCAGCGATGTCTACTCGCTCGGCGCCACGCTGTATCACCTGCTGACCGGCCGCCCGCCTTATGAGGGGCGTAACCCGCTCGACACCCTGATGAAGGCGCGGACGCGCCCGCTCGTGCCGCCCTCGCAGCTGGTTCAAGGTCTGCCGCGGGACATCGAGAAGATCTGTCTGAGGGCTCTGTCCAGGGCCCCGAGATCGCGCTACCAGGCGGCCAAGGGGATGGCCGACGCCATCGACAGCTATCTCGAAGGGGGCAAGGTCTCGGGGGTGGTCGAGGTCGGCCGGAGATCCCGGGCGCGGGGTAGGCGCCCGCGCGGTCTTCGACGGGGCGGCCCGCACTGGGTCATCCCAGTGAGCGCAATCGGGTTGCTAGTCTTGCTGGCCTTTCTGTGGAGCCTTGGTTCGGGTGGGAAAGAGGAGGTAAGGCAGGCGACGGAGCTGACGCCATCAGATCGGGCTGCGCGCCATTTCGAGGAAGGGCGGCGCCTGCTCGATGAGGGGAAGGCGGAGTTCTTCAAGGTCGGGCTGGATCGCAGCCGCACCCGGGCCAAGCTGCAGCAGGCCGTCGACCAGTTTCTCGAGTGCCTGGAGATGGAACCGAAACACCCGCTGGCCTATACCGAGTGCGCCAGGGCGCAGATCCTGCTGTATGACGATCTCGGGGCGGGTCACAGTCTGGAGCAGGCGATCGACAACAATGCCTCCCTGCCCGACACCTACATCCTCCGCGGGAAGCTCAACCTGAGAAAAAACCTGGAAGCGCTTCTCGATCTGGCCTGGCATGTCACGCCGCAGATCGAAGAGCGGCTGAGTACGCTGCGGACCCGGGCGGCCGGGGACCTGCGTCGCGCGTCCGAGCTGGGCGCCTCCAGCCAGGTCCACATCCTGCAGGCGCTGCTGGCTTTTGCCGAGCGCCGGATGGAGGACTGCATCAAGACCTGCAACGAGGGGATCTCGCTCGATCCCAAGGCGTGGGAACTGTACAAGCTGCGGGCCGACGCCTCGTTCTATCTGTTGGGGGTCGTCAGGCTCAAGTCGCACAGCCCGGCTAAGATCGTCGAGGACTACGGCCACGCGCTCTCGATCAGGCCGGGGTATGGCGACGCGTTGTTGATGCGTGGCAACGCCTACGCGATGGTCCACGAGCTCGAGCTGGCGCGTGACGACATCGAGGCGGCTCTAGAGCTGCGTCCCCAGAGTTCGGCCGCCTGCTGGTTCATGGGTTCCTACTTCACCAAGAAGGCGAAGCGGGGGGGGCAGCCCGGTCTCTTCAACCAGTCCCTGGTCTGGTACACCAAGGGACTGAAGTACAACGCCAACTCATTCATCAACCGGATGCATCGAGCGAAGGTCTACATCGAGCTGAAGCGATGGCAGGAGGCCTCGGCCGACCTGGAAAAGGCCCAGAAGATCAACCCCGGGCACTACCTCGTACGATACCTGAAGGGTGGCCTGCTCACCCACCTCGGACGCCATGGAGAGGCGATCGAGTCGTTCAAGGCGTCGGTCAAGCTCAATCCCCGTTTCTACCCGGCCTGGTACAACCTGGGGGTGGCCTATTTCAGCACCCATAAATACCGCCAGGCCCGCCAGGCCCTGGTCAAGTCAATCGAATTGGGCCATCTGCAACCTCCGCTCGTGCGCCAGTTGATCGCGCGGATCGATCAACTGCTCGGCAAATAGGCGCCTGAGCTCTGTGGAGACTCACTCGGGTCGACGGTCTACGAACTCCCACAGCTGATCCAGACTCATCGGGCCAACGTGTCGCCCGAGCTCTTGGCCTCTTCGGAACAGCAGGATCGTCGGCAGTCCGCTGACCGTGTGCTGGCGGGTCAGCCTCGGATGCAATGTCGCATCGACCTTTGCCACGATTACTCGTGACGCTTCCGCCTCGGCAAACTCACTCAGAACTCCGTTCATCAACAAACATGGTCCGCACCACTCGGCCCAGAAATCGAGGATGACCGGCAAATCCTGCTGGGCTAAGTCACGCAGCAGCTGCGCGTTGGCGTGGATCGGTCGGCCAGGCCCTGTTTGTTTGCTGCTGGCGACTCGCCAGATCGCCGAGAATGGCCATCTCACGACAGCCGCGAGATTGCTCAACATCAGAGTAACGAACAGCAAGCAGGCACACAGCAATCGAAGCGGACACAGCAGCAGCGGGTGTGGACGATGCTCAATCCACGACTCCATACCGTTGATGGACTGGGTGATACTGCTGCTCAAAGACATTTGTCCTGCCGACCCTATCGTGGAGCGTGAACGAGAGGGGCTTCAGCCGTCGTCGACCTCAGGGTGCGAGCCAGTTCTTCTTGCGGCCGCCGCAGATGAACAGCTTCCTGGCCGCAGTCGAGAGCATCAGCCCCGCGATGGCGTTGCCGACATGTTGCTGGCCAAGATAGTGATCGCCTCCGTTGTTGCGCTTGCTGCCAACATAGGCCGCCGATCCGTCCGGCTGACGGCTGAGGTTGAGGTACCAGCGCCAGTAGTCCATGTGGGTGCGGTATCCTGCGGGGTTGAGTTGCCGGAGTGCGGCTGTGCCGAAGATCATCCCGATCGAGCCCATGGCATGGGCCTCGCGCATCCGCTTGTGGTGCTTGGTCAGGTAGGCTGCCATGGCCTGAGCGCTCTTGGGCAACTGGCCCGAGATTGCCAGCGCGAGAGCCATCGAGCCGGTGCGCGCCGAGGCGTCGCCGTAGCCGGTCTGTGAAGTCCAGTAGCGCACGCCCCCGTTCTTGCCGGTCGACTTGCGGATCAGGGCTAGCGAGCGAGTCCAGGCCGGCTTGTTGATCCGGCATCCGGCCTGCTGGGCTAGCGCCCAGGCCAGATGAGACTGCGTGTTGATCACGTTGAAGCCCTTCCCGCGGTAGCCCACGCCGACGCCGTGCCCCATCTTGCCCTCGATCGAAACGCGCTTCGCCAGGCAGTCGACGCAGCGCTGAATCGTCGGCCTGACCGATTTGTCGCCCGTTGCCAGCACGTATTCGCTGAGGAAGATCGCCGTGGCGCTGATCGGCCAGTTGTCGAGTTTGGGCCCCTTGCCGAATCCATCCGGGATGAAGGCCTTGCCGTCCTTGCCCTGAAGATAGCGCGCGGCCTTGCGGATGTTGGGCAGATATTGTGGTTCGCCCCGCCCGAGCAGTGCCAGCGCACAGTAGGCGGTGATGAAGCGGCTGGCTGTCTGCCCGGTCTTGGCCCGCCAGTTGCCGGCGTTCTGTTGTGAGCGGACCAGCGCCTGGCAGATCCCATGGAAAAAGCGACGGGATTTCTTGCAGTCCTGGGGGAAGGTCGCGGAGAAGGCTTGGGTTGCCGGCAGACGGACCCTCACCGTGACCATTTGTTCGCCGCGCAGGATCAGTAGTTCGAGCGGACCTTTCGTTTCGGCTCTCTCGATCGCCATGCCGAGTGCGGCCTGTGGCCCGTGTCCGCCCTCGTTGACGTTACGTGTGTATTTCGGAAAGCCCTTGCCGGCTGCACTGACGAGTGTGTCACCGACCTTCAATCCGGCTTTGGAGCCTGGGCGATCTGGCTGCAGGAATTTGATCACGGCGTGATTCTGGTCGGCGAGAACTTCGGCGGTGCCACCGATCGGTCCCAGAGGGAACAGCTGAAAGTCACCCCGCTTGGCGTTGCGGGCCACCGGCTTGGGCTGTTTTTTGTCGCCTTTTTGCTGGGCGTCTGTGGTGCCAAGAAGGAGGACGAGGAGCATTCCGCAGGTCAGCAATCGCTTCATGATGCAGACACGATAAACTGCAGCCGGTATATTGTCCACGTGTCCAACTTCACCCGCGAACTGGTCAACCTGACGCACGCCAATGTCGAGACGATCCGCGAGTATCTGTTGCGCGGACGTCGCTCTGTCGAGGCTGTGAACCGGTTGCGTGAGTTGTTTTCCTGCCAAATGCAGCGAGCGGACCGCCAAATTCTCTATGCGCTGACTCGTCATCTGTACGAGGATGAGGTGGCCAGCTATTTGCTGACAGAGGTGATCCGGCACATGGAGAAGCTGGAGGGGCAGCTGGCCCGGCCGGTCAGCATCAAGGTGGCCGCGCTGGACTACTTCGAGACGGTCGAGGAAATTTCCGATCGACTGGAGCTGATTCACGAGAACCAGATCCGTCAGCTGCTGCAGGTGGCAATCATCGATGAGCTGACCGGTGCACACACACGTGAGTTCTTCGACTATCGCCTGCAGGAGGAGCTGGAGCGCAGCTGGCGTTACGGGCGGCCACTGACGCTGGTGCTGTTCGACATCGATCATTTCAAAGAGTACAACGACGCTTACGGTCATCTGGCGGGCGACGAGGTACTGCGCGGTCTGGGGCGCCTGGTGCGCAGTGGGAAGCGCGACCCGGATCTGTTTTACCGATACGGTGGGGAGGAGTTTGCCCTGCTCTTGCCGGTGACCGATGCGATCAAGGGGGCGCGGCTGTCTCAGCGGATTCTGGAGGAGGTGCGTGAGGAGTTGCCAGTGACGATCTCGCTCGGCATTGCCGAGCTGACCTCGGAGATGGATGCGGACGCCCTGGTGGCACAGGCGGATCACAACCTCTACCAGGCCAAGAATACGGGTCGCGACCGCGTCGTGACTGAGCAGACGAGCGAAGAAAGGGAGGACGATGGAGGAGGTTGACAGGCTTTGGGGCGAGCGAGCCGCCGAGGGCTCGGCGGAGAGTTTGCAGCGGCTTCTGGAAGAGAAACTCTCCGCGGCTGACGAATACGAAACGCGTTGGCGATTGGCTCGGCTTTTCTGGTGGAAAGCCGAGGGTGCGTCGGATGCCGACTCCAAGGCCACATTTGCCAAGCAGGGCATGGAGCACGGTCGCGAGGCGGCCCAGCAGGATGGGAGCCGTGTCGAAGGGCACTTCTGGCTGACCGCTGCGATGGGGGAGTACTCTCTGGGTGTCAGCATTCTCAAGGCGCTGGCCGAGGGGCTCGAGGGAGAGTTCAAGAAACACTGCGAGGCGGCCTACAAGCTGGACAAGTCCTATGAGGGGGGAGCCCCGGCTCGTGCCTTCGGTCGTTTCTGGTTCAAGCTGCCCTGGCCCAAGCGGAACCTGAAGAAGTCTCTGCGCCTGCTACAGGAGGCTGTCGGCCTGGGGCCCGCGCGGGTGATGAATCACCTGTTTCTGGGGGAGACCCTGATCGCGCTGGGAAAGAAGGCGGAGGGGCGTCAGGAGGTCGAGTCCGTGTTGTCCAGCGAAGAGCTGGATCCCAGTGAGGCCCCCGATGTGCCGCGCTACAGGAAACAGGCCGAGCAGGTTCTGGCGGAACTCTGATATGGCGCAGGAGCTGGGGCAGATTGTCGGGAAGATCAACCAGGAGATAGACTCGCTGCGGGGCAAGATGGAGCGGTCTAGCGATCGAGCGCGTCAGGAGCAGGAACGCCTTTCCAGGGCGCTGGTCGAAAGGGAAGACCAGGTGCGCACTCAGGAAGTGGAACTGCGACGCTTGCGCAGCGAGCTGGCAGGAATCGAAAACCGACTGGAAGAGCTGGCGGCCATGCTGCTGGACCTGCTCTCCGCCGAAGAGGTTGAGTGAACCTTCGCTTCAAGTGTGACTGCGGCTGTCTGATCGTGGTGCCGATGGGCCAGGCGGGCAAGCGGGGGCCCTGTCCGAGTTGTGGCAAGCTGGTTCGCGCTCCGATGGCTCCTGGCGTTCCGGCGGTATCGGTGCAGCCCGAGGTGCTGCCGACGCTGACTGCGGCGCCGCCGTCTGCAGGGCAGGAGTCCGCGGTAGCCCCTCCCCGGAGCCCATTCGTAGAGCCCCTGCCGCTGCTGTCGATGCATCCTGAGTTCGATGACGTGGCACCGCGAAAGAGGACCACCGCCATCTTGCGTCCAGGCACGATGCTGGCGCCCCGTGAGGAGGTCTTGCCTCGCCCCCGGGTCGACGTGGCGCATCGATCCTGTCCAGAGTGTGCGGAGCAGATCAATGCTCGCGCCACCGAGTGTTTCTACTGTCGTGCCGAATTTCAGGCAAAAAAAGGCGGCCTGACTCGCCGCATCCTTCCGGGGCAGCTCTATGCGGGGGTCGGGGGGATGTCGACTCTTGCGCTGCGCTTCTCCGTTCTGGGACTGATCCTGCCGGTTTACGCGCTCTCGTTGATCGGCATCGGACTGGGTGGGCAGACCTTGCGCAAGGCTCCCGAGGGACGCGCACAGACCAAGCGTCAGGCGGAGATTGCGATAGGTCTGGGGGTGGCCGGCTGCGTGATCTCGACTTTGCTGATCCTGTTTTACTTCAATCGCTAGCGGTGCCGACTCTGTTTAGCCATGCCGCGGTGGGGTTGATCGCCAATCGACTTTGCCCTGCCGAGATGCGAGACGACCGGAAGTTTCTGGCGCTCTCCCTGGCGCTCCCCGTGCTGCCCGATGCAGACACCCTGATGCACTTCTGGGTCCCTTACGAGCATCTGCTGGGGCACCGTGGGTTTTTCCACTCGTTACTGTTTGCGCTGCTCTGCGGGGTGGCTGCTGCTGCGGTCTGCCGTAGGCTCTCAGACTGCTGTCCGGGTGGAGGCCTGGGGCTGGCAGCCTACTTCTTCTGTGTTACCGCCAGTCATGGGGTCTTCGACGCGTTGACCACGGGTGGGCTTGGTGTCGGCTTCTTCTCGCCGATTCACCCCGGACGCTTCTTTTTTTCCTGGCGGGCCATCCCGGCGGCGCCGCTCAGCCCGCTCGGCATGCTCTCAAGCTATGGAGCCAAGATCATGCTGGTCGAGGGGGGACTGTTTGGCACCTTCGCCGCCGCAGCCTGGATCTACACCCGTCAGAGTTTACGCGGGTGGCAATATTGGACCTTGGGGTTGCTCGTGTTGGGTGTGGGGGCCTGGGCCGTCCTGCTCCATCCGGTGCCGTAGGCCACTAGGGGAAGCGGAGCAGGACACTCATCGAGCCCTCAGCGTGGAACGGCTTGGTCAGCGGTTCTGTGCCGGGGGGGATGAAGTCGACGCGCAGGGGCTTGTGGTCGAGCACCGCCTTTCCTTCGAGCGACAGCTTGAGCGGTCGTTGCTCGTCGATGGCGTGATAGTAGGTCCCGTTCAGGGTCAGACGGGTCGTCATCTGGTACTCGATCTTGCCCTGGACGACCTTGCGGTCCGTCATCCGGATCGTCAGTTGTAGGCCGATCTCGGCGGCGCGCTGACCACCTAGCTTGACCAGTCGCCTGGCCGTGCAGCGGATCGAGCCGTCGATCTTGCGCCCGGTTTCCGTTGCTCCGAGGATTTGGGTGATCGCCGCGGACGGCGCCTGCCAGCTTTCGCCGAGCGTCACTCGACGGCCCGGCATCAGCGCCCTCAGGCTGAGCAGGTCGAACACCATCTGCTGAGAGGTCTCTGCGTCGAGTGGGCCGCTCTCGTCCCACGTCTCGAGAATGCCGGATTCGCCCTGCTGGACCGTCACTCGCTGTCCGTGCAGGGCGGTCTGGCCGACCTGCTTGCCCAGTACTTTCCCGTCCTTCTTGGCCACGATTCGATTCGTCGATAGCTGATACTGACGGCGGATCGTCTGCGGCCGGAGGACCTCGGCCGAGAAAGACTCCTCCTTGCTGCGCTCGTACTGTCGGCCGGCAAACCCGGCCAGCTCGCTGGTCTGGATCCGGTAGTTCATCTGGATCTTGCTATAGCGAGATCGGCGCGTTGCGGGGGGCAGTGGTGATCGCAATTCCACGGCCGACGCGCCCTGGATCGGCACGATCTCGGGATTGTCAACCTCGGTCGGGGTGGGCTCCGGCCTCTCCTTGGGCTGGGGGCCCTGGGGGCAGCCGGTGAACAGGAGACATAAGGTCAGTGCTGACAGGCGGGTGCGCATGGGCGGCAGTATAGCAAACAGATGATGTGTGACCACGTATCAAAGACTCGCAGCGCTGCCGCTGTGTGGTCTGGCGGACCGAATCTCTTGTCTACTGTCGGTTACTGAGGAGACACTCCGTGAACAGGTCCCCGTTGATCATGCTCGCCTTCCTGGCGCTGCTGTGGATTCCCGATTCCCATGCCCAGCGTCTTCGTAATCCGTTTGGCAAGCGCAGTGGATCCCTCTCCGGATTCAACATGGGGATGCTCGGCGGTGAATGCAAGGAGCTCGGTCAGACCGAGTCTCGTGCGCTCGGCCTGAATTCCGGCCAAACGTCGCTGCAGGTGACCCAGCTCAACTCCGGCCAACTGGGGCAGCGGTCCGGCCTCGTGATCGGCGATCAGATCGTCGATATCGCTGGTCGGGTGATCAGCGACAAGCAGACGGGCGTCTACCAGCTGGCTCGCGCCATGGACCGGGCGCTGTGTGCTCGTCGTGGCGCGACGCTGGTGCTCGGGGTGCTGCGGGGCGGCCGGGCGGTCAAGGTCACGGTCAAGATGCCGGGCCTCGGCCCGCATGCGACGTCCTGCCCCAAGCGCTGTCGACATTGCGCCGCCTTGCTGAAGAAGTCTTTCGACTTCGTTCTCGGTCGACAAAAAGAGGATGGCTCGTTTCCGACACTGGTCGGAGGCAACAACGGTATGGTGGCGACGACGGCCATCACCGGCCTGGCCCTGCTGGCCGCCAGCGCCAAGCCCAGCGGGGCGATGGCCAGTGCCATCGGCAAGGCCAAGGACTTTCTGGTCAAAACGGTTGGCAAAGAGAGCACTTTCGGAGGGTTGGGCGGTCGGGGCAGCGGCGCAGACATGGGAGGTCAACTGCAGGGAGCGGGCGGCGGTGGCAACTGGAGCCAGGTCAACTGGTCGCTGGGCTATGGAGCGCTGTTCCTGTCCGAGTATCTGGCTCGCACCGGTGATGCTGCTGTCCGTCAGAAACTGGTCTGGGTCTGCCGTCAGATCGAGGCCAACCAAGAGGCCAATGGCGGATGGTCCCATGGGCCGGGCGGAGCCAACGCACTGGGATATACCGATTTTGCGGCGGTGACCAACGTCGTGCTGTCGGGTTATGGCGCGGCTGGCCGGGTCAAGATCAAGCTGCAGCCAAAAACGGTGTCGAAGGCGATCAACTACCTGGTCGGAACGGCTGCGGCGGACGGGGGTATCGGCTACAGTCAGCGCTCCGGCCAAAAAGGGCACGGAGATGCTGGGCGGACCGGTGGTTCGGTGCTGGCTTTCGGGCTGTGCAGGCAGAACCGGCACCCGTTCTTCGGCAAGATGGTCGGCTACTTCACCAAGAACATGGATCAGGTGCCCGAGGGGCACGCCTCGGCGGTTCACCACTTCGGGATGGCCTCCCTGGCCTGTTTTCAGCTCAGCGGCGCCTGGAAGCGCTTCAACGAGCACTTCCGCTACGAACTGGTCAGTGCTCGAAACCCCGACGGTTCATTCACCCCGCGCCCTTCGAGCGAGTCGGCGTCGATGGGAATCAACAGCGACAGGACGACGGGACCCTGCTGGGCTACGGGGACCTATCTGCTGGCGTGGAACCTGCCCCGTGGAAATCTGCTGATCTATACCGGGAAAGGTCGGCGATAGTGACCAGAAGAAATTGACAGGCTCAGGTGGCGCTGCTAGCCTGTGCTCGAATACCAGGGGCCTGGCGTTTGTCGGGTCCCTTTCTTACCTAGTCGTTAGTGCAGTAGTCGGGTGGTGCGGCAGGACCGGACTCCGACCTCACAACACAACCCAAGGAGTACGGCATGTCGCGTCTCACCGGAACAGTCAAGTGGTTCAATGACAGCAAGGGGTTTGGTTTCATTACCCCCGAGGATGGCTCGAAGGACTGCTTCGTCCACCATTCCGCCATTCAGTCTGAAGGTTTCCGTAGCCTCGCCGAAGGCGATCAGGTGGAGTTTGACTGTGTCGAGGGCCAGAAAGGTCCGGCGGCAGAGAATGTCACGAAGCGATAAGAAGAATTGACAGACCCTGCAGGTGCTGCTAGCCTGCACTGGAATACCAGGGGCCTGGCTTTCGTCAGGCCTATTTTCACTTAGTCGTTAGTGCAGTAGTCGGGTGGTGCGGCAGGACCGGACTCCGACCTCACAACACAACAGCAAGGAGAACGGCGTGTCGCGTCTCACCGGAACAGTCAAGTGGTTCAATGATAGCAAGGGGTTCGGTTTCATTACCCCCGAGGATGGCTCGAAGGATTGCTTCGTGCATCAGTCCGCTATTCAGTGTGAAGGTTTCCGCACCCTCGCCGAAGGCGAGCAGGTCGAGTTCGATTGCGTCCAGGGCCAGAAGGGTCCGGCGGCGGAGAACGTCACCAAGCGATAAGAAGAATTGACAGACTCCGCAGGTGCTGCTAGCCTGCGCTGGAATACCAGGGACCTGGCTTTCGTCAGGTCCCTTTTTTATCGTGGTCGTTCGTGAAGCAGTCGGGTGGTACATAGGACGGACTCCGACCTCACAACACAATTGCATTCTGAAGGAGTAGGGCATGGCTCGTATTACCGGGACCGTCAAGTGGTTTAACGACAGCAAGGGATTTGGCTTTATCACGCCCGAGGACGGATCGAAGGACTGTTTCGTCCACCAGTCCGCTATTCAGAGTGAGGGTTTCCGCACCCTCGCCGAAGGCGAGCGGGTCGAGTTCGATTGCGTCCAGGGCCAGAAGGGTCCGGCGGCAGAGAACGTCACCAAGGTCGAGGGCTAAGCCTGAACCCATCGCACAACGATGCCGCGGCGCGCAGTGGTGCCGCGGCGTCGCATCCCACCTTCGCTCCGTCGCCTGACGAGTGCACTGCAAGGAGAACACCGTGGAGATCAAGAAGATCGGTGTGGTCGGCTGCGGTCAAATGGGCGGCGGCATTGCACAAGTAGCTGCTCAGCTTGGCTTCGAGGTCACGATCAGAGAAGTAAACGACGACCTTTTGCAAAAAGGGCTCTCCCGGATCGACAAGTTCCTGGGCCGCTCCGTCGACAAGGGTCGTCTGTCGTCCGATGAGAAGTCGCAGATTCAGAGCAGGATGTCTGGCACGACCGATCTGGAACAGCTGGCTGACTGCCAGCTGGTGATCGAGGCGATTATCGAGCGCTTCGAGGCCAAGGCCGAGGTGTTTCAGGCGCTCGATAGCGTGTGTCCGTCGGAGACGATCTTCGCGTCCAACACGTCGAGCATTTCGATCACCGCGATGGCGGCCAAGACCAGCCGTCCCGAGAAGTTCATGGGCATGCACTTCTTCAACCCCGTGCCGATCATGAAGCTAGTCGAGCTGGTTCGTCCTCTGCAAGCCAGTGACGAGACCTATCAGGTGGTTCACGATCTGGCGGTCACATTGCGCGAGAACGTGATCAACTCCAAGGATACCCCCGGGTTCATCGTCAACCTGTTGCTGGTGCCCTTCCTGTTCGATGCGATTCGAGCTCTGGAGAGTGGCGTGGCGACCGCCGAGGATCTGGACACGGGTATGAAGATAGGCTGCAATCATCCGATGGGTCCGCTCGAGCTGGCCGACTTTGTCGGCCTGGACACGACGATGTTCATCGGAGAGGTGCTCTATCGCGAGTTCGGCGACCCCAAGTATGCCACGCCGCCCTTGCTGCGGCGAATGGTCGAGGCTGGACGGCTGGGCCGTAAGAGCGGCCACGGTTTCTATACCTACTAGGAGGGGATCGTGAGTTTCGAGAACCTGCTCTACGAGGCGGCCGATGGCGTCGCGCTCGTCACCATCAACCGTCCGGACAAGCTCAACGCCCTCTCGGGGGCAACCATTGCTGAGTTGACCGAGGTGTTTCGGCGCATCCAATCGGATCCCGAGGTCGGTACGGCGATCTTGATTGGCGCCGGCGACCGCTCTTTCGTCGCGGGCGCCGACATTGCGGAGCTGGCGAGGATGTCGCCCACGATGGCTCGTGAGGCGGCCATCCAGGGACAGCAGCTGACACGTCTGATCGAGACGCTCGGCAAACCGGTCATCGCTGCGATCAACGGGTTCTGCCTCGGTGGGGGGATGGAGCTGGCGATGGCCTGCTCGATTCGCCTGTCGCATCCCAAGGCGTTACTCGGGCAGCCGGAGGTCAAGCTGGGACTGATTCCGGGGTACGGCGGCACCCAGCGGCTGCCGCGGCTGGTGGGCCGCGGCAAGGCGCTAGAGTTGATCTTGAGTGGCGAGCCGATCTCGGGGGAGGAGGCCCATCGCATCGGCCTTGTCGATCGGCTGGTGACCGTCGGCGAGTTGCCGGAGGACAAGAAACAAGCTGCAGCCGCTCTGCGCGTAGCGCTGCTGGAGGAGGCGCAAGGCCTGGCTTCTACGATCCTGCAGCGCGCCCCCATCGCGGTGCGCTATGCTCTGGAAGGGGTCAACCAGGGGTTGGAGATGCCACTCGCCGAGGCGCTGAGTCACGAGGCGGGACTGTTCGGCCTCTGTTTCGCTACCGAGGACTTCCAACACGGTACGCAGGCGTTTTTGAATAAGCAGAATCCGCAGTTCAAGGGACAATGAGATGACCGAGATTGCGATCGTCGGCGGCGCACGTACCGCGATGGCCGAGTACGAGGGAACCCCCGGTCACGGGGCGTTCGCTAGCACCTCTGCCGTCGTGTTGGCGGCCGAAGCGAGCAAGGAAGCACTCAAGCGGGCGCGGGTGTCGCCGGATAAGATCGAGCACGTCGTTTTCGGCAATGCGATGCAGACCGGCGATGACGCGATCTATGGCGCCCGGCACGTCGGGTTGCGCGCGGGGGTGCCGATCGAAGTGCCCGCCTTCACGGTCAACCGGCTCTGTGGCTCCGGGATGCAGTCCTCTATCGATGGCGCGCATCAGATCCTGCTTGGCGAGTCGCGCTACGTGCTCGTTGGGGGGATGGAGAACATGTCTCAGGCGCCCCATGTCATACGCGGTGCTCGTCGCGGCTTTCGGCTGGGTCAGGGCAAGCTCGAAGACCTGTTGATGTCCTCGTTGATGGACCCTTTCTGTGGCTTGTTCATGGCGCAGACTGCAGAGAAGCTGGCTGCCCAGTATGGAATCGATCGCGAGGCGCAGGACGCCTTGGCCTATCGCAGCCATGATCTGGGCACCCAGGCGGTGCAGGATGGCGTCTTCGGAAGCGAGATCGTTCCGGTGGAGGTCAAGTGGCAGGGTGAGCGGGTTGCCTGGGTTTCGGACGACCACATCAAGCCGGACACCAGCGTCGAGGCGCTGGGCCGGCTTCGTCCGGCGTTCGGCAAGGAGGGCACGGTGACCGCCGGTAATGCCAGCGGTATCGTGGATGGTGCCGCGGCCTTGGTCATGACCTCCGTCGAGGAGGCTCAGCAGGAGGGACTAGACGTCCAGGGAATCCTCCGGGCCTGGGCCGTCGTCGGGGTGCCGCCGGACATCATGGGCATCGGCCCGGCACCTGCGATACGGGCCGTGGTGGACAAGGCCGGCATCGGGATCGACGACGTCGATCTGTTCGAGATCAACGAGGCCTTCGCGGCACAGTATCTGGCGGTCGAGAAGGATCTCGAGCTGGATCGGGAGAAGGTCAACGTCAACGGTGGGGCGATTGCACTAGGCCATCCGCTTGGCGCTACCGGTGCGCGGCTGATCCTCACGCTGCTGCGCGAGATGGGCCAGCGAAAGGTGCGGTACGGCATCACCAGCGCCTGTATCGGTGGCGGTCAGGGTATCGCTTTGCTCTGGGAGCGGCCCTAGGCGGCTGACCTGGCCTCAGGGCCAGCGGAACCGCGAGCGTACTCCACCACGAGACGCACGCAGCCGGTGGAGACTCTCCCTGACGGCCCGAGCTAGATCGAGGTCAGGTTGGAGGAGGACGGTGCCTGCGCCGCCTCGTGCGAGATGTAGTCCCGCAGCAACTGATACTGGGCCTCGAAAGCGTGAACTGTGACGCCGGTAGGAGACTTGAAGAAGGATGCCAGGTGGGGTTGCAAGCCTCCCTGACCCCGGCGGTCCGCGTGGTCCAGCAGGCGGATCATGTCCAGCACCAGCGGTGCGGCGAGGACCGAGTCACAGCCCTGCCAGATCAGCTGGAGGATCATCCGCGTTCCGAGAAAACCCTCGAAGTGGATGAAGTCCCAGGCGGTCTTCCAGTCGGCCAGCGAGGGAACGTAGTCGATCCGTACGCGCGAGTGGGCGTCCGGGTCGCCCAGTAGTTCATCCAGGCCCTCGGCCTTGGCCGCCTGCTTGGCTCTGTTGTTTTCCGGCGAATCCAGCACCTGGCCATCCCGGTTCCCGAGAATGTTGTGTCCCTCCCAGGACAGAACCCGGAGCTGGCGGGCCAGAAACATCGGGGCGAGCGTTGTTTTGAGCAGCGTCTCCCCGGTCTTGCCGTCACGACCCATATGGGGGACGTTTCGGCGTCGCGCCAACTCGATCAGCGCAGGGATGCTCGAGCCCAGGGACGGGGTGAAGTTGAGGTATGGGAAGCCAGCCTCGAGTGCGGCATAGGCGATCAGCACACTGGTCGAAAAGTCCTCTGGCTCGCCGCAGCGCAGCGCGTTCTCGAACAGTGCGAGGTTTGCGTAGTGCGGTGGTTGTTCTCGATGTTGTTCGGTCGATGCCAGGTTGACCACCACCACGCGGGCCACCTCTGTCTCACGGAGGAACGCCCGGAGGTTGGCCTGGATTGCGTCGACAGCGTGCCGTGGACTGCGAACTGCCACGGACCGCGGATTTGAGGTGAGTTGACGTACTCCACGTCCCGCGCCCAGTAGAATGCCGGGGTCGAGGCGGGTCTCGAGCTCTTCGAGAGCTGCCTGACCGGCGGTCACATGGTTGGGGTGCAGGAAGCCCCCCGGGCCGCAGAGTTCGTGGGCGGATTGAAGTGGCGTGGTGCGGCGGATTTCACAGCCGCCGAACACCAGGCTGCCGAGGGGCTGAAGGCACAGTGGGTCGAAGTCAGCCAGCATCGACACCATCCCTGTCGGTCGGGCCAGGCCCTGCGCCAGTGCGCTCGCTCCGACGATGCAGGTGGTGGCCACAGACCCGCACGCCCCGATCAGATAAACACCCGTGCGCTCAACGCTCATGCAGTTTCTCGAAGTAGGTGCGAATCAAACGATCTTCCTCCGGAGGCCAGCGTGGATGGCGGAGCATCTGCTCCAGATCCGGTGGCTGCTTGACGACCTGAGCTGAAAGCGGATCGCTTCGCACGGTTACGATCCGCTCGGGCTTGGCGGCCAGCGCCCCCCGAGCTCCGCCGTCGCCAGTCTTTTCAATTGTCCGCCCCAAGTCCTTTCGGTTCAAGCCTCCTCCTAGCTGCTGGACAGTTCCGCCGAGTCTCGTGACTGCCAGAGCCAGCGGGACATTGCGCCTGGCATGGCTGGCCAGATCGGTCAGCAACGTGCGTAGTGCGTTGGTTGGGAGCTTGCCTTGGCCCGTCAGCCGAGCGACCTGGGTCAACCGTCTAGCGAGCTGGGGATCACGAAGCAGGCGGGCGGCTCGTTCGAGCGAACGGGCTGCCCGCGCCAGGCCCGCCCCGCCGCTGGCCTGATGGGCTAGCTGGTCTAGCCGGTGGGTCAGCTGAGCGGCCTGACCCTTGCGGGCGGCCTGGACCGCAGCGGAGAGTTCGGGTTGGCGGGACAGGTTACGCAGCGCAGCGTCTGCGCCAACCGCCTTCCGCTGCTGGGCCTCGAACTCGGAGAGAGCCTGAGCTCCGAGCATCCGACCCTGCTCGCGGTTGACGCTGCGCTGCATCTTGCCGGCCAGCTGCTTGAACTCCTGGGAGGCCCGCGGAGCACCCAGCACCTCCAGGTGGCGGGCTGTTCTGAGTAGGCCGTCGGCGGCCTTGTGCAAGGATCGCTGCTCGGCGGCTGCCTGCGGGTTGGAGTCGGGAAGGCCGAGCAACAGGAGCAGCACGGCCAGGCATCCGGCCGCAGTGATAGCGGTGCCCGTGCGCGCCCCGAATCGGAAAGGCGCAAGTTCGCGATTGGTGGCGGCAGCCAGCAGCGGTGCTGTTTTCTCTCGCAGGAGTGTTCCGAACGGTTCGTCAGGCGCCTCGAGGGCGCTGACGGTCTGTTCATCGAGCTTCAGCTGGCGATCGACCAGCCAGGCCGCCTCGCTCAGCGGTACCTCCCGCTGGCGGATCGCGAGGAGCAGAATGGCACCGATGACCCCGATGGCCGTGGCCGCGGCGAATGGAATCGTCAGGGCCGGCCACAGATGCCCGCCGATCAGCAACAGGCTGGTCGCGCCGAATAGCAGCGAGGCCAGCAGGAGGCATCGCCGTAACAACTGGCGCACACCGAGTCGCCAGCGAAGACGTTTCAGTTGAGCGAGTGAGGCGGACCAGGCGTCGGACATGACCTCTAGTCTTTCTTCTTCTGCGCCGGATTGTCCTGCGGTTTGTCGGCCGGCTGTAAGAGCTTGTTGAAGTCTGGGAGCGGCATCGCTTGCTGCTTCTGGGGCAGCTTGTTGTAGATCTTCTCGGGGTAGATCAGCAGTTTCAGCTTGGTGCCCCGCTTGGGCATCAGCATGTGGTTGGCGTAGAAGGTCGTGTCGTCGCCCCCCTTGTCGGAAGGGGTGTCGAGAATAGCGCTCGGGTCGTGGTAGGTCACGATCACGGTGCCGGTATAGCTGGCCATGAAGATCTCCTGGCCCGTATTGGGGTTTTTCACGAACCGGCTGCCGATGAAGATCCAACCCGTGCGCTTCATCGGCCGTTTGGCTCTGTGGTTCCAGACCAGGTCCTCGGCGAAGTAACGTCTGGTTTTCTTGGTCTTCGGATCGATCCAGGTGACCAGCACCAGGACCTTGGAGCCCTTGGGTGCGGTCGTGTCCCCCTGGAACTTCCCGCCCGAGCCCTTTTTCAGGCCGAGTAAGAACAGCCCGGTCATCAAGTGGGTCGGTTTGCAGTCGAGCACGACCGCGCTCTCATATGCCTTGCCCTTGGGTGTGCAGGCGAACAGCTCGATCAGACCCCGGTTGAGCGAGACCAGCGAGTCGATCTCGATGAACTTACGGGTGTAGTTGACGCGCAGCCCGCCCAGGTTGATGATCTTGTCTTTCTCGGTAACCTGGGGCTTGTTCTGGTCCTGCGCGGCAGCACACGTCGCAATGGCAACGAGTAAAGGCAGGCCCAGTGCAATACGTGTGATCATTCGGTACCCTCCAGAATCATGAGCAGTGCAACTCTCGTGCCAGCCGCGGCTTGATCGGGCCGAGCGAGCGGCTTCATGCTGCGGTTTGGTCGGCATAGCCCGATACGGCGAGCCCAGGCCGATTGTTCATCGTCGCGAGCGGGTCGGCCAGTTTTTTGACCGCGAGTACACGCCCTGAGAGATCTGGCGCTCAGGTCACCGCCCGGTCAATGTCTGGCCGGGGCTGGTCAAACCGTGATCACCCTCCGCTAGGTCTCCTGAGGTGGCTCTTCGCCGTCGGCCACAGCGGGTTCTGGTTCGCTCTGGCTGGCGTCCTCTTCCTCGGAGTCTTGGTCGGGAATCTCGAGTGGCTTGGTGTCGAAGTAGAGATGGTCGTCACGGACGCGCACATTGATCTCGCTGGGTTGGGGCAAGTTGCCTCGCAGCAACTCTTCCGAGAGCGGATCCTCGATCTGATTTTCGATCTCCCGACGCAGCGGGCGAGCTCCGGAGTCCGGGTTGAACCCCTTTTCGATGATCAGGTCCTTGGCATCCTCGGACAAGGTCAGGTGGATATCCCGCTGGGCTAGGCGCCGCATGACCTCCATCATCTCGATGTCGATGATCGAGCGCATGTCCTTCTTGGTCAAGGTCCGGAAACAGATGACTTCGTCGACGCGACCGATGAACTCGGGGCGAAACGCCTTCTGCACCTCGTCCATCAACAGCTTCTTCATCGTGACGTAGGTGATGTCATCGCTGGGCTGGGTAAAGCCCAGTGTGGTGTTGTTCTTGATCATCTCGGCCCCGACGTTGGACGTCATGATCATGATCGTGTTCTTGAAGTTGACGTGACGGCCGAAGCTGTCGGTCAGCCGTCCCTCTTCCATGATCTGCAGCAGCATGTTGAATACGTCGGGGTGGGCTTTCTCGATCTCGTCCAGCAGGATCACCGCGTAGGGTCGGCGGCGGATCTTCTCGGTCAGTTGCCCGCCCTCCTCGAAACCAATGTAGCCCGGGGGGGCGCCGACCAGTCGGCTGACTTTGTGTTTCTCCATGTACTCCGACATGTCGACGCTGACCAAGGCGTCCTGGTCGCCGAACATGAACTCGGCTAGCCGCTTGGCCAGGAGGGTCTTGCCGACGCCGGTCGGGCCGAGGAAGATGAAACAGCCCATCGGGCGTCGCGGATCCTTGAGGCCAGCGCGTGATCGGCGGACAGCCTTGGCCAGGGACGTGATCGCATCGTCCTGATTGACCACGAACTTCTTCAGTGCGTCCTCCATTCCCAGCAGGCGTTCGGCCTCGCCCTTCTCGATCCGGGTCAGCGGGATCCCGGTCATGTTGGAAACTGTCTCTGCGATCATGTCGACGTCGACGACGCCGTCGATCTCACGAGCGCGGTCGCGCCACTCGCGCTGGATCGACTCCTTCTTTTTGCGCAGCTTGAACGCCGTGTCTCGGCAGGTGGCCGCCCGCTCGAAGTCCTGACCAGCGACCGCCTCCTCTTTTTCCTTGTCCAGGCCCGAGATCTCGTTCTCGAGGCCCTTCAAGTCGGGTGGGGCTGTCATAGCCTTCAGCCTTACGCGGGCACCCGCCTCATCCATCACGTCGATCGCCTTGTCCGGAAGGAAGCGGCCGGTGATGTAGCGGTCGGAGAGTTCGACGGCGTGGTCCAGCGACTCGTCGGTGAAGCGAACCCGATGGTGCGCTTCATAGGCATCCCTCAGACCCTTGAGGATTTCCAGTGTCTCGGTCTTGCTCGGTGGTTCGACATGGATGGTCTGGAACCGCCTTTCGAGGGCGCCGTCTTTCTCGATGTACTTGCGGTACTCGTCGAGCGTGGTCGCGCCGATGCACTGCACCTCACCCCGCGAAAGAGCGGGCTTGAGCACGTTCGAGGCATCGATTGCACCTTCGGCCCCGCCGGCACCGACCAGGGTATGCAGTTCGTCGATGAACAGGATGATGTTCTTTGCCCGGCGTACTTCGGTCATCACCGCCTTGATCCGCTCTTCGAACTGACCACGGTACTTGGTTCCCGCGACCATCATCGCCAGGTCTAGGACCACGATGCGTTTGTCTCTCAGCAGTTCCGGCACCTCGCCGTGTATGACGTTCTGAGCCAGACCCTCGACGATGGCGGTCTTGCCGACGCCTGCCTCGCCCAGCAACACGGGGTTGTTC
>PVBE010821088.1_pt1 | contig 27246 bp, 25 predicted proteins | sample 1631181 | NCBI WGS metagenome assembly PVBE01 (sample SAMN08397723, study PRJNA350692) | Marine metagenome, whole genome shotgun sequencing project. | isolation source: water | place: Pacific Ocean | collected 2012-04
CAAAACGCAACCGAATCAACCCGCGCGTCATCAAACGCAAAATGTCTGGCTGGCCGAAGAAGCGACCACAACACCGGCACCCACCGCCACCAACGAAAACCTTTAAGCAGTCAGTAGTTGTGATTCATTAAACGGTATTGGTGTTAGTGGATGCTGCCGCGGCCGCAACACTCGTCGGCGAAGCGACACCGTGGGCCATATCCGAAGTTAAATGGGCACCTCCCTTAATTAAGCGAGCCGTACTTTGGCTGTGTGAGCAGACGGGCAAAGCGTTGCTCAAGCTGGATGACGACGACTTTCGTCATCATCAGCTCGTTTCGTTGCTCCGTGAACATGGCCCAGCGCCCAAGCTCGCTCATCGCGTTTTCAAATGGATGATGGAGACGATCGAGTACCATCCCGGCGGCCGCGTACCCCAACGTGTGATCTGCTTCAGCCCTCATCCCGATGACGATGTGATCAGCATGGGCGGCACTCTGATCCGACTGGTCGAAGACCGTCACGAAGTACATATCGCCTACATGACCAGCGGTAACATCGCAGTTTTCGATCACGATGCGCATCGCGTCGCCGACTTGGTGACCGAATACAATCGGATGTTCGGCATTGACGAGGAAAACTCGAAGCGCCTAGAAACCGATGTGCATCGATCCTTAACGGAAAAACGGCCGGGCGATTTCGATGCAGATTCGGTCCTAAAGATCAAGGGCCTGATTCGCTGGAGCGAAGCCAAAGCGGGAGCCCTCGAGGTTGGTTGTCGTGAAGAGCACCTGCATTTCCTCGATCTGCCGTTCTATCGCACAGGAACCGTCACCAAGCGTCCCGTGGGTTCAGACGACGTGCGGATGATTCGAGAGTTGATCGAGAACGTCGCACCCGAACAAATTTACGTCGCTGGCGACTTGTCAGATCCGCACGGCACACATCGAGTTTGCGCCGAGGCAATCTTTCACGCATTGTCGGAAATCGAACAAGCCAGTGGGTCACGCCCGGAAGTGCTGCTGTATCGAGGCGCTTGGCAAGAGTACGCACTGGACGAAATTGAAATCGCGGTTCCGCTCGGTCCAAGCGATCTGGAACGAAAACGCAAGGCCGTCTTTATGCATGAAAGCCAAAAAGACGAGGCTCTGTTTCCCGGCACCGATTCGCGCGAGTTTTGGGAGCGTGCCGAGGATCGCAATTGCGGCACGGCCAACAAGTACAATCAGATCGGCCTGCCCGAATATTTTGCCCTCGAAGCGTTCGTACGGTGGAAAGGTGTGCCGATCTAGTTCCCGAAGACAGTCTCGAGTTCGGAACGATTGTTGCCCCACATGTTGAAGATCTCGCCTCCAACAAGGGTAATCGAACCGATGCAAACGACAATGATCAGCGCCATCATCACGGCGTACTCAACGGCCGTCGGTCCGTCTTCTTCACGAAGAAACTGTAAGATTCGCGTCATGGCAACGGGTCCGACTTCAGGTTCGCGTTCGCGCAATTGGCTCCATACGTGAAGGCCAACAAAATCTAGGTCACAGATCGAGGGTAGGCAAGGGCATTTCGTGCCAAAACCCGTGGCAGACGTGATGACGTGGCGAATCTGTCACCTGGTGGTGTGCCACACCTAAAATTTGGGATTGGTGCTTCATCGGCGTAAGCTTCAAATCCCGATATCAATGCGAATACTGTACAAATGCTATTGACTGTGTACACCCGTATATTATAGTTGTCTTATTGGTCGTTTCTTTCGGAACTCATGCGAGGTGTGCAGAACCCATGGCCCTCACCCAACTCACCGAACGGCAGAAACACGTTTATGAGTTTATCCATGACCTGATAACCAATCGCGGATATGGTCCGACGGTTCGAGAAATCGGGCACGAATTCAGCATCAGTTCACCCAACGGCGTAATGTGCCATCTGAAAGCGTTGGAAAAGAAAGGGCTGATTCGTCGCAGCCCGAACAAATCCCGTGCCATTGAACTTGTCAACCAAGGCGGCGGGCGTCCGAAAGGTATGCCCATGGTTGGCGTCGTGGCGGCCGGGATGACCAGCTTGGCGTTCGAGCAGGACGAGCGAGTCGATTTTGACGCCATGTTTGCCAAGCCCGGTCAATTCGCGTTACGCGTCAACGGCGATTCGATGATCGAAGCCCAGATCGCCGACGGTGATTATGTCATCGTACGACGGCAGGCAACAGCGAGTTCCGGCGACATGGTGGTCGCGCAGACCGAAGAAGGCGAGGCAACACTGAAATACTGGTTCCCAGAAAACGGCCGAATTCGGTTGCAACCCGCCAATTCGACGATGCAGCCGATCTATCTGGATCGCGCCATCGTGCTTGGGGTGGTCGTGGGCATCATACGACAAGTGGCGTAACGGCGATTCTGCTACGCGGACTTCTCCAACCCACTGGCTTGGTTCACTTTGTTGTACAGGGTCTTCAGGCTGACTCCGAGTTCTTCCGCCGCTTCTGGCTTATTGCCATTGTGCCGCTGCAACGATTCGTGGATGGCGTGCATCTCGAGATCCCGTAGCGTCACCGGGCCGATTGGTCCGAGTTTGACAGAACGCGAGCCAAAACGTTGTGGCAAGTGTTCAGGTTCGATCGGCGGATGGTCGCAGACGATCGTCGCGTGTTCAATCACATTGGCAAGCTCGCGGACGTTGCCTGGCCAACTGTGCGATTGCAATGCTTCGATCGCAGTGTCGGAGAAGGCACTCTTGCCAGCAACAGCGGGCCCGCGAAACCTTCGGCAAAGATGTTCGGCGAGCCCTGGAATGTCACTCGTGCGTTCGCGCAACGAAGGCAGCTTGATTTCGAACGTATTGATGCGATACATCAGGTCTTCCCGGAACTCGTCCTCTTCGACCATCAGTTCGAGGTTGCGATGCGTGGCGCAGACGACACGTACATCAACCTTAAGCGACTCGTTATCCCCGACCCGGCGGATTTCACCGCTCTCCAACACGCGCAACAGCTTGGCCTGCATGGCTTTCGGCAATTCGCCAATTTCGTCCAGGAAGAGCGTGCCACCGCTGGCAACTTCAAACAATCCCACGCGGTGGTCGTCCGCGCCGGTAAAAGCACCCTTACGATGCCCGAATAACTCACTTTCGATCAGTGTTTCCGGCAGCGCGCCACAGTTGATGGCAACAAATGGTCGTTCGGCACGTGGACTTTGATCGTGAACAGCCTGCGCCACCAGTTCTTTTCCGGAGCCCGTCTCACCCAGGATCAGCACCGTCGAATTGGTCGGTGCGACCTTGGAGATCAGGATCCGCACGGTTTCCATAGGTGCACTATCGCCTATCAGCTGGACTTCTCCCTGGGCTCGCAGGAGTTGATGGCGTAAGGCCGCACACTTCTTCGTCAGCTCGCGTTTCGACGCCACGCGAGCGAAAAGCGCCTGCAGCTGTGCCAGCTTGCACGGTTTCGTGAGATAATCAAATGCGCCCTGGCGCAACGCGGCGATGGCCGTTTCAAATGACGACTTGCCGGTCAAAACGATTGTCTCCGTGTCAGGAGACATTTCCTTCGTTTTTGTGATGACTTCAATGCCGTTCAGACCCGGCATGTCGATGTCAACCAAAACGCAGTCGTATGTATTCCGTTCCAACGCGGCGACGGCCGTCTCTCCATCCGGACAGACCGTGACTTCGTGGCCCATCCGTGGCAATTCCAGACTCATCGTTTCTTGCAGCGCAGGTTCGTCGTCTGCGAACAAGATTTTCAGTGGTTCATGCTGCGCGGATTTGTTTCTCATATTTCTCTTCGCGTTGAACGAGGGGTAGAGTTAGTCGAAATTGGGAGCCCTTCCCTGGACCTTTGCTGGACGCCTCAATTTTGCCGTCGTGATCAGCGACGATCCGGTAGCTGATCGAAAGGCCCAGGCCAGTCCCTTGGCCGCCACGGCGACGCGTAAAGAAAGGCTCGAAAAGATATTCCAGAACCTCTGGTGTCATGCCAGCGCCATTGTCAGCAACGGACAGTTCCGCCTGACTGCCATTGGCTGACAATTTGACCCGGACGATGCCATCCGGATCAAGGCTGTCCAATGCATTGGTAATCAAGTTCAGCAAGACTTGCTTGATCTCTTGCGCGTTGACGCAGGCGATGACAACGTCATGGCAATCGAATTCGATGCGTTTTTTACGGTAGCGACCTAACGTCTGGACCATCTCGATTACATCGGTCGTCAGTTCTCGGAGGTTGGTGTCGAGTTTTTCGATGTCGCCCAAGCGGGAGAAGTCGAGCAGTTTTTCGGTAATACGCTTGCAGCGAAATGCTTCGTCCTGCATTCGACGAAGGTAGGTACGCAGGACACCGATTTCCGCGTCGTGTGACTCGTCAGGCTCCGCACCTTCGTCGTAGATGATGTCATGCATGCGCGATTCGAGCGATTCGGCGCACCATGCAATAGAAGCCAGTGGGTTATTGATTTCATGGGCAACGCCGGCGGCCAGGAATCCCACACTCGCCAGCTGCTCGCTACGGACAACTTCCTTGGTCCGCTGTTTCACCTGGCGATCAAGGTCGTCGCGGATTTCCTGAAAACGACTCGTCATCTGGTTCATCGCCCGGGCCAATTCGGCCATTTCGTCGTCCGTTTCCAAGGTGATGCGGTGATCAAAGTCGCCGGCTGCCACTTTCCGCGAACCTTGGATCAGCGTGTTGAGCGGTCGAAAGACCCAGAGATAGATCAGCACCATCAGCACGACCAGGCTGATCGTCGAGAGAATACTGGTGGTCCACGTCACGGCGATCAGGGTATGATATTGCCCGCGAACATTGCCTTTGAGTTCCATCATACGGGTCTGCAAGTAGTTCGGTAGCTCATTGGCAAACTTGTGCAGTTCCTCAAGCTCTTCCCCCAGCTCGGCGGTCCGGAATTGACCTAAGGCCCAATCCTGGTCGCTGTTGAGCTTATTGATCACATCCAAGCGACGATCAATCTCGGCGACCGTTGCTCGCTCGTCGCGGTTGTCACCAATGCCCGTGCCATTGGGGTCGAGTTGTTCGAGCTGTTTGCCGTAACTTCGCAACGCCAAAGTCACCGCGTCAAAACTATTGCAAAAGGCCTCGCGATCGAAGTCTTGAAAATTCACATGGGTGCCCATCTTCGACTTGGGTTGGATTTGGCTGAACTTAAACCGCAATTCGTCGACACTGGCAATCAGCTTATTGGCAAGTGGCTGTTCAGCGGCGCGGTCGCTGACCGTGCGGGCCAAACTGCGGTAGGACGAAATGCTGCGGATACCACTGATAGAAAGCGTTCCCACGATCAAGAATAGAATCGTGACGCAGATCAGCAGTTTGTAGAAAATCGAGAAACGCGGTAGCACGGAGACCTCCTTGTCCCGGGCAAGTGCTCAATTGCGGTATCGTTCAATCCCGCCAAGTCCAGTGGTTAATCGATCACCACAGTCCTTTGTGGCTCACGCTCAAACGTGACAGGGCCGCAGAGTGTACCAAAGGCACCGTTGGCCGGACAAGACGAGAACTTAGGTGAAATAGAGAAATACCGGCGGCCTCACCTCAAGACACCTGCTAGAAACGTTGCACGCGTTTCAGAATCATCCAGCCAACAATCGCCAGGACAAGGTTACCAATCCACACACTCCATATTGGCAAGTCTCCCGATTTCGCTTGATCGACGCCGACTGCCAGCAGCGGGTAATAGACGACCAGAATCGGCAGAAAACAGATCGCGAAGCTCGTCCACACATCCGAATTCCGCAGCTGAATCGCCAGCGGGGCGCCAACCAGTACAAAAGCCAGGCAGCTAAACCCCGTTGCCCAACGGCGCCACGGTTCAGTATAGAGTTTAAACAGCCGATTCCGCGCGTGGTCAAGCATCGCGTGCCGCGTATTCCATTGTTCGTCGGCCAGTGACTCGAAGTCACCAGTGAGCATCTCATAGGCGGCTTCAGCAGCATAGGCTTGCCTGAGTTCCTCGATCTTGCGCAATTGGTCTTCGACTTCGAAGGGAATTCGCCGCAAAGCGACATCCGCGGGGCGTTTGGTTCCTGTACCTTTGCTCTCCACATCATCCAGAGGAATATCAATGATATGATTCTTGGGCCACAAGATCCGAAATCGGCCGCTCGCCTCGACCTCCCAGTTCGTCAAGGAAACGCTCAACGCATTTTCCTGTGGATTGGAATACAGCTCGGCTTCCTCAGCCAGAAAGACCACTGAGTCATCTTCATCGTCGCCGTGAAAAGTGATGGTGGGGCCGATCAATCGATGGCCAACCACTTTGGTGACACTAATCGAAAACTGATCCCGGCTGTAGGCTCGGTGCGTTCGCAGCATGCTGTACGCGATTTGTTCAACGGATTCGAGCACTACGCGTTTGACGCCTTCTCGGCCCCACGAAACGGCGATGTCATTCAATCCGACGACCAATAAACTTAACAAGAACGAAAGTGTAAAGATCGGCCACAGGATGGCCATCGGCGGAACTCCCATGGACTTGACAGCCATCACTTCGTTTTCCGCAGCCATCCGACCGTAGACAAAGCAAGCGGCGAACAACGTCGTGCCAGGAATGGCGAAAACAAGCGCGATAGGCAAGGCGTAAGGAATCAACCTCAGTACATTGACCAGGCTCAATCCCTCCCGCATCATCTCTTGGCCAACGACAGCTAGCATCACCACGCCCATCATTCCCGCTAGCGATATCAGGAAGACCTTAAAAAACTCGGCCAGGATGTAACGAGTAATGTGGCGCATAGATCGACCCAAAAGTGTTGACGATAGAGCGCCTAGTTTGTAGCAACTTGACCCGTTTCTTGAAACGACGGTTTTGGCAACGACGAATCACCGACCAAGTGATGCAGATGGCACGTCTCTCCGCGCGCTGTCGCCAGCTAGCGTTTGCAGGAATCTACAACTCGATCGCCGAATCGCTGGCATTTTTGTTCTGCTCTTCGCGCACGGCACGCATCAGCACACGAATGCCGCGGGCGCGGCGAATCATCGCATCCTGCAAGTTCCCGGCGGTTTGGGCCTTTTCTGCCGATTCACAATGCGATTCAAACTCCGTCAGGTCAATCTCGTAGCCTTGCTGTTCGACGGATTTCGGCAGGTCGCGCGAGATGCGGGCGAGCAGTTGTCCCACCTGATCCCCAGGGGGACATTCAGTATTAGTGTAGGGCCCGCGTCCAAATTGCTGCCCCGTCTTTATTGCAACGCCGCGGTTCTTCGCCAGATTCGGTGCCAGCCATGCGATCAAGGCAAAAACGCCAGCTGCCACGATGGCCACAAGGCCAGAGACGGCGTTGTTTGTCAAAAGCAAAACCGGTGCCGCCAAGCCACAGACAGCAACGGCGACCCAAATGATGAGGCTTCGGTCCTTGGTCGCACCACTGGCGCCCAGCGTAATCGGCGCGGATTCGACATGATCGGTGACCAGCGTGGGACCAACCACCTTGGCAATGATCAAAGTAATGTTATCGGGTCCGCCACGAAGATTCGCCAGGTTGACCAGTAACGGCGCTGCCTCATCGGGTGGTAGATTGGACAAGATTGCCGCTAGTTCATCGTCTTCGATTTTACCTGTCAAACCGTCGCTGCAAATCAGATAAGTGTCGCCAAGCTCAATTGGAAATGGGCCTTCGAGGTCCGTATCCACATGTTGACTTGGGCCCAGCGAACGAGTGATTACATTCTTCGGGACAGAATTTGCGACATCGCCGTCTTCTGAGATCTGGCCCAGCTCGCGAAGCTCCCAGACCAGACTATGGTCGCGAGTCAGTTGTTCAATTCGGTTGCCGCGCACGCGATAAATTCGGCTATCACCAACTTGTGCAACCAGCGCACCTTGGGGCAACAAGACGAGCGCGCTGCCCGTGGTGCCCATGTTGCGAAAATCGCTATTGGCTTGGCCGCGCCGATGGATTTCCGCATTTGTTTCGAGAACCGCCTTTCGCAGTGCCTCGGGTGGCGATTGATCCGCAAACTTGTGGTAACGGTGTGCGACACCGTCAACGGCCAGCTTGCTGGCCAACTCGCCGGCGGCGTGCGCCCCCATTCCATCGGCCACCATAAGCAGATGCCCGCGCTGCTGCCAAGCTTCCAGCGCTTCGGCAAGGACGACGGCGTACGAGTCTTGGTTGTTCGTCCGGCGCATGCCAATATCTGTGGCCGCGACGCACCGCAAGTCGTCATTCCAGTTGAATTCTCGCTGGTCCATTTGGACGCTCAGATACTATCTTCGAACTTTAGGCTTGCCCCGGTCGCGTGTGTTGTCGCGCCCTCAGACTGTATTGTAACCTCCCAAGGGGCATCCCCGGTAGAGAGCGTCGGTGGAAGACGCCCCATTTGGCTGACAAGTTCATGCTTGCATCGGCCGTCGGGCACCCTTTTCCGGACTTGGCGGATTCGCCCGTTCGGACTATACTCCCGCCGCTTTTCCGTCTTTTCTTTGCCCATCATTGCGCCCGTCCGATCGACACATGGCAATTCCGTCGCATTCCAATTTGCGCCGTTCCAGTTCGTTCTGTGTGACCTGTCTGTTGCTGGGCCTTTGCCTGACGACGTGCGGCTGCGTCCGACGAAGGATGACGATCCGTAGCAACCCAACTGGCGCCTTGGTTTTCGTGGACGATCAGAAAATTGGCGTGACACCGGTTTCAACGGCATTTACCTATTATGGGACGCGCAAGATCCAGTTGTTCAAAGACGGTTTCGAACCGCAGATCGTCAAGCAGCGGTTTTCGGCATCCTGGTACCAACTGCCGGTAATCGACTTCATTTCCGAGAATCTCTGGCCAGCCAAGATCCGTGACGAGCGTTTGGTCGAAGTGCAGATGGCGCCCTCGCAAGTTGTACCCAACGAACAGCTGATTGGCCGCGCGGATGCCTTGCGCAATAATTCACGTCTCGGCCATCTGACACCGATGCCAAACATTCCGTTGAGCAATGTCCCTGTGGGAGGCGACGCGAGCTTCACTCAGCCGTTGCCCTATCTCGGAAACGGGTCTCGGCCATGATAGGTTGGTAGCATGGTCGAGGGTGCCGCGTTGAGACCGGCCCCAGAAGGTTTGCGATCGAGCGCCCCTTTGATTCCAAGCAGACGGGGGTCGCGAGCAAGCTTGTCCGTCAGCGTGTTGACATTCTGCATGATCGGAGCGATCGTTCGCGTGGCCTTTTCGATCCTGGTTGCCGCATCATTGAGGCTGTCATAGAGTTCGCGGTTGTGCACAAACTGCCCAAGCGAACCTTCGCTGTTGTTCAAAGCTTCGCCGAATGTCACGAGTTGACGTAGTAGTTCGTCTAAACTGGCCACACTGGCGTCCACATTGGCGACCAGTGCTTCGCCGCGTTCGCCCAGCGGCTCGGTGAACTTCTCGAGATTGTCGAGATTCACCTCCGCCTTTCCGCTCATCCGGTCAAAACCGGCAAGCGTGCTCCGCGCAGCAGTCATCGTAGTTCTCATCTCTTCCATCGCGGCTGGCAGGCTCGCCAGCGACTGCTTCAACGAGCGTCGCATCTCTGGATCGCCAATCACTTCGTCAATCGTGGTCATGGTGTTGCTGAACTGATCGAGTGCCAATTCCGACTTCCGTACCAGGCGGCCGAAACTGTCATCCTCCGTCCCGAACGTCGAATTCAAACTCTCCGCCAACGTCCCAACGTGCCCGGCGGCGGATTCGATCGAGGTGAGAACGTCGCGTACGTTTCCTTCTAAGTTGGAAATCACTTCGAGCGGATCACTTCCCACGATTCCATTTGCCACCAGGCCGTCATCCTGAAGACGTGTTCTGGGCGTCACGAACTGTTTCGGTTGAACGAATTCCAGAACCGGATCCCCGATCAATGAAGACGTCTTGATGTAGCACAGTTCGTCTTCATAGAGATTCTTATCGCGATCAATCTTGGCAGTGAGATTCACGCCGCCTAATTCATCGTCAATTTCGACCCTGGAAATACGTCCGATCAACACACCTTGCTTGCGGACTGGCGTACCTACGGTGACTCCTGGAGCACGAGGAAAGTGGAGATTGACGGTGTACTGTGAGACCACGAACGGTAGGCCCTGACCGAAAATGACGACCAGTATGAAGGTGATGATCGCCGCCGCAACGACAACCACGCCAACTCGAAATTGAATGACCCGTTCGTTCATGTTAAGTCGCTAGAAGTCGGTGCGCCGCAGGCGCGAACTGTGGCTTACTCCGCTGTCTCCAGGTAACTGTTTTCAGCTTGACGCATCTCCATCAAACGCTCGCCCGCTTCACCTCGGACAAACTGCTGGACGCGTGTGTCCCCACACGCCGTTAGTTCGCTCGGTGTGCCATCAAATATGATCTGAGGATCTTCAAAGGAGATTCTCGCCAGCGGCAGCATCATGACGATGCGATCCGCGACCTTGGTGGCCGTTCGCATATCATGTGTTACGATGATGCTAGTCACGGGGTTTTCTCGCGAGGTGCGGAGCATTAGTTCGTTGATGACATCGCTCATGATCGGGTCCAGCCCCGTGGTCGGTTCATCGTAGAGGACCAATTCTGGGTCCATGACCAAGGCTCGCGCCAGACCGACACGCTTTCGCATACCACCCGATAACTCGGCAGGCTTCTTCATGATTACCCAGTCAGGCAGTCCCACGGCCGCCAGTCGTGACAGGACCTTCTGTTTGAGTTCTTCTTGTGAAAAACGTCCATGTTGGCGCAGAGGAAACGAAACATTCTGCCCCACAGTCAGACTGTCAAACAAGGCCGCATTTTGAAAGACAAATCCAAAACGAATCCGCTCTCGCGATAGCTCGTCCTCGCGCATCGACGACAAGTCGTGATTGTCGAACAGCACTGAGCCTCCGCTCGGGCGTATCAAACCAATGACCGTCTTCAGTAATACTGTCTTGCCGCATCCACTTTCGCCAATGATTGCCAATGTTTGCCCGTTGCTGACCGACAGGCTTATGTCCCTCAGGACACAATCACGCCCAAAGGATACGTCCAACTGGCGTAATTCCACCAAGGGCTCGTCGGTTCGCGATCCAGCTGATTGCACATCGTTCATCAGAACAGCCTTGCTCCCTCTGGCCAAACGGCTATATATATCGCATTGAGCAGGATTCCGATGACGAGGTCAAGAACTAAGATCATGATGAATGAATAAACAAATGCGGCTGTCGATGCGCGGCCAACACCTTCGGCACCCGGCGTGCAATGAAAGCCGCGGTAACAACCAATCGTGGCGATCGCAACGCCAAAAAAGAGGCTCTTCACAACGCCGCTGAACATGTCGTAATTGCCGACAAACTGCTTGGAATTGTACCAGTAGTGGTGCATGTCGATTCCAAGAAGCGACACAGAGTAGAAGTAGCCGCCGACAACCCCCATGAAATCGGCCATGACGGTCAGTGCGGGAATCAGCAGCAGGCAGGCCAGCACTCGAGGGACCACCAGATAATGGATTGGATTGGCACCCATGCTGGATAGCGCATCAATCTGCTCGGTCACGCGCATCGTACCCAACTCGGCTGCCATCGAACTGCCGACACGACCCGCCAGCATCGTGGCGGCAAGAACTGGGCCGAGTTCACGAACAAGGCTCATGTTGATCACAGCGCCGAGCCGTGTTTGGAGACCAAGTTGCCGAAATTGCCAGTAGCTCTGTTCGGCGAGCACCATGCCAATGAACGTACCTGTCAACGCCACGACGGGCAGGCTCAATACGCCCACTTGATAGAAACTCGGCAGCAATGTCTCACGTTTGGGCCAGCGTCTGGAAAGCCACCACACAATTCGCCCGCAGAAAAGCCCAAAATCGCCGAGCCACGTGATGCTATCGATGACGGCAGCACCCCAATCAGCGACCCAGTCGCTGATCGCGGAATTCCGATGCGTTGTGCTGTCATTCGGCATATCAGGACCAGCGGTTCTCTAGGCGAGCATTGTTGCGTCGCGGCAAGCGCACAGCGCAATCCGAGTTCGTCGCTTCTTTTGTCGTCGCACTTGACGCCCCGCTTGAGAGAAACTCTGCGGGTTGTTCGATTTGTGCCGACCAGCGGAACTAGGGAAAGTTGGGTTATTGGCGCACAAAAAGTCAGACAAGAACAAAAAAAGGGCCCACAAGTTTCGGTTGCGGGCCCTGGTTTGGTGTGTAATTGCCGATTACTTCGCCTCTTCTTCGCTGGGTGACTCCGCTTCGCCTGCAGCTGCACCCACAGGTTCCTCCGGCGGTTGGTTGGTCTCGCCGAGGAAGCGGAGGCGCCGAACCTTGTCCTCGTCGTCGCGAACGACTTCGACAACAATCGTATCATTGCCTTGGAACGTGCCCTGAAGCAGTTCTTCGGAGAGGACATCTTCTACGTGGTTCTCAATGGCACGACGCAGCGGTCGGGCACCGTAGTCGAGATTCGATCCCTTTCTGATCAGGAACTCTTTGGCATCGTTAGTCAGGCTAAGCGTATAGCCTCGCTCCAGCAGACGCGAACGGACCTTCGCCAATTCCAGATCGATGACCGATTTCAGATCTTCATTCGTCAAGTGACGGAAGATGATCACGTCGTCCAACCGGTTGAGGAATTCGGGCCGGAAGACTTTTTCAACCTGATCGTTAACACGCGCCTTCATGCTGTCGTATGAAGCATTGTCATCGGGCTTTTGGAATCCGAATGATGATTCATTTTTGATCGCTTCGGCGCCGGCGTTGGTGGTCATGATCAGAATCACGTTGCGGAAATCGACGTTGCGACCAAAACTGTCCGTCAAACGGCCCTCTTCCATGACCTGCAACAACATGTTGAAGCAATCGGGGTGTGCCTTTTCAATCTCATCCAGCAGCACGACGGCGTACGGCCGGCGACGAATCTTTTCGGTCAACTGACCGCCCTCTTCGTAACCGACATAGCCCGGAGGCGCGCCAATCAAACGGCTGACGTTGTGCTTCTCCATGTATTCGCTCATGTCGATCTGAATCAACGCATCGTCGTCGCCAAACATGTACTCGGCCAGTGCTTTTGCGAGCAGTGTTTTTCCAACTCCCGTCGGGCCAGCGAAGACAAAGCAGCCGGTGGGTCGCTTGGGATCTTTCAGGCCACTCCGGCTTCGCCGAACAGCCTTGGAGATCGCCTTGATTGCCTCCTGCTGGCTGATCACCCGTTCATGCAGCTGATCTTCCATCTTCATCAGCCGGAGGCTGTCTTCGGTGGAGAGTCGCGTCAGTGGAATGCCCGTCATCTTGGAAACCACCTCGGCGATGACTTCTTCATCGACGACGCCATCGGTCTCACGAGACTTCTCCCGCCATTCACGCGTGATCTGCTCCTTCTTCTTCTTTAGTTTGTCAGCCTGATCGCGGAGCGAAGCGGCCTTCTCGAAATCCTGATTGGCGACTGCTTCTTCCTTTTCCTTGTTCAGACGTTCGACATCATCGTCGATCTCTTTGAGATCTGGCGGCCGAGTCATCGATCGCAGTCGAACGCGTGCACCCGACTCGTCGATCACGTCGATCGCTTTGTCTGGGAGGCAACGGCCAGTAATATAGCGTTCGGACATCTCGACCGCCGAGACAACAGCATCGTCGGTGATCTGCACACGATGATGCTCTTCGTAGCGTTCACGGAGTCCTTTGAGAATCTCGACCGTCTCTTCCTTATTGGTCGGTTCAACCATGATCTCTTGAAACCGGCGAGCAAGGGCGCTGTCTTTTTCAATGTACTTGCGATATTCATCCAGAGTTGTCGCACCGATGCATTGGATCTCACCACGAGCTAATGCAGGCTTGAGAACGTTGGCCGCATCGATGGCACCTTCCGCGCCGCCAGCGCCCACGAGGGTATGCAATTCGTCGATGAACAGAATCGTGTTTTTGGCCCGACGAACTTCATTCATGACGGCCTTGATTCGTTCCTCGAATTGGCCTCGATATTTGGTACCTGCGACCATCATCGCCAAGTCGAGCACGACAATCCGTTTCTCGGAAAGAAGTTCCGGAACCGCACCACCAATCACACGTTGGGCGAAGCCTTCGACGATCGCGGTCTTGCCGACACCTGCTTCGCCCAGCAAGACAGGATTATTCTTTGTGCGGCGGCAAAGCACTTGAATGGCGCGCTCGATTTCACGTTCACGTCCGATAACTGGGTCGAGCTTGTTTTGGCGAGCAAGTTCGGTTAGATCACGGCCAAAGCTGTCCAGCGCCGGCGTCTTCGATTTGCTTCCCTTGGAAGAACCGCTACCAGACTCCACCGCTTCACGACCGCCGCGCTCCGTGCCTTCCCCTTCCAGGCCGTGACCTAACAAGTTAAGTACTTCTTCGCGAACTTCTTCCAACTTGAGTCCTAGGTTCATCAAGACCTGTGCCGCGACGCCTTCTTGTTCTCGCAACAAACCCAACAGGATGTGCTCGGTGCCGACATAGTTGTGATTCAGGTTCCGAGCCTCTTCCATCGAGTACTCGATCACCTTTTTGGCGCGTGGCGTCTGCGGTAGCTTGCCCATCGTGACCATCTCTGGACCACTCTGAACAAGTTTTTCGACTTCCAAGCGAATCTTCCGCAGATCGACATCAAGGTTCTTAAGAACGTTGGCCGCAACGCCGCTGCCTTCCTTGACCAATCCCAGCAGGATGTGCTCGGTGCCAATGTACTCGTGGTTGAAACGCTGCGCCTCCTGGTTGGCCAGCTGCATTACTTTCCGTGCGCGATCCGTAAATCGTTCGTACATAGTCATTCCTCGTTGGTTGCTCCTTGGTTCGCTGCGCCCAGGCTCGCGAATCAAGATCTCACGACGGATTAAGTTGGCTCTTGGTTTGTGTCAGTACTCTGGATGATTTGTCTGATCTTGTCCAGGTCGTTGGTTGCACGTTACACCCACGGTCAACGGGTTGGCTCATGATTTGACTTGGTGGATGTGCGTTCCGCTCCCTTAAAGTATTCGTCTTGTGCCTGAATAGACAAGCCCCACCAGTCATGCCATTGCTGCTGTCACATCGATCGGGAATTCCGTGGCAATTGCACAGTGGACGGAAGGTCTTGTTATTCGTCTTGACCAAAAAACGACTGGCCAGCAGGTCACAAGGACATCCCGCCAGCAAACTCTCTAGCCTCACCAATATTGCAGCTTGGAATCCTGGGGCGGTTTGACACCGAACGGAAGACATTGCGACTTGCCAGCAGACAGCAGTTGGGGCATCCCCCCCGGGCCACGCGGAGCCAATGTCGCACGTAGTTCGGGGCCCCCGAAGGTGCTCCTGACAAACACGCATCCATCTGGCGTTCGTGGCCTGACGAGCCACCTCGATCCATCGAGCCGAACACGGCGAATCGTCGCCTCGGAATTGTAACTCCTAATTTCATGATGAGCAAGGCAAGCATTTGACTCATCAGGAGTTAGGAAAACCCCAGTGGTTCGCTGTTCGGCACCGTCACTAGGATTGGCAGGCTTCCTACAACGGCACCAGCCGTTCCGACGCCCTCTGGACGTGACGATTGTCCGGCGTTTTCTTGCCCTTGAACAGCGAAACGGACTGTCTAATCGCTATAAGCCCCATGAGCTTCGCGGTGGTTTGTGGCGAATGTCGCGTCCGATCCCATTCGATCCCATCTCTGACGGAACGTCGTCAAACTCGTCCGAGGGCGGGCCAGGATCACGCAAACCTCACCCTGTTCCTGTCGCACGCCATCATGCTGACCAAGAAAGAACCTCAAATGCTGCTAGAATGGTGTGCCACCGGGGACACCATCGAGCCAACTCCGGGGATTATTCAGTGAATCAAGGGAATCGTGTGCCGTTACTGCGGATCATCGATGCGAATGCGAATCGAGCAACCGAGGGGATGCGGGTTATCGAAGAGTACGCCCGTTTCGCGCTTGATGACGCACACCTGACACGTTTGCAGAAGCAGCTTCGTCATGATCTGATCGAGGTTCTGCAAGTACTACCGCGCGAAGAACTGTGTGCGGCCCGGACCACTGAACAAGACGTCGGGACGCAGATCGCAACACAGGCGGAATTCGAGCGGCAGGACATCCGCCATGTGGCGATGGCCAATCAAAAGCGTGTCGAGCAATCCTTGCGGAGCCTTGAGGAGTTTCTCAAGCCGCTTTCGGCTGAGACGGCACGGCAAATCGAACAGCTGCGTTATCGTACGTATGCGCTGGGGCGGGCGGTGGAGTTGACTGGGTTTTCACGCCAACGGCTCGAACAGGCAAAGCTCTATGTGTTAGTTGATGGTGGCGAATCACTGGATGCATTCTCGACAGCTGCGGCAGCACTGGTCCGCTCGGGAGTTCACGTCCTGCAACTTCGTGACCTGCGGTTGGATGACAGACAGTTGGTTGCGTGTGGGCGTCGCCTGCGAGAACTGACTCGCGAAACTCCAACGCTGTTCGTCATGAACAACCGGCCGGACCTCGCTGTCTTGACGCAGGCCGATGGCGTGCATGTGGGGCAAGATGATCTGTCCTTAAAAGAAGTGCGGGCGATCGCCGGGCCCAACGTGCTAGTTGGTGTTTCGACCCATTCAGTGGCCCAAGCACGGCAAGCCGTGATCGATGGCGCGAACTACCTCGGCTGTGGCCCCACATTTCCTTCTCGAACTAAGTCGTTCGCCGAGTTTCCTGGCCTGGAGTTCTTGCAGGCCGTCAGCAGCGAGATCAGCTTACCTGCCTTTGCCATCGGGGGAATCAGCCTTGCGAATCTGCCAGAGGTGCAAGCGAGCGGGTTTTCGCGTGTTGCCGTGGCCAGCGCCGTGACGGAGGCCGAGGATCCAGATTTGACCGCAAGACAATTTATGGAAGCCCTGAATCGTCAGGAGACAGGCTAGCGCGGCGAGATCAGCCGATCGACGGACGCGACGATTTGGTCAGGCAGTGAAGTCGAGAATCCTTCCCACACGCCCGCGATCCTCCCTTGTTGGTCAATCAAGACGGTCGTCGGATAGCCCATCTCCTGCGGTTCCATGCCGGTGGCGGACTCCAGGCTGGCGCGGCTGGTAAAGTCGGGATCAAAGTAAAGTGGGAAATCCAGCTTCGCTTGGTCACGGTACCTTGTCGTTTCGATTCGCATCGCTTCCAAGCTGGAGTAGACCCAGATCCCACAGGTGACGGACAAGAACTGAAATTGGCCATGGCGGTGATACTTCTTTTCGATTTCGACCATGTGCGGCATTTCAATGCGACAAGGCGGGCACCAAGGTCCCCAATAGTTGATCAGTGTCACATTCCCTTTCAGGTCTGCTTGAGTAAAAGACTGGTCTGCGTCGATGAATGGTTCGACTTTCAGAACAGTTAGCTGGTTTCCCACACCAGGATGGTCGACCCCCGTTTGCTCGACGGGCTCTAAGAACCGAGAATAAACAATGAGGAATCCAAGGCTAACGAAGACGGCAAAGGCAACGAGAATCACCCACCGGAAGCCGTTGGATTCGGGCGGTGCGCGATGCTGCTCGGATTCAGCTGTTGTTTCGATGGCCATAATGCACCGCCGGGAGTTTTCTTAAATGGAATGGGAACAGGGATTGATCATCGTGCCTGCGACGCGAAGAGGCTCCCCGTTAGGATCATCCAGTCTTGGACAGTGCCGCAGTCGCCACGCTGTCATGCAAATTCTCCTGGTTGTCATTCTACTCAATTACGGCGTCTCAGCAGAGGAAGACGCCCCTGCGATCGTCGACGTCACTTACGGTGCCCCGCAGCAGATCGCCACATTGGCGAATCAGAAAATCAACGAAAGTAGTGGCCTGGCAGTATCCCGCGTCGAACGAGGTTTGTTTTGGACGCACAACGATTCAGGCGACAAGCCGCGAATCTTTGCCTTCGATGTCGCTGGAAAAGACCGAGGCGAATACCGAATTCCCAAAGCAACAGCGAATGACTGGGAGGATATGGCATCTGTGATCATTGAAGGAGAGCCGTATTTGGTTTTGGCGGACGTCGGTGACAACGCCCGTCGACGCGAGTTTTGCGCGTTGTACGTCGTCAAAGAACCGACCGGCACAGAGCAATCGATCAAAGCGAGAAAGATTCGCTTCCGTTATCAAGACAGGCCACACGACTGCGAGTCAATTGCCATCGATCCCGTCAGTAAACATATTTTCCTGATGACGAAAGCGCTTGCGATTCGCTGTCCGATTTATCAACTCGCCTGGCCAGATGAGGACTCGGATGACGTCTTGGTGGCCCAGAGGGTTGCCAGCGTGCAATTGCCAATAGTCACGGCGATGGACATTGCCGCCGACGGTCGCCGTGCGATCATGGTGACGTATGTCAGTGCTTACGAATTCCAGCGGCGTGGCGAGGAGTCGTGGCCGGACGCATTTGCACGTTCCCCCCGATTGATCGAAATGCCACAGCGACGTCAGGGTGAAACGATCTGCTACGGGCAAGACAGTCGGACGTTGTACCTGACCAGCGAAAGGACACCCACACCCTTGTGGCGCGTTGCGCCGCAGGTTGCGAGGTAAGCAGACGGAGCTACCATCCAGATTCTCCCCGAGGAAACAATGTACGAAGTCGAGCAGAAGTATCGTGTGGCCGACCCGGCAGCCATTGAGGAACGGTTATGCACACTCGGCGCGGCGTGGGACGACGACGTCCAACAGTTCGATCGCTATTTTGCGCATCCCTGCCGCAACTTTTCTGAGACCGACGAAGCGTTGCGGATTCGTCAGGTTGGCGAAGAGAATTTCGTTACCTACAAAGGTCCGAAAATCGACCGCACAACCAAGACACGCCGAGAACTCGAACTTCCACTGCCGACCGGGTCAGCCTTTGCGACGGAATTCGCCCAACTGTTGACGTTGCTTGGTTTCGAATTCGTAGCCGAGGTTTGCAAAGTGCGACGCAAAGCCGCGGTCACCTGGCAGGATGGGTCGATCGAAGTTGCGATCGACCGGGTTGAACGCGTGGGGGATTATGTCGAGCTTGAAGTCATGGCAACAATGACAGAATTGGAGATCGCAAAGGAACGCCTGACGGGGTTGGCCAGGGAATTACATTTGGAAGACGTCGAACGACGCAGCTACTTGGAATTGCTGCTGGGGAGTTCCACACCGGAATAAGCGATATTTGGACGGTCTGTGAAACGTCCATGTTTTCTGCGTTGAGCACTTGTAGGCCGCGAACAAGCGAAGCGAAGTTTCGGCAACGTGCCAAGACGCATGGCTAGAAAGCTTATATCAGGTTCTCCTTTACAAATGAGTCAAGTTTTAGCGACGGGCACCGACCGCTGGTTGGTCGGGGAGCGGGTCATCGCAACCGAGCGATAGCTCGCGTCGATCCGAGGCACGGCCTCGCTGGTCCTTGCGTGGTGTGCAACCAGCCTCGTTTCGTCCGCCATCACCAGCTATACTGCCCTCATGCAGCCCACCGCTTCCACCACGTCGCCTAACGTGGCCCACTCCTCTCAGGCGACGACTGAACACGTGCCCAGCGACACAACCACAGAGGAGTTGTATTCGCCGCGAAACTTCTTTGTTTTGGCGGGCTACCAGATCGCGATGCGGACCGGTTGGATATTCAAAACCGAGAGCGTCATCATGCCCGCCGTGCTGGATTTCGTCGCAGGCGCCGGCTGGATCCGCGGCTTTCTACCGCTACTGAATCGCTTTGGTCACAGTGTTCCCCCGCTGTTATTAGCCAGACGCGTCAAGAATTCGCCTCAAAAGAAGTGGATCTTCTGCCTGACAACGACATTTGTCGCCGCACTGATGCTGGCTATGGCCGCGTTGTTTACGTTCGAAGAACGACCTGTCTCCTGGTGGGTACCAACGGCCTTCCTGTTGTTCTACACGACGTTCTTCGTCTGTATCGGCGTCAATCATCTGGCGTTTAATACGCTACAAGGCAAGTTGATCAAGACGACGCGTCGAGGCCGCTTGCTATTGCTGGCCAACGTAGTAGGTGCCACGACGGCCGTACTCTGCGCATTCTTTCTGTTGCCGCTCTGGTTGGATGCGGAATCACCGCGATTCGACCTACTGTTTGGTATGGCTGGTGGTATGTTCGCGGTTTCGGCAATGCTGGCGGCGTTATTGGTCGAGCGGCGAGACTACCACCGCGAGGCTGCCACATCGGTGTCGCGCGTGTTTGTCGACACCGCGACGCTACTGAGGCGGAATGTGCAGTTTCGGCGACTGGCATTTGTTGGTGCGATGTTCGGCGCATCGATGATGTTGTTTCCGCACTACCAAAGTCTAGGCTTGCAAGAAATGCACCTGGACCTCAAGAACCTGATGTGGTGGGTTGTGATTCAGAATGTCGGCACCGGGCTGTTTAGCGTGCCGGCGGGCATCGTGGCGGACCGGCGCGGAAATCTGATCGTCTTGCAAGTTGCGTTGTTAGGGATCGCCGCCGCCCCGATTGCGGCCCTGCTGCTTCGTCACGCGAATGTTGGCGCGTGGTTTTGTCTCGTGTTCCCGCTGGTCGGCCTGACGCCGGTCGTAATCAGGACTTTGCAGAATTTTACCCTGGAAATCTGCGTGCCCGCGGACCATCCACGATACCTGAGCACAATGGGACTATGTGTTTCACTGCCGTTGTTTCTGTCTCCAGTGGTGGGGCTGTTGATTGATCTGATTGGATTTGAGATCGTGTTCATAGGAATCTGCGTGGTTGTGTTGGTCGGCTGGCTGACGACGCTGCGTCTTCGAGAACCACGCGACCATGTCAGCGTCAGCTTTCTACAGACCAGTGATTAAGCGAGGTTCGAAAATAACTGTACAGTTGACGCCCGGAAATAGGTTGAAAACCGGTTGTGGTTCGGTCTCCCGACCGGCCCATGTTCGGAGGGAAGGTCAATCGGTGAGTCGTGATTCGCCACCGTGACACGGTCGGGAGACGGTGCCACAACACCGATTCTTAATTACAAATTGCGCATTCACTTCTAAGCATCGCTTAGGCAGAATGCGGCGTTGGAAGAGAACGGCAAATTGAACTCAATTCTTTGGAGGTAGGTGATGAGTATGTTTCAGTTGCTGAAAGCAGAGCTCTGGCATCGCAAGCTGAACATCACGCTCAGCCTGTTGGCGCTGGTGGCGGCGGCCACCCTGTTCGTCGGCAGCCCAACGTTGCTGGGAGGCTATCGCAGTGAATCCGAACAACAGTTGGTCGCCATGCAAGCGGCAACCGAGTCTGCCTTGAAAAAGATGCAAGACGAGACGGACAGCGAATTACAGAAAATGCAAGGGAAAGCGGAGATTGACCTCGCTCAATTGGACAAACAAACGAAACGAATCATGCGCGATCTTGGCTTCAATCTGCGGATCGTGCATAAGAATACGGACATGACGCAGTTGTACGCGGCCTTCGTGGCATTCGATATGCCCGATGAATACGTTACGCGGTTGGCGGAGAGTCCAGAGATTACCAAGATCGTACATCTGGTTGCCACGCTCAAACAGATGGTCCAATGGGAGGACAAGTCGAGACTGCTCGTTGGGTTCGCGCCCGAGGCGACTCAAACGCATATCGAGCAAAAGGCACCCATGGGTTTTCAGATCAAGCCCGGTACGGTCTATCTTGGCGCAATATCCGGCGAAGGACATGAAGTCGGCGACAAGGTCGACATCCTGGGCAAAGAATTCGAGATCGCACGCATCCTGCCAGCCCACGGTACGGCCGAAGAAGACATCGCCATCTGCATGCATCTGAAGGATGCTCAAGAGGTGCTCGACAAGCCTGGTCGGATTAGTGAGATTCTAGCGTTGGGCTGCAAATGCAAAACGATCGAACGGATCGAAGAGATCACACAGCAGTTGGAGTTGGTGCTTCCCGAAGCAAAAGTTATGGAACATCGTATGCAGGCGATCGCACGCGACGATCAGCGTAAACTGATCGTAAATCACAATGCGCAGACCATGGCCGATTACCGCGCCAATCGCGAGCGTATCGTTCAGAAAGAACAAGAGAGCCAGCGGCAGATTGTCGATCAGGAAATCGCCCACCGCACCAGTGTGATGCGACTGTTGACGGGCGTAACGTCCGTTGTTACGCCGCTGATCATCCTGGTGTGCGCCATCTGGGTGGGGATGTTGGCGTGGTCGAATGTCCGCGAACGGCGAGTCGAAATCGGACTCCTCCGCGCCCTGGGAAAGAGCTCCACCAGCATTGCAGGGCTGTTTCTTGGCAAAGCAGTGTTGCTTGGCATGGTTGGTGGGTCGCTTGGCTGTGCTTTGGGCTACCTGATGGCACGGTGGATGGCGACCAGCATGTTGGGCGTGGATGTCGTCAACTTCACGCCCTCCCTGGTGGCATCGTGTTGCGCGTTCTTGGGAACACCAGTCGTCGCGGCAATGGCGAGCTACCTGCCAACTTTGTCGGCCGTAAACCAGGATCCAGCTGTCGTGCTCATGGATGGATGACACAGCTAATGGACAGTGACGGACAGTTCTGTACGGCAGTTCACATTGGCCGAAATTAGATTGCCCAGAAGCAAAAAAGCGGCCAACAATCTGATCGAATTGGTTGACATGTGACAATTGCGATGCTGATAATAGAGCTCGAATTTGCAACCCAAAAAACCGTCTCGTGATGGACGGTTGCATCCTTCAATTTGCTCCCCATTTTACAAAGGTGGCCTCAATGAAGATTCGTGGAATTCTGGTCGGTGTGGCGTCGGTGGCTCTGTTAACATTGACAGTTTGCGCTGCAGAAAAAATCAAGTTGGAAGGTATCAAGTGTGCAATGAATCCGAAGAAGGCTGCCAAAGCAGAGAAATCTGTTGACTACAGAGGCGGAAAGGTCTTCTTCTGCTGTGACAATTGCCCCAAAGGTTTTGCCAAGAAGATCGCTGTCAAAGACAAACTGACCGCCGCCAAAGGTAACGCACAGTTGGTCGCGACGGGTCAGGCCAAACAAGCCAAGTGCGTCTTCACTGGCGGACCGCTCAAGACGAAGCTCACTGTTGCAGGAGCTACAATCCAGTTCTGCTGCAACAACTGCAAGGGCAAAGCGGAAAAATTGACGGGCAATGATCAGTTGCTCGCGCTCATCGGCGATGCTGCCTTTAAGAAGGGCGGCTTCAAAGTCGGCAAAGAGAAGAAGAACTAAGATTGGCGATTGGCCAAAGCAATTGAAGATGAAGAGGGACGCTCAAAAAGCGCCCCTCTTTTTTTGTCAGTTGAGACATTCAGCGTCACCAGGACCGCCTTGGCGCGACTGACCTACCAATAAAATGGGTAATCTGCGATACTTCGCGCGCTTAAACGAAATCACTGGCACGGAAGTGGAGCAAGCAGGATGCGCATCTTTTTTTCGGTTGGTGAACCAAGCGGCGACATACACGGTGCCAATCTCATCCGCGAGCTACGACAGCGCGATTCGCAGATTCAATGCGTTGGGTATGGTGGCCCACGGATGGCCGACGCTGGTTGCCAGTTGCACGAAGACTTGACTCGCTTGGCCGTCATGTGGTTTCTTCGCGTGTTGTTGAATCTACATCACTTCGTGAGTCTACTTCGCAGTGCGGACCGCTATTTCCGTGAAGCGAAGCCAGATGCCGTCGTGCTGATCGACTACCCGGGGTTCAATTGGTGGATTGCCCGTGCCGCCAAAAAGAATGGGATCCCGGTTTTCTATTACGGCGTTCCGCAGTTATGGGCCTGGGCCGAATGGCGAATCAAGAAGATGCGCCGGTTCGTCGATCATCTGCTCTGCAAGCTTCCCTTTGAAGAGAAGTGGTACACAGATCGTGGCTGTGATGCGATTTATGTCGGGCACCCTTTTTTTGACGAGACGAGTCGTCACGAATTGGATGAGCATTTTTTGGCCAGTCTTCAACTCGTCGAAACACATCCACTGGTCACGATTTTACCGGGTTCGCGGACTCAGGAAGTCAAAGGCAACCTTCCCTCGTTTCTGCAAACAGTCGCCGAAGTTCAGCGCCACGTGCCCAATGTCCGGTTTGTCATTGCGGCCTTTAATGGCAAACAGGCTGCGGCGGCCCGTCAGTTGGTCATCGAGAGCGGGCAGTTGGTCGAAGTGTTTGCCTCGAAAGCCCCCGAACTCATCCACGCGGCGACCTGCTGTTTGGCGTGCTCTGGATCCGTGTCGCTTGAGTTGCTGGCCTACGAGAAGCCTACGGTGATTCTGTATCGAGTCAGCCCGTTGGCGCTGTTTGCACAGAGCTTCTTCCGCAAGGTGCAGTACATCACACTGGTCAATCTGTTGGCCTGCAAGAATGCCTTTCCAGACAAGGTCACCACGTTTGACCCCGATGCTCCGGGGGCCGAAGACATTCCGTTTCCCGAATACCTGACTTCCGCTGAAAAATCACCGGAGATGGCGGCGCACATCACATCCTGGCTGACCGATGATCAAGCTTTGAGCCGACGGATCGGACAATTGCGCGAGCTAAAGGCACGTTTTGCGCACCGCGGTGCTTCGGCAACCGCCGCGGACTACATCTTGGGAAAACTGTCTGGACCACAACACGATCAACCGTCGCACCGGTCGACAAGGATCGATTCACCGGAGGTTACCGCCCCGCACACTGAGGATCGTTCACACGTCACGGCCAAGGATCGCCACTTTTAGTTCTCGTGGTTTTTGGCGATAATCTTGGTTGACAAACGTCGATCGTGAATTGTCACAAGGCACGTCCGTGTTGCCTTTCGCCTGACACCGAACAAGGACCAATCCGTGCTATTGGGTGAACCTCCGCAGACACAATTTGATTTGAATTTCAGCGTCCTTGGATTTCCTGTGCGCGTGCATCCATTTTTTTGGTTGGCCGCGCTGATTCTGGGTGGATCGGGAGATGGCCTCGGCTTGTTGATTTGGATCGTTGCGCTATTCGTGTCGATTCTGATTCACGAATTGGGACATACGTTGATGATGCAACGATTTGGAATCTCGTCTCACATCGTGTTGCATATGATGGGCGGTCTGGCCATTCCTGATTCGTTCGGCTCCGGCGCTCCGTCGAGGGGCTCGCGTTCGGCGATTCTGATTTCATTCGCAGGGCCGGCGGCCGGTTTTGTGTTCGCCGGGTTAATCATCCTCGTGATCATTGCCACGGGCGGACGTTTGGAGGTTGATCTCGGATCCCGTTTTCCCTTCTTTGAAGTTTTTCTGAACGAGGTACTAGAATCCGGCAATCCATGGCAACCCCTAACTGAAGTCCTGTTGTACATCAATATTTTTTGGGGACTCGTCAATCTGCTTCCGGTTTATCCACTGGATGGAGGCCAAATCGCCAGGACGGTGATGATCGATCAGGATCCTGGTGGTGGCGCGATTAGATCGCTATGGCTCTCCGTGTTTGTGGGTGGCGGGATGGCCGCGGTCGGTATCCTCAAACTCGGCAATCTGTTTGTGGCAATTATGTTTGGCATGTTGGCTTTTCAAAGCTACATGGCCATCCAGCAGATGCGCGGCGGTGGCGGGTTCGGTCGTGGTGGCTTCGGCGGAGGCAAGCCTTGGTGAACTCAGTTGGAGGCACGGGCAACACGGCTGTCGACGGGCCTCGAGCCGAGTCAGCGGATCCGAATCCAACGGTTCCGCCGCAGCGGGTGGTAATTCTGGGGGCCAGCAATGTCATCCGCAACATCTCCACGGTGCTCGCAACGGCAGAGCGTTTTTGCGGTCAACCGCTGGATTTTCTGGCTGCTACAGGACACGGGAGATCGTATGGCCTGACGAGTTGCGTTTTGGGCCGATCGTTGCCCGCGATTAGGGCGTGCGCCCTCTGGGATGCGCTTTCCGAGCAGCTGCAGGTCCCCACCGTCTCGTTGGTGACGGATGTTGGTAACGATCTGCTGTACGGTGCTTCAGTCGAGACAATTGTCTCTTGGGTCGAGGAGTGCTTGACGAAGTTGGTAAAGATGTCCGACCGCGTGATTCTCACAGAATTGCCCCTTGAGAACATCGCTCGCCTAAATTCTGCAAAATTTTTTTTGATCAGATCGATTCTTTTTCCCAAGTCGAAACTGACGTTGTCGGCAGCGCGTGAGATGTCCGCGGCGTTGAATGAGCGAATCGCAAACCTCGCATCCGAGTCCGGAGCAACGCTGATCAAGCCCGATGTGGCTTGGTACGGCACTGACCCAATTCACATTCATCGTCGCTACAGCGACAACGCCTGGCAACAAATCTTGGGACCCTGGAAAACGAAAGCAGCTACCTCCAGGGAGGCGCCAATTCGTACCAAACGGATTCCGTTGATGAGGTGTCGGCCTCACGTTCGTTGGTTGATGGGCATCGAGCAGCGTCGCGCGCAGCCCACGTTGCGGTTGGCCGGCGGTACGCACGTTTCCTTCTTCTAGTGGTACAAAAAAGCCTTGAATTCAAGGCTCTTCTTGCAACTCTCAGTCGATTCTGGCGGCCAGATTACTGGCACTGTACGTTACTTTGTATGAGATTTCTGAGGTGCTTCAGTGCGTTCACACCTAACGTGAATGCCGTGCCGCGCGCATCGAATCTGAGATCTTGCTAGGTATCATCTTCACGTCGATCGGACTGTCATGTCAGGTCGCCTTGTGGCGAGACCTTGAGAAATTTCTGTTCTTGATCCACTCGCCACGGGCGCCACGCGCTTGATTGCGGCGCGATGATCAATTGATGGCGCTGATTGAGACGATCATCAATATCTTTGCACGCGTGTTTCTTTTTTTGGACGACGACTTCGAGTTGGTTTCGGTTTCGGTCCTGAGGCACAGAAATGAATCGGAAAGATTTAGGACTTTTTTTGGGGAAAACGTGTTGCAGAATTCACGCTGTTCCGTACAACTAGATTTTGAGATGAGGTTTAAACCACTTCTTTGTTTGCTTTGTTCAACGTTTGGAATGTTGTAACGGACAAACAATTCAAGACTGTTGAAAGTGGTTTTCGTTTTTGTCAGTGCGGTTAACTCGTCGGTGAGACCGCGAGATGGAATTCGTAACTGACTTTTTTTAACGGAGGACGTACTGTGGCCAAGAAGAAAGCTGCGAAGAAGAAGAAAGCTGCTCCAAAGAAGAAGGCCGCCAAGAAGAAGGCCGCACCAAAGAAGAAGGCAGCGAAGAAGAAGAAGAAGTAACTTCTTCCTGGGCGCGTGATTCACGCGGCCGACTTCCGCTTCGGCGGAATGCTGACTACGACAAGAAAGAGCTGTCGGAACTTCCGGCGGCTCTATTTTTTTTGGTTCTTCAGAACAATTCGTGGGTGGAATTGGTTGTTCTTTTGAGGGGGTGAAGTCTCTGAGAGGTTGGGTTTATGCGGCGACTTTGGTTTGTTTGCAGGCATTTGTCATGTAAGGTCGTAAATCGCTTGGGCAGGAGATCTTCAAGCAGTCAGCGAAAGTGCTAGACCAAGTCTTGCTCAGCA
>PVBE011387073.1_pt1 | contig 27243 bp, 52 predicted proteins | sample 1631181 | NCBI WGS metagenome assembly PVBE01 (sample SAMN08397723, study PRJNA350692) | Marine metagenome, whole genome shotgun sequencing project. | isolation source: water | place: Pacific Ocean | collected 2012-04
TACTCCAACACCACTCAAATCAAAATCAACAGTTGTTAATGCAAATACAAATGAGAGTAGCGTGAATCAAGGAACTACATTCCAATCAGACGTTGACTTTGATATGAACGGGAACCCAATAGATAACGAAAATATGTGGAAACAATTTACATTTACAACAGTTGGTATTGGTTGAATTAATTAACATATAAACGAACAAAAAAGTAGGGGGACAACTTTGCGTTGCCCCCCTTTTTATCTCACTTCCCGGCGGGGTAATTTCATGGTCGGTGAAATAAAAGTCCTATCTCAACATTAAATTATTTATAATATAATCAATCTTGTTCTGCGAGTTTCTTAAAGTAACTCATAGCATCATCAGACTTTTCATCTGTAGAGACAGGCTGTTCTATAGGAATATCATCAGCACCACCTGCAGGACCAAACTTTTCTGCGTGTTTTAATACTGTTTCAGTTACATTCGATACAGCACCAGAAGTATTACCAATGATTTCATCAAATTTTTTCTTTAGTTCTTCATAAGGTTTGAAGTTAGACGGGTCGACAAACTGTTGTAGAGCGTGTTCAGCCTTCCATACAGCCTCAATCTTATCATCATTACCTTCAAAAAGTTCAGTCGTGCCTTCAAACTCTGACTTATCGTAGTTTGTAAAACCTTCTACTTTGCGTATTTTTAGTTTGAAGTTTGCACCTTTCCAGAAGTCAAATGGATTGACTGCTTCTTCATCTGCAAACGCAGGAAACATAACATCATTAATCTTATCAAATATCTTTTTACCATACTTGAATAGAAATGTTTTACCTTCGTTTTCTGGATTCGCTGGTTCTTTCACGACAAGAATATTTGAGATATAGTTCAAACGTCTTTTACGTTTTCGTGCAAGTTCTTTGTTTGCTTCACTACCAGAGTTCCATAGTTCGTTGTTTGCATCAGATACAGGATCACTCTTACCTAATGTAGTAAGAGAGTTCTCTATATACCAACGACCTGACGGACCTTGAAACCCATGTGAAAACACTCGCACCCATGGTAGTTCTTCACCTTCAATTGCAGGAAGAAAACGAATGACTGCATAACCATTACCTGCCTTATCAACAGCGGCTCGCCAGTATCGTGTATCTTCTTGATATGAAGTTTTTTCTTTTTCTGGATTTGCGATTTTCTCTAGTTCTTTTTGTAGAAAATCGAAGTTGGAATTAGACTTCTTTAAATCTGATAGGGACATCATATTCTCCTTGTATAAAAATGTATTGTATCGTATCCACTTAAAACATAATATTATCGTATATAAATTTCATTGTTAATAGTATCATAATCATATAAAAAAATTTCTTCATTTACTTTCCATGTTTCTTTCTTAACTTCTCTAAGAACAACTTGTTCTTTTTTATTGCGGCTTTCAATCGGTCATCTTCTGTAACTACTTTCTTCTTTGGTGCAACTACTTTCTTCTTTGGTGCAACTTTCTTAATCACTTTCTTTACGACTGGTTTCTTCTTAGGTGCTGGTGTTGGTGTTTGTTGTGCCACACAACCTGCAAGAACACTAATAGCAAAAACAGTTGCAATTGTAAGTAACATCATTTTCATTGTATAGTCTCCATATAGTTATTTCTTTGTTGTAGATTTTTCTGTTTTCTTTGGTTCTTCAGCCTTATCACAACCGATAAGAGCGCCAAAACTAAAGAGACAGATTGCTATCATAGATAGAATTATTTTCATCTGTAGTCTCCTAAAAAATATGTTATTATTATTGTAACATCATTTAACTTCTTTGTCAATACCAATTTGTAAATTTAATACTTTTGTTTATCTGGAATCACACCTCTTACACCACCACGTGGATTCTCTACATCTTCATCTCGTCTTGGAACTAGATGAATATGACAATGGAAGATAGTCTGTCCAGCAGAACTTCCAACATTTATGCCTATATTGAATCCTGTAATTAGTGTATCCTCAACAAGAATTTGTTCTCGCATTTCTGATAGAAGCTGGTCACATCTTATCTTTTCATATGTCCTGAGGTCAAAATATGATTCTACATGACGTTTCGGAACAATAAGAGTGTGAAGATGTGTTACAGGATATCCATCTCTTACTGCATAAGCAGAAGCATTTTCTGCAACTATTTCTCTGGTGCAAGTTTCAAATTTATTAATTGAACAAAATAAACATTCAGTCATTTTACCCCATTCTATTACGAGTATCAAACTCCCTTTCATGTGAACTAGGTAGTTCAGATCGTAATTTTACATTATCTATTTTTAAAGATTCAATCTCTCTTTTTGCTTCGGCTAAACTTGCTGAATACATTTTTACCTTTTCTAATACTTCTGGATAGTATCTATGTTTTATCCAATCCATTTTTTTCTTCGGCCTTTTTCTGAAATTTTTGAATTTTTAACTGTAAAACTTTTCTGTATTTATCCGTATTGGAAAGAGGACCGTTTTCTTTTAACAGAAATGGAGTATATTTTGTACACTTTCTTTTCAGTTCTTGCCACACAATATCGTCTTTCATATCTATATCAAACTGTGGAAAGAAATCTACAAGTTCATTTATAATCATGAATGTTTCTATCTCAATAAATTTCTTCTGTAACATAATCATGATGAGAGGGTGTTGACCATCATCTTGCATTTTGAAAAAATCATCAAAAGTCATATTTTTATTTTCTAACATAGTAACCATAAACTTATCTGAATCATTATCAAACACATAAGACAAAGCATCAAGTTTTCTTTTCCATGCAGAATAAATCTCTCTTGGTTTTACACCAGTCATATCACCAATCCAAAACTTAGAATCATTTAACATATTTGCAAGAATCATTTCTGCGATTTTTTGTATAGGATACTTTCTTGCAAAACGTATAAAGAAGTATCTATCTTTTCTCTTACGGAAAGAGTCTACATTTGCATTTGTCTTTCCATTGTAGTTGAAAAAATTATAATCTTCTCTAGAGAAATGTGTTTTCATAGCAACATAGATTTTGTATGCTTCAAATCCACGTTGAATGGCTGTTGTCATATTGGTAACTTTCCTGTTCTAGGTAGAAAGTTGAGATTGATTGCTTCGACTTCTAGTTTTTCTTTTAAAGGTTTTGATATTAATTTTGCAATCGTATCTGGTTCTATGTTTCTTATTTCACAAAATGTAAGAATGGCGTTCATGTAAGATAACTTATCTTTCTGTACGAGACTTTCTATTTCTATTGCAAACTTCTTTGGTGAACGAAACTCAACTGCCATGATTATATTTCTCCTATTTAAAAAAAGATGATGATTGATTCGGTTGCCACGCTCAATCACCAAAGCGCCTCTTTACCGACTAAGCGGCAAGTGCATAACTACTATGATTTTCAGCAGTTATAAATTCGGGCCTTTATCGTGCCTGCCCAACACGAGCAACTCCAAATATTCGCAATCCAGTCTGTCGAAACCTTTTCACCCCCCTAGAATTTTTTTGTTTGATATGGTGGAGGTGACGGGAATTGAACCCGTGTCCAGAAAGTTTTAAATACCTTTCATAGTTGCCAGTTCACATACACATAATATAATTAGAATTTTTGTGTCTTTCCATTATCATTAAAAATAAATTGTGGTAAGATCAATCCACCACCTTTCGATAAAACGCAACTGTAACCATTTTGAAAAATATTTAAGATTACATATATTTGCGATTTTATATCACCCCATGCAGATAGTGCAAGACCACTTCTCATAGGTATTCCTTCTATAGGACCTGTTTCAACTTCAAATCCAGACGCAAATTGTTTTAAACCCATACTGCTCAAGTATGTTGTTATTGCTGTAGTAGAATAACATGATAATGTTACTGCTATAAATTTGCCGTGTTTTACTGGTGGTAACACGAATGTTTTGTGGGATTTTTCTTTCTTATTAGGTTCTACTTTTTTAGATTTTTTTTCTGCAAGACTTGGTGTTGCTAGAAAAATTAAAATAAACAAAAAGAGAAAGATTCTCTTTAACATGATTTTTCCTTTTTAAAAAACATTTCCACTTGTTGATTTATCTAATTGAGAACCCGGATATTTCTTATGTATACCTTGTAGCACTTCTTTAAATCCTGTAGGTATTTTTTTTATACCGACTCTAACAGAATCACAGATAAGTGGAGATGTAAGTAATTTTACTATAGAACCAGATTCATTACAAGACGGACAGGGTTCTGATAGTGGAACTTCTCTATTTGAAATTGTATATAGTTCATCAAAAACATGATCACATTTTGTACATTCATAAGTATATGTTGGCATTATTCAGTAGTTTCCTTTTCTTTGGCTTTTTGACGAAGATGATCTTTCTTGTTGGCATAGTCTGTAACATACCAACCTGTACCTTTAAACTGAATCAAAGGTGGAGAATATATTTTTTTAACTTCGCCTTCACATTTAGGACATAGTGTTATTGAATCATCATTCATACTTTTTGTTATTTCAAATTCATAATCACATGATGTACAAACATATTCGTATATTGCCATATTAGTTCCTTAAATAATCTTGGCCATTTTTAAATGATTGTAATAGACGAACAAGTTCGCTATTGGTCATAGTTTCTTTTACAAATTCTTTTTCTTTATCTGTTAAATCTTTTGTTAAATCATTATCGAATAATTTTTTTAAAGGTGACCAATCTTCATTTTCATCATCTGAAGCTGTATTTGTCATTCTTTTACGTTTCCACTAAAGATATAATGTTTAACTTTTTCTTTATCTTTTTCATCAAACTCTGGGCAAGGCATATATAATGCTTTGCGAAAAGATGCTATCATTTCATATTCAGATGCATCTACTTTTTTTAATGTTTCTAAATCTTTTTCAAACCAATATGTAAATTCTAGTTGATGATCATATTCATCACCTATAGGAAATTTTACAAACACCATTTCTGGTTCAATATTTTCTGTATCATAAATTAAGTTGCCATCATAGGGACCACCCAAAAGATGTAATGTAGCAATATGTTCATTTTTTATTTCTTCTTCATCAATAAATTCATCAGATGTTGTCATTATCTTCCTCCTCAAAATCACTCCATTCTTTGAACGAGGTGATACGAGAAAACTCACGATCTTTTTTTCTACGATTTCTTTTACTCGACTCTTTAAATATTTTATTTTTACCTTCTGTGCTACTACTTCTTTTTTCATTCTTCTTGCGTAATCGAGAATCCCGCATTTCTTTTCTCTCATTCATGATACTTTTTTTACTCCCTATCTACAATAGTCTTTAAAGTATTCTGTTCCTAGATAGTATCTATCACCAAATTCATCAATTTCATATACTTTTCTTTCATAAGTGCATACATCATAATTAAGATGTGGCTTACGATAATATCTTCTATGATTATTAAACATACTTCCTAAAATTAAACCACTTATGATACCAATTGCGATTCCATTATTGTGCCTTCTATGATGATGCCTATGCCTTCTTCCTGCAAACGCAGAAGTAGTGAATAAAGATATACTCAAAATAATTATTATAATTGATAAGATTTTTTTCATTTTATGCAGCCAATAGTAATGCTTTTAATAATATTGCTAACCACTCAGCCATAAATTTCTCCTAATTAAAGTTTCATATTTATTTATAAGTAGTTCTTATACTATTATCTCATGTTATTATGAGTTTGTCAAGACCATTTTTATTCTTCATCATCATATTCATCATATAATATAAACAATTCTTCATCATCTTCTTCACTAATAATCTCTACTGTATTGTGTGATGGATCGTTTATATAGATAAACTTTGTCTCATCTCTATGTTTATCAATATCACCAAGATGTTGATATTCTGATATGTCTCTTGCTTCTATGGCAAAGTGAGAAGGGTGTTCGTTTTTAGTGGTTAACGCTAGACAGGTATTCTCAAATTGTATCATAGCCCAAGTATTATCGTGATATTCTACTTCACAACTAAAATTGTTTGTGTACCATTTAACTGATTCTTGTATATCATCAACTTGGATTGCTACATGATGTAGTCTATCTAGGTAATCTACCATATACTATCTTCCTTTCTTAAAGTGTTTCTGGTGAGCGAATTTATAAAATTGAAATTGTGTTGATTTGGTTCCAAGTTTAAGTTTCTTTCCTCTAAAAAGATATCTACCACTTCTCATACTACTTTTTAATTTGTTTAAGTTTTTTGCTGTATTCTTTTGATATTTTATTCTATGCACTCGTGGTTCTGTTTTACCATCTTCAGTAATCCAGATAAGAATATATTTCTTTTCTTTTATGGAATACCAATGTAGTGTAAATTCTTTTTGTATTTTCTGTTCTGTTGCATAGCCTTCGATAGACTGTATTGTAATATATGTATAAAAAGTTAAAAATAGAAATAACGGAATAAAGAAAGAAACAAACATAATTTGTTTTCGTGATTCAATCATTACCCATAAACAAGTAATTGCAAAAGCGATTAAAGTAAATACAAAGATAGGTTTTGATAAAAATGATTCTATGAACTCATTCATTTTTCTCCTCAGTTTTATCCCATGTAGGTGTATTACCCCATGCCATTTTTTCGTCTATGACGTATTGAGCGTATTGAACATATTCTCTATCTTCTTCACTTAATACAGACCAAAACTTACTAATACTCAAAGTAAGGTCTTTTACTTCATCAGGATTTTTAAGATGATAGTCTGTTTCCATCCAATGTTGTAACGCATCTAATCTGTTTTTAATTCGTTCATTCAAACTATTCATTTTGTTTTTAGTTCACCCATTGTCCAGTACCAGAGAAATTTGCACCAAGAGGTATAACAAACTTCTTCGGTAAGAAATTCAAATCTATTACTTCACCTTTTCCATTTATTTTTAATCTTACGATTGTAAGTTCTTCTCCTTTTGAAAAGAACTGTACTTTTTTTGTGTATAATATTTTGTAAGGATTTAATTTTATAATTTCAATTTTACCTTTTGTTATACTTCTACTTTCTTTATTGTACACATGAGTATTAATAATATACTCACCCGGAATGATACCACGCAGAGTTATAACTTCTCTATTGATTGGTATGATTATCTTTTCACCATTAATCCATTCTGTATCATTTCGAGTACCTAGATCATCTTTGTCTAAGTGCATAAATCCAGAAGCCATGGAACGAAAACTAACAACATTATTGTTTGGGTCTTGCACCCACAAATCAATATCATCTGTTTTATCGTAATCCCATTCGAGTGTAATGATAATATCTGCTTTTGGTTTTATAGGATTCTCTGCTTTCTTTTTCGGTGTAATCAATAGATAACTAATAATAAAAAGAAAAACAAAACCGAGAGTGAGGTTAAAAAGTAAATCCGTAAAACCTAAAGTAGAACGATATTTTCTTTTGTTCATACCTTTTCCAGATTAACTAATTGTATCTTGAGTGAGAGTGAACACACAAGTCCTGTAAGTGTTGTCCATAGGGCAGTAGACATACCAGTTGCCATACTTGATAATGCCTTTTGTAGTGTTGCAATATTACTTACATCAATAGAACCAAAGGCAGAATTAAGAACAATGATAAATCCTGATACTGTTCCAATCATACCTAATGCGAGACAGGCTTCAGATATAAACCAACCAACATCTGCATCTACTATATCATATACACGATCTTGTGTTACATGATAAGTACATTTGCCTATCCATATAGTTGTAAGAACAAAGACAAGCATAATGAGAAAACTAATCTTTGTTTTATCGTTTTGTAGTATTATATGATACAAGTTCCAATAGTGTGCCGTTATGGCAACTCCTAATTGTAAAGAAAAAAACAACCACCATCTTAAAAAAGGTATTTTAAATTGTGTAAAAAAACTATCAAAGTATTCTCGTAACATTTTAACTCCCTAAATTGTCCTTCATTTTTTGTGGTCTGTTTGCAGTTGGTCTATCAACTGTATCATACAATCCTTTTTCTGTAACTACTTTTCGATACCCTGTTGGTTTGTATGTAGTGTAATATATTTTGCCATCTATTTCTGTATCATATCTTTCTGTTCCTGCTCTCCAATGCATTTGAATAACTTCACCTGTAGCAAGAACTCTTGCGGCTACTCTTTCACTTGGTAGATAGACTCTCATTTCGACAGCTACAGTTTTTGTATTTCCATCTGCATCTTCTTCCATGATTGTTGTAACTCTATCATCAAGTGTTTCTTCTTCGTTTGTGTTTAATAATTCTACCATTTATTCCCCTTCTTCGTTATTTTCCTCTTGATCTTCTGTTGCTATTTTTGCCTTTCGAGTTTTTGGTTTCTTGGGCTTCTCTGGGGGCATTTCAAATAGTCCCGGAATTGCTTCTAGAACTAATCTTGGTGTAAGTCCGTTTATTTGTGATTTCTTTTCTATCATTTGAAGTACAAGTTCTGCTTCGGTTGCATGAACTGATTCCAAAATAGTAATAAAAATTTGTTCTCGTTTCATTTGATTGACATTTGAGTTTACTGTTAAGTATTGAAACTTTCTTGTTTCTCTATATAAAGTAGAAGGTGTTATTCCTTCAGGTGCATCATCAGCACGAAACGGTGGTCTTGTTTTTGGTAATGCAAATTCTATTTTTGGATCAAATGTTCCTTTTAAAATAGAACGCAAAGGTTTACAGTTATAAAATTTCAATAAATCAACTCTTGCTTGACGAGATGTCGCATCATTAACGAGTTTCAAAATCTCTGCGATTGATAATGTTGGACCCATTTAAAAATCTCCTATATTTTCCATCAAATTCTTTAATTGTTTATCAATAAAATATGGCATCAACTTACTACGATTACCATTTATTGGTTTATCATATTCTTCTAGTATCTGTTCTTCAATTGATTCTGGTACAAAATCCAAATCAATGAGTTCTTCATTTCGTTTATAGTTTCGTAACATTTCTTCTGTGCAAAATTCTTCTGGTTTCATACCTAACCATTCATTGATTCTTCTTTTAATGAGTGGTCGTTGTCTACCACCATTTATGAATGTATCATCTTTCGATAGAAAGTTTGGTACACCATCACTTCTATCACCTCTCATAATCAGTTCTTTTATAAACTGTTGAGGGTTATCATTACGAATATATTTTTTCTGTATCGGACTGTACTGTGCTACATTCGGATACTTTTGCAACTGTACAAAATCTTTATCGCCAGAAAGAATCAGAATCGAATTTTCTTGAGAATGATGTTTTACTATAATAGCAATAATATCATCTGCCTCAGTAGATTGAACTTCTAATGTTTTATAAGGAAATGTTTCAGACAATTCATCTTTGATTCTATTTAATGATTCAAAGATGTTAGGCCAATCTAGGTCAGATTCTTCTCTTGTTTTCTTTCTTGAAGCTTTGTAATATGGAAACTTCTGTTTTCTCCAATAGTTTTTATTATCACAACAAAGAATCATTTCACCATATTTGTTCTTAAATTGCGACCTGTACTTTCGTAAACTATTTAAAACCATGTGTCGAACAAGGTTTTCGTTTATTCCGTTATCACCGTTTCCCATGTAACCAATTTGTCTCATGAGATTCGATATCATAATTTGATTCAAATCAACAAGTATCATTTTATAATCCTTTTAATTGTATCTCCTATATTATATATATGCGAGATATTCGTCAATAACTTCAATCATATCTGGATTGTCAAAATTGAGTTTTATTTTATTCATAATACGTTTTTTTACTTTGTGTTCATTAAATAACATCTTCATTCTTTTTTTACTAAACTTCTTTTTTTCTAATTGTTCCTCTAACTCGTTTGCGAATATAATGCTTAATCTTTCTATTTTGGCTGCTGTTGCTGCCTGAATATCTATCTTTGGTCTTTCTTTTATTTCTGGTTCGGGTAAAGTTTTGGAATATTGGATTAATTCTTCAAGTCTTTGCTGAAAAAACCTTTCGCTATTTTTCCATGTAACGTGTTTGATATCTGTCTGTAAAGATATCATTCTTGCAATAGAACCAAGAACGCAAAATTGATAATCTTCACATCTTTTTACTATGTTGATTAATTCTTTAGATTCTTTTTGTTCTTTTAAATAATTAATCACAAATTGTTTTTGTTGTTTATTACTTGTATTCACATTATACCATCTAAAGGCTCCTGCTATTTCAGAAGAAAGTATATGTTTCTGCAACTCCTTGTTATCCATCTTTTTTACTTGACCAACATGAAACATACGTTTATAAGGATAGTCTTTTAGTTTTTTAAACTGTGCTGGTTTCAGTTTGTTGTAGATACTCAACTGTGGTTCTTCTGCAAATAGTTTTTTCTTAGCCAATGATATATCCTTTATTCAAAAATTCGATTATGAGTATTATTCACTTTAACAAATGTAGCACATTTTGTCAAGTCTTTTATTCTCTCTGCACCAACGTATGTGCAGGCAGAACGAATACCACTTAAAATATCTGAAATCGTATTTTTAACTCTACCACGATATGGAACCACTACAGTCTTGCCTTCTTCTCCACGATATTCACGATTGGAATGTCCGTGTCGATCCATAGCAGTTTTAGAAGCCATACCATAAAAGGTCATTCCTACAGGTCTTTCTTCTGTTACTTTTTCTAATTCGTTTTTGTAAATATATTCACCATCACATTCATCATGACCTGCTAACATACCACCAATCATAACAAAGTCTGCACCACCTGCAAATGCCTTTACAATATCACCAGAAGAATTACAACCACCATCTGCGATAATATGACCACCAACACCATGTGCGGCATCTGCACATTCTATCACAGCACTTAACTGTGGATAACCAATACCTGTTTGTATTCTAGTTGTGCAAACACTTCCGGGACCGACACCAACTTTAATAATGTCTGCACCTGCAAGTATAAGTTCTGAAGTCATATCACCTGTAGCCACATTCCCTGCGATTATTGTTGCATCAGGTAATAAATCTCTTGTTCGTTTTATCGCATCTACAAAGTTTTTTATATATCCATTTGCAACATCTAAACCAACAAATCCTATTTCTGGAAATGAGACTGCAAGATTTTCTAATACAGATATTTCTTCTTCTGATATACCAGTCATAGCACAAATGTATCTGCATTGTGTTTGTTTTTCCCACAAGTCAAAAAATACATTATGTTGTCTTGCAATACAAGTAACCATTTTATACTCTTGTAAAACTTCGTGCATACCAAACGTACCTGTCGTGTCCATATTACTTGCCATAATAGGAACACCTGTCCATTCTTTTTGACTATGATAGAATTTATATGTTCTATCCATATCCACATCAAACTTAGAAGTAAGTGTTGACCTCTTTGGTCGAATCAAAACATCTGAATAATCCAGTTTTATATCATCTTCAATTCGCATTTTTTCTCTTTCCTATTTGAATTTCTTTTTTTTTTCTATCAGTTCTTATATTTAATACTTGATTTGATTTCATATCAAACCATCTATAGTTATGACCTTCACCATCATGATAAGAAAAATGGTTAAGACTGTCCAAACGAAAAGAACGCCAACCTTTGTTTTCTAAATCCCAAACAGGCAGAACTTCTAGATTCTGTTTTCTAGTTTTTGCTTCATCATTTTCTTCTTTGATGGTGGTGTTCTCGAACATGGCAGGATTCAATGTGCAACTCATTATTCTAGTTTCGCCATTTGCTTTTTGGAAAGATACATTACAATCATGTTCTAATAAAATTTGTATCAATAATTCACGGTTTCTTAAATCAACTCCCATTATAAAACTCCTTAATTATTCTCCTCCGAGAAAATAGTATTCTTTGGTCTCGACATAAAAGAATACTTCATAAACATATCAATAAATCCACCTGCAGCCAATACTGATGGTGGCACGTTTTGAATATCTTCCAATTCAATATCATCAAGTGCCTTGTCGAGTTGGTCAAAACTTTCTGGATTTACATGAATTTCTATTTGTGCATCATTACGAAAGACTACACAACATTCATCTTTCTCTAATTCGACATCATAATTCGGGTGAAATTTAAATCCATAAATTTCTAAGCCTTCTTCTTTTTCGTTTTCATCATAATCAAAATCGTCTAAGGGCATTTTACACTCCAGATAACCATGGAACTACGAATATTAAAAAAAGAGAAACAATAACACAATAGATTGTTACTTGAATCAATTCATTTTTTTCTAACATAATTATTTATCTCCATCACATATTAGTATTATTTACCTGCTATGACAAGAATATCTCGATAATCTACATCTGCAAAGAAACAGACTTTTTTGAACCAATTATTTTTTTCATTAAAAAAACGAATGGCACTATCATAATCGAGTTTATCTTGTTTATACATTTTGATTCTTCTTTTTATTTTGTTGCCTTCTTTGTTGGTCATTGTTTTCAGTAGTTCTTTTCTTTCTTGTAGAGGAAGTTTTGTAAGTTTTGCATCTTTTCTATTCAACTTTATTTTCAAATCTTCCAATCCCTGTTGAATGATTGCTAACCATAAAGCAGGTTCTTTTTGTTCGATTGTATCTTCTAATGATTTTATTTTCATAGGCTAGTTTTCTCCTCAATAAATGCAATTCTTGGATCACTAGGATCCTTCGATTTGTAGTATTGTAATAATGCTTTGATTTCTTGTTCTGACATTTCATAAAGAAGTTCTTGTGGTTCTTCACAAGTCCATTTGTCCATTATCATATTCTCAATTCCTTTAAGCTCAATCATATAGAATATCTCCTTTTAGTATTCTAGTTCATCTAGTTCATCATCATTTAATTGCATCAATTCTTCTATTTCTTCATCAGAGAAATATACAAGTTCATCAGGTGTAAGTGGCGCTTCCCATTCTTCCATTATAGAATTGATATACCGTAGAGGAACCTTTTTGATATCTTTCACACCTTCTTTGTCCATAAAAAACTGTTGAGTTTCTTTTGGTATTTGTTTATATCTTTTATATGTTTTAAACGACATTATATAATTTCTCCTGCCTCTGAAATAGCAAAAATAACTAAAGCTAACGCAATTATTACACCTATTAATAACATTATACATTCCTTTCTTAATTGGTGGGGAAGGTAGGAATCGAACCTACTCAGCCCAAAGGCAACGGATTTACAGTCCGTTTCAACTCTCCAACTTTGACGCTTCCCCAATTAGAATTAAAGTAATAAAAATCTCACAAAAATATACCAAAATAAAAAAGTTTTCATTCTAAAAAAGTTTAATTAAAATGATTATTTGTAATGCCAAAAGAACTAAAGGAACAACTGTTCTTATTAATTCCATGGTGTGATTCATATTGTCTAATTTTTTTTCTAACTTACTTTTTTTACTTAACATTATTTTTCTCCGTTAATCAATTAAAATATAAAGGGCCTGTCCATTTAATTTTATAGTTACCTTTTAAGACATTACCTCTGGCACCGTTTTTCGCAGGTGCAGTCCAAGTGTTTGCCTTTAGAATATCGCCTTCTTCAAACCCACCATACTTACCAGAAACAGTACCAGATTTTTTGACGATAAATGCTTTGGCAGAACCTCTACCAACGACTTTGATAAATTTGTTACCATCTATCAATTCCAATCCATCTATATATTCTTGTATCATTCTATCAGTGGATTCTGGTGGAAAGGTTTGTTTATAATCTGCAATCATTCCTTCTTTTAAATTTTCAAGACCTTCTTCAAGAGTTTTGGCTTGTTTTTCTACTATAATCATTATATTTTCTCCTTATTAATTTTCATGTATCTTCTATTAATCATTTCGCATTTGGAAGATTTTCTTGAAAAGACACTTTTTTTCTTCGGTGGTTTGATACTTTGTTCTTTTTCAACTTGACCGCCTTCGGCAATCCATTTTGCAATCGCTGCTTCTTTTAACAATTTTTCTTTTTTTTGTTTTGCTTCGTATTCAAGTCTTATAAAATCTCTCATTTTTTTCTCATCTTTTTTATAATTATTATCATCATTTAACATATACTACTATTATAACAGGTTTGACTATAATGTCAATGGTTAATTTGGTTAAAACGCAAATAATTTGCACTATTTGCATTATTATCCAAAATAGTTTGATTATCCATGTAATTTGATTAACCATTCATCATATTTTGATATACAAGGAAGACGTTTTTTCATGAGTAATTCTTCTAAAAACTCATCAATCAATTCACTTGGATCGCCATTATTACAAACTTCATATGGCATCAATCCTTCTTGACACATATATTCGTAAATTGCAAAAGACAATTCTTCAGAGACAACATTCTCTTTTTGAAATTCTTTAACGTCAGCTGCGTTTTCTTTTAATATTTCTTTTAATTCAATAACTTTCATTATATTTTCCCTTTCTTTGGAAATAACATTTCACTTTGTTTAAGTAATTCCTCTACACTTTTCTGAGGCATATTCATTAGTTTTTCTTCTAACTTTGTTTTTAGTTCTTTCATTTTTTTTATTTGTATCATTGTTTTCATTATAATAATCCCTGTATAGCATATTGACTTTGTTCTTTTTTCTTTAATATCATAGGTATTGCAAAAAACAATCCAAACTGCATTACAGACAACTTCAATGCTAATTCAATATATTCCATTACAAACTCTCCTTTATTTGAGTAGTAGAAAACTTAGAAATTCTTCTTGAAGCTTCTATTTCAGAGAATGAAAACATTATCAAACTCAACAAAACTAGAAAACTCAAAAACAACTTTTTCATTTTTTAACCTTTTTATTAGTAACAATCAATTACACTACTATTATGACAGGATTATAGAAAATGTCAATGGTCAATTTGGTTCAATAATGCAAATAATGCAAATTTTTACCTTAAAAGCCAAAATAATTTGTAAGTGGTTGATTCTGTTTAGGTTATAGTGAAATCTCTTGTTTTGCATATTTTTGAATAAAATACGCATCTACGAGGTCTGTTACGGGATTTGATAGATTAGTTTTATCTGGAGTGATTATATCGTGCAGTTTTGTATCTGTTTCTTTTACATAGGCTTCATACATCTTTTCTTTATTTGCGTTTCCTTTACCTGTTGCGAACTTCTTGATTACAGTAGGAGGTACTGTATCGAATGGTATGTAGTTTTTCCATAGATAGTATTTAAGAATGGCACAGTTCTCTGCAATATGAAATACACGACCTGTAGAAGCAAACGAGTAATCTTCAATCATAACATAATGAGAGTTAGATTTACGAATACACTCTATTACCCATTGTGCAATATTGCAGTATCTTTGCATTTGTGATTCATGTGGTTTATGTTTTTCACCACAAATACTACTACTCAAATACTGTTTTGCATATTTCGCAGTATTTGTTAAGTAGTGTCCACCATATTCTGTCCATACTGCAGGAGAACTCAACGAATAATCAACACCAACTATACTCATATTTTAACCATAGATAAGTTTAATTATACAATAAAAAATGGTAACAAATATTAATACTACACCACCACCAAATAAAAAATCAGCGATCAGTTTTTTCATTTTAATTCTTTTTTCCATTCTTTTTCTATATGTATTATTAAGCATTAGTTTCTGCTAGTTCTTTTACTTCTTTGAAATCCACAGGACAAGCACCGTTATCACAATCAATATGTTCTTTACTGATATCTTCTTCCATTACTTTTTCTATTTCTCTGCATACGGATTCGTATTGTGCCTTTGTAATGGCTTCTTCTGGTTGATATTCATACGCAGAAGAATCAACTTGAGGCATTACAGAACAACAACGAATTTTACTTTGATGCTTGTATAACATTTCTTTGAAGTGTTTGAAGTCTACCACTTCTGGGATATATTTGAGTGTGTATGATATTTGATTGCCATGATCTTCTGCAGGTTCGCCATTTTGATCTGTACCACGAATCCAATACTTCTCACCTAGACGTAACCATTCGTATTGTTCTTCTGGTGTTGCTTCAGCCGCAGTAACAAGTTTATCACCAAGACCAAGTTCTGTAATCACAGGTGCAGTAGGAAACCCTATCACAACTGTACCAGAATATTGTACGAGTTCTTTGAATGGATACCCATGTGATTTATATTCTTCTACAAGAGGATCATCTGTTCTAAATTGTACCCAACGCATATACCATGCACGGGCAGGTAGATGCCAACCTTCTGTAAGACCAAACAGTTTAGATGTTGTGCCTGCAGGTTTGATTGTTGTCATAGTGTGTGGTATATTGACTTTAAGTTTCTTTGCATACTTCTTTGCCTCATCTTGTACGGCATGATTAAAACGTGCAAGTGCAAGCCAGAACTCTTGAGATTTTTCTTCATCAATAAGATCACGAAAGGTCAAACCAAAAAATTTCCATGCAAATTCGTGTACACCTGTCATACCAACACCGATACGATTTGTTCTTGTAACTTCTTTTTGATAGATACTATTCATTTGATTGACTCGCATCAACGCTCTTGTTGTAACACGAAAAGATTCTTCTGCTTCGTCTAATGTATCTGCATGATACGGAACTACGTCTGCTATAACGCAAAAACCACCAAGAACATTTAATGCAATCTCTCCACATGGGTTCGTGATGGTATGAAACTTCTTACGTTTTGCTTTCTTTGCCAGACGAGATAGATAGATTTGTGTATCATCATTAATCTGAAACTTCTTACTTCCTACATAATCGCCACGATTCAGATCGTTCCAACCATCATCATTCTGCACAAGATGATCTGCATTGATGATTCCGGGTTCGCCTGTGCCGTCTGCATAAGAACATTCTGTAGTGAGTTGAAATACTTTTCTTGCGTGTTGTGCGATTTCACTTGTATAGTTTTTCTCTCCCCGCTTAACCGACAAAAGATTCCAGAACTCTTTGTCAACTACTACAGAGTTATTGGAAGACCATAGAAAACCTTGAGGAGGAGTCGTTGCATTTTTACGATATTCAACTATTTCTTGTAATGATTTTCCTTCATACTCAATAGGCCTTTTCACTTTAATGAAATCGAATATGTTATTGTCTTTCCAAAACTTAGTAGACATTCTCGCAGAACGTCTTGCACCACCAACGAGAACACATTCTGCAAAATAGTGGTCAATATAAATTGCTTGTTTCCAAGGGTCGAGTCCTGCACCTTTGATTGTATCTGCTTTATGAAAGGCGTTCATCAATGCCACAGGACCAGACGCAGGTCGATTCTGCATACCACCAATAGGAGAACCTGAAGGTCTTACATCAGAGAAATCCAATAGTAACATTTTGTCTTTGTGTATTTTTTCAAAGGCTGCGTTTTCCCATAGTTCGAGTGCCTTTGCCCAACCTTCACGACTATCAGGAACACGATACCACATTATATTTTTTGCATTACCATATTTGTGTTTTGCATCACGAACAGATTCATGAGCTGACCAATCAAAGTCTGGGTGTGAATCCTCTAACACACATTTGACTGTCGGTGCATTATCCCAATCTACTATCATCATATCATTATCATATGTACGCCCAACGCCAGAACCGTTTAGTAGAAGGTAAAAAAGAATGAAACTTGATGGGGCAGTTGCACAGTTCGTAAAAACTTCCATATTTCTTTCGGATTGGTTTGTATCACCGTGTTGAAGATGGCGACCACTCATAAGTGTTGTCGCTTTTGCAAGGTGTTTCTTTAATAATCTATATTCTTCTTGTTGTTCGTCTTTTGTCTTAGATAGAAGTGAGTTGCCATGTGCTACTCTTGTTGTAACATCTCCCCAATCTTCCCAAGAACCATTATGCAATCGCCGTAGCACAGTTCTCTCTGCTACAGCTTGCCCCATTCCCGGATGGAAATCTCTTTTTGAACCGTTATAAATCGACATATTTTGAAACCCCATATATTTAAGATGATTTAAATTCTGTGCTATCTCTATCTATAATAACTCTATCTATAAATCCTATTACTTCTTTTTCATTCTTGGTAAATTTATTCCAAAATTCTTCCCACTCTCGTTTACTCATATTATAATGTTTTCTATCTTGTATTTCTTTACCATTTAGTGCATCTTTTACAATTTCTTTTTCCATTTTACTTAATTTCACTCCATATCTAGCGTAATCTTCATACGCTTCAAAGATTAAAGGAAACTTCGGTTTTACAAGGTCATACATAGCGATTGCATAATCTTGTATTTCTTTTTGTGCGTGACTGTCTGCTCTCAATGAAGCAAAATGTAAAAAGTTGTGTATGTCAATTTTCCAATATAGTTCAGTATAATTTGAAACAGGCAGTAATGTTCGAGAAATCTCTCGACTTAAATTCTGCTTTAATAATTTCTTATACTCCTTATATGAGTTAAAACTCTGCCGTCTAAATGCACGTTGCAATTCAATTTTCTCATATTTTGTCCATGCATTTTCTTCTCTACCTTGTTTGTTTGTTTGGGACTGTGATTGTATATAGTCAAGTTCTGGAATATAAAACTCATCTGTCATTACTGAGTATCTTCCAGAGTATTCGTTTAAACTTGCTGTTCTATGTCTTACAAGTTGTCGCATTACAAAGATAGGAACTTTCAAATGAAACTTCACTTCGCACATTTCAAAAGGTGATGTGTGTCTATGTTTCATTAAGTATCGAACTAAATTTCTTGTCTCTGATACCTTTCTTGTTCCTCCACCATAAGAAACTCTTGCGGCTTCTTCTACATCTTCATCTGAACCCATATGATCAATAAATCCAACAAAGCCATGATCATGAATTATCTTATATCTATCATCATGTGAAACATCATTTTGTGTTGCCATTATTATCCTATGCTCTAGTTATTTTTAATAACTTCTCAATTTGTGCTTTTATGATTGGGCCACGATTCGGCCAATGTATATATTCCTCTGTATTTTTCATGAGATTATATAAGAACGGTAAAATCAGTTTTTCAACATCTTTGAATTTTGCTTTTACCGATTCATCATTTACTTCTTTTGTGATTGTTTCTTTATCATCTACGATTTGCATTATTTCGTTCATCATACTTTTGATATCAGAAACAGCTGTTTTAACTTTTGCTAATTCTAAGCTTTGATTATCTATCGTCTTAGGATCGATAGTAGGTTTTTCTTCTGTTGTGGGTGGGGTACTTACTGGTGTAAAACCCCAATCATTATCAAGATCGAAACCACGCATATAATCTGGTATATCTGCCATTAGTTTAACACCTTTTCCAGTCTAGTATTTTGAGTTTTGCGGAGAGTCCTCCGTAAGTGTTACTATTTATGAGATTCATGATTTGACTTTTATCGTATCCATTTATGACTAATTCATTGATGTCTTTGACTACGATATTTTCTGGCCATACAAAAAGTTGAAAATTCTTATTAATCATTTTCTCCATTTGTTTTAATATTTCTTTATTTCTTCTTTCATTATCATAAATAAAGGTACATTTGTCTGTATCAGAAAAATCTACTTTTGATAATGTAGAACCTGCATATGCAACACTATTATCTATGAACATACTATCAATGGGACCTTCTGTAACATAAATGTGTTTGTTCGGATCGAGTTTATCTAGACCATAAATCTTTTGTTTGTTTTCGTTCAGTATGATTGTGATGTATCGCATTTGTTCTTTTGGATTCAATGCACGACCTTGATATGCAAACAGTTCTTTGTTCTCATCAAAAAATGGAATGATGAGCCGTTTATCATTTTTTAGATTTTCACTTTTGTCTGGTCGTGTATCTTCTACGAACTGTCGAAAATCATCTGCATAATAAAGTTCACCATGATATTCTTTTGGTATCTTTCTCATCAATACAAACTGTCTTGCAATATGATCATCAGAAAGTTCAGAAATCTTTTTTAGAAGTTCAAGTTCTTTTCTTTTTTTGAATACAGGTTTCTTGAACAGGAAGTTTGGTTTCTCTGCACCAATGTGTTTATTGTTTTTCGCATAGGCACTATCACGATATTTTTCCATAGAGTATTGAGAGTATATTTCACTATCAAGTTTTTTGATAAGATTAGCCATAGTCGTACCAGAACCACAGTTATGACATTTGAAAAATAAATCATTCTTCTTACGATAAATGTAACCTCTTGCTTTCGATTGATTCTTTTGACTATCGCCACAAAGAGGACACCGAAAGTTATAGAGGTCATCATTTTTTCGTTTGAATTTTTTGAGTCGGTGCGATACTAGATTTAAATATTTTCGATCAACGTATATACTCATAGACGATACCTATATAAAAGTTTATAAGTATATGTTACATTAAATAGAGTGAATTGTCAAGACCACTATTGAAACATTTGAATAATATTTGGAAAGATTTTTGGTATTAATCCAAGAATTAATCCAAGAACAATAGCACCACCTACCATCATATACTTCCATTTTTCTAGTGAAGTAATACGATCTGATAGAAAGTTTCTATTTTCCATTTGATTATATTGAAGTTTTTTGAGTTCTTCAACAACTGAATCGTGTGATGTAGTTATCTTTTTAGTTACTTGGTCGTGTTGTTTGTCTATCCTACTATGCAAAATTCTCATTTCTTCTACGGCTTCTAATCTTCTTTGTTCTATTAGATTCCCTAGTTTTTCGTTTGTTTTTTCTTGTTTATTCAACTTCTCGGTGTGAACACCTAGTAACATCTTATGATTTTCATCATTCGCCATTATTTTTTCTCATAATATTTTTTATAGGACTTTATAATGTCTTTTTGAAGTGCAATATAGTTCTGCATCTTCTCGACATTCTTTGCAAGGATTTCATATCCTTCATCAGATAATCCAAGTAAGACTGGATCAACTCCCATTGCTTCTAAATCTGAAAAAACCTTTTCTACATTTTTGCGTTTGATGATAATAAATTTTACTTTATTAAGATCCAAAACTGGAGGTTTTTCTATATTAAGTTTTACCCGTTCTACAGGTTTCGCAAGAACTTCTAATTTTGAAATCGTAGAACAACCACTACTTAGGAGTAGGAGACTCAGTAGTAGGATAATTGAAAAGTTCTGGACACAAACTATTGCGTTGTTTTTTCGGAACATTTCTTTCCTCTTTCTTTACTTTATCGCCTGTCAATAACTGCACACAACGATTGCGAAAATCACTCGCTCGGTTAATAACGAAACTTGCTTTTTCTGTATCATTTAACATGAACTTGCCTATGTCTCTGCCGTCCTTGTGAAACTTTTTATCGAGTCTGCCTAGTTTCTTTTCGTAGAATCGTTCTTTGCGTAAAAGATTTCGATTCACTTTATTCACTTCACCTATATCTTTTTTCATTTGATTCATGGCTTGTTTTTGTGTCTTAACTGCAAAGTTTAACTTCTCGTTATTTGCTTTTAGAATCGCAATATCTTTTTGTAGTTTTTGATAATATGCATATCCACCAGCGACACCAACCATAAGTAATAATGCAAGTACTATTTTTACTTTTAACATTTTTTACTTCTTCTTTTTCTTTTTCAGATAATGATGATTTGAAGAAATGTTATCAGTTTTTCTTACTGTTGTTGGAGGGAACATTTCTTTAAATGCTTCTTCATAATCTTGTGCAGTCATGTGGAAACCTTTTTCCCAATCTTTTTTCTCTTTCATTTGATTTCCTTTCAAATATATCATAGCGCCATCTTCATTACGAATAATGATTGATTTTTTGGGATACTTATATGCATAGTCACGGATTTGTTGGCCAACAGTACTTTTTAAATCAATGTATTTCTCCCAACGTGCAAACTTCTTTTTACCTTCTCTACAGTTTGCGAATGTATCATTATCTACATGAAATACAGGGTGACCTGCAAATGAATCATGACTTTCAGTTATATCTTTTTTCTTTTTAAAGAATGTTTTTGTATCAAATTTTCTACGAAGGATACTTTTTACTTTATGTACAGGAACCGTAGAACTATCAGAACCAGTACCTGCAACATTAGTACCTGTTGCGTTTGCTGGTATTTCTTCAGGTATTAATGATTGAATAGTTTTTACATCTAATTTCATTTTCTTTGCAATCCATTGTGCAGATTTTCCCTGTTCAATATAACCATGCAATTCTTTCATTCTACTTTCAACCATTTCTGCTCTGAAATGAAATTGAAACTGTTTAAATTTTCCAAACTTCTTTTGTACTTTTGTTTTACCAACGTGTTTTGCTAGCATAGTTAGTGCATGATTCCGTACATCACCATCTGGGTCAACAGCAAGAAGGGGTTTTTTACCTTCAACTGGACTTATATTATCAAAACCAACACTTTTTAATTCATATGCAAAAAAGTCTAATGCATCATGCATACGTTTAGTAAGTTTACCGAATGCGTGTTTTTTATCTTTCTTTATATAATCTTCTATAGATTTTGCTGCATTTTGTGATTTAATATCTGCCATTGTATTATCCTATTGGAAATAAATCTTCTTGACTGACTACGATTTCTTTGCCACTTCTTTCATGTTTAACTGAATATACTTCTGAACCTAGAACTGTATCTATAGGCTCAGTATCTTTTGTTACATTGATGATATCACCGACTTTTGCATCAGGTCCTAGTCTATTATCTAGAACGCCTGAGTCTGGCATATCAACACGAAGTTTGTATTTGCCTTTTTTTAATTTTTCTTCTGAAAGGAAACTAGAGAATTGTTCATTGACATCATCATAATCTGGGAGACCATCATTTTCTTTTAGATAGTTATAGAAAGTTGTCTCTAACTGGTCTGGGTGTTCCATTCCTTTTTTTCTTGCTTCTTCTTTGAGAAACCAGAGTGCGGCTGCATATGATGCAAGTCGTGTTTTACCAAGAGGGAGTTTTTCCATAATCTTCTTGAGTTTCCATATGAGTCTATGGAATATTGTGTATGATTTCTTTTCTTCGTCTGTCTTTAGATTTTTTCTCTTTTTAAGAACTTTACCTCTCTCGTCAATGATACCTAATTTAAATGCATCAGTTTTATCGAAAGGTTGTGTGAGTATTCTTAAAAACTTATATGTCATATAAAGATCGACTGCACCAGAAACTAAACTCATTTATATTTTCCTTAAAGTATTTACTATTCTTTCATCTAAAGGTATATCGCTTGATATAACCTCTGGATCCTTTAGGCGTTCTGGCATATAACTTAAAAGAACAAGAAATGTCTTTAAAATGGGCCAGAGTTCCTTTTCTATTTTAAAGAACAACAATCTTGTTGCAGGTTCAACACCAAAAACATTACTAAGACTTACTATATGATTGATAATCAATCTTTCTCTAAGTTCATCTTTTTTTACATATCTACGAAATAATCTCTTTACATATTTTATACGATTAATATCTTCATAAAAATCTTCGACAGAATTACATTCCTGATTATCATAATGTTGCATAGCAAAAATTTGATAATTTTCTTCTGTCAATCTTTTAAAATACATAAAATAGAACTCTCAGATTATAATGATATTGTTATGCTATTTTTGCTGTAACCGTATATTTATTATTCTCGTTTCTGATAAAATTGAATTTAATTTGTAATGCTTTGCCTTTGTGTTCAATACCATCATCACTTGAAATCTCTGCACTATCGTCTTTTAGTTTTCCATAACGACCACCAAACTGATATAGATCAACAGTCTGTTCTGGAATATCTCCATTGTCGTCATACGAAATGTCTAACATTGGAAAGCCAACGTGTAAATGCGAAAGATTATTGCGAACTTCACGAACAGGCATCATTGGATTATCAAATTCTTGATCAGCAATAGAACCTATAACACTATTGACTTGTGCCAATACTTCAGCGTTAGAGATATCACTTCCTGATAATCTTGCATTACCCGTTTTTGGAGAGTGTGGTGCAAGTGTTGATTCAGCGAATGATTTCATTTCTTCCTCGTTTTATATTATGGGGACACCGAAGTGCCCCCAAGTTTTAAAATAAATTACGCAAGTAGTGTATCGATAGTTCCAGCGGAACCCGAACCACCACCAATAGCAACCCAACCACGTGTTGCTGTCCAAATCAGAACAATCGCATCTCCAACATCTGTAAATGTTATTGTGGAGAATCCAGATGCTGTAGAAGGAGTACAAACAGTACTTCCACCATCAACGTCATGGATTATGATTTTGATTTGTCCAACACTGGATCCGTCTGCAAGAGTACTTGCAGTTGTATCGGTTGTTGTCAAAAGTGTAAGAGCAGTTGTTACACTAACTGCGGCTGTAGAACTAACAGTTTGTGCAGTAACAGAGTTTGCAAATGCTAAGAATGTAGGCATATTGTTGAATAGATTTGCGAAACTAAGTTTTTTGTTAATCGGAGTACCTGCGGCATCATCTACAACCATCACTAGGTCGGCAGAGGCTACGCCTGTACTCAAATCGGTTAAAGCAGTTACTTTCTTATCGGCCATTTTTGTTTCTCCTTATGGTCTAATACCCTCAAAATGAGGGAATACTAATGTCGGGACTCGACCCACTTGTTACATATATTACTTATTTATAATTACGATACTGCAGTTGTTACGCCAACCAATGTCTGTGCAGAGCCTGAACTTGAACCAGATGTAGTTTCTTCGGTCATAATACTTGAACCAGTTTTTGTTATAGCGTTACCAAAAATTTCAGCATCACCTGCTGGACCACCAATTGCACTACCACCAGCAAGGTCGCCCTCTGTAACAGCTGTTCCATTACCATCAACCAGTGCTGAAGAACCATTAGTACCTAAAGTATATGTTGTGTGTCCCAATAATCCACCAGCAACTGCGGTGTTTGGAATAGTTCCTCTAAATGTTAGTTTGTTAGTTCCTGATCCTGAATAGTATTGCATTTTCAGACCACCATCAGATGCCATATCCGTTGGTCCATAATTGTCTAGGTCGAAATATACCTTGTTAGATATAACTTGATCCGCTGACCATGCAGCAGATGTTACTGTGATTGCTTCATCAAATGTTAGTACTATATCAAATGTTTCCGCACGAGCATATTCGCCAGCAGTAAAGTCTGCTGATAAACAGTTTGCTGCCCCTAATGTGACTGACAAACCGCCCACACACGCTATAACTTCGACTTGTGCGCTTGTATTATCGTTACCACTTGCGGCAGTACCTGCACGCAGGGCCCAACCAGCTGTTGTTGCATGGCAATCTTCTTTTGCACCACTTGCACCTTGAGCACCATCATCTCCCAACCATTTCGGGCGACTCTCAGCACTTGTTGATTTTCCCCATAAGCCCATTTTTGTTTCTCCCTTTCCTTGTTTTAAATATATTTGAAGTCAAGTGTTTTATTACTTCTTCTTATTATTTAGTTATTTTTAAATCTTTGTTGCCTTAAAAACTAAAGAACTCTTAGTTTTTTACTATTACTATTTAGTATTGTATTAAATCATGAAAATTCACATCTCTGCCTTCATATAGAAATGTGATATCAGGAAATTCATTTTGTATTAGTTCGTGTTGTTCGTTCCATTGTTCAACTGCAGGCGGCTTCAATTGATAGAACTCTGGATATATATGATTCATAGATTGTTTTGCGTATGAATCAAATCCTATACAAACAACTTCTTTCGGTTTATGTCTTTCACACGCAATTTTAATAGAGAGTGTGCCACTATTCCAATCATAATATTTCTTATCAAAATGTATAAAGTCTATATCATAGTTTTCACTCAACCATATTACATATGCACGTTTTAGACCAGCGTTGCCTAGAAGAAAGAAACTTGAACCTTCTTTCTTTGTTTCAATAATCTTATACTTCTCATAATCTTGCAAATACGGAATAAATATATAATACGCATCTTCTGTATGAATATTGTTTTGTTCGTCTGCATTTAAAAAGATACATTTGTGTTTTTCTGGATAACCACTATTGACTATCTCATAAATCATTCCATCATCATTAGATACGAGAATGTCAGGATTGAAGTCACGATACAAAGCATTACAACCATACAATACACCATTTTTTCTTAAAAGTGATAAATTAAAATCTCTACGACTCTCGCCATTTCCTATTACAAAGACACGATCTTTTATCATTATGATATACTTAAATCTGGTATCATTTTTGATTGTTTGTATTCTCTATTCTTTATATTTGTCCATACTAAACTTTCTGGAACATGATAGAGTTGATCGCAATCTTTACAATATGAAATATCATCAAATCGTTCTTCTTCATGTGCGAGTCGCAGCTCTTTATATAAATCTCCGTTCACTACTTCTTCAATAGTTTGTGTATCAAGATGTCCGAGTGTTGCTTCTCTATCTTTACCGAGAACCATACAACAGGCAACGACTGCACCTTGATGACCATCAATACCACCAGCACGAACTTGCAGAATGGGTGCGAATGGTCTGCCACAGCCTCTGCGTTCCCCTTTTCTTTTTGTGTATGGCGAATCGTATTCACCAGACCAGTTATGCATTAACCATATCTCTGATTGTGTTCCTGTGTAATCAATCCAGTTTTCTCTATACTTCTGTATTTCCCATTCTTTGATTCTAGGTTGAATAATCAAATGATTTGCATGAACTTCTGTATTTGTATGTTTACAAGCCCTCACGAGTTTCTTTATATTCTCACGAACTTGATTGAAACCATCACAATCCATCCATTCACGATAAGTCTCTTTACTATATCCTATCACAGATACACGAAAGATATCAAGACCACTATCGGCTATTTCTAATATAAGTTGATTGTTGAGAGTATATCCATTACTGAAACTAACACACTTTACATCTTTATGTTTAATGTAATGAATACATTCAATAAAGTTCTTGTGAAGTGTTGGTTCACCACCACCGTGTAGACTAATAGATTCTACGCCATGTTCAATAGCGTCATCTACAATCTTACGAAAGTTTTGCATATTGAGTGATTTTTTGAAATCGGATTCTCGACCATCCTCGAATCCTTGAGGACACATTTGACAGGTATAGTTGCACCCACCAAATAGTTCCATGTCCAATTGACGAATCAATGTTGACATAACAAACTCCTACTTAATAATATATTAATCTGTTATATAGATTTAAAGATATTACCTTTAGACTTATACATATTTTTCCAATCATTACCGTACATGGTTTGAAGCATTTTTTGAATCACCTTTGCATCACCAGTAACAACTGTGCCATCAAGTACAGGTGGACTACCATGATCTTTATCACCTTTTTTTACATTAGTTTTATAGTCTAGTTTAAGTTTCATCATTAAAGCTTTAAAATTTTTATCATTTCCATCATGATCTGGTAATTCTATACTTGCTTCATTAAGTTCAACTTCTTCCTTTGGACCTTCGCCAAGTAA
>PVBE011059621.1_pt1 | contig 27242 bp, 26 predicted proteins | sample 1631181 | NCBI WGS metagenome assembly PVBE01 (sample SAMN08397723, study PRJNA350692) | Marine metagenome, whole genome shotgun sequencing project. | isolation source: water | place: Pacific Ocean | collected 2012-04
AGCGTGATTGGTTCTGTGCGAATCGTTTATATCGTCCTGAGGAAGGGCTATCGGTAGCAGCTTATGTGCGGATGAAAGTTTCGATGTTCTTACTTCTCGGCACTTCCTTTCTTTCTCATCATCGTTTCCTCTGGGGATTAACGATGAGCCAAAAGTGTCTCTTATGCAATCAGGTGATTATGTCCAACTGGGGCTGACGGGGTACAAATAGGCAAGCACCCCACTACAATTTCGCACAAGATAGGAGCGCAAGTTTTGTAACATGGCACCGAATCGTTGAGGTTGAGGTTATTATTAACGTATAGCTATAATAACCGAACATACGACTGGCTATGTTTGTTGCATGGTACGGGCGTCCCCTGGGGCGCGGGGCATCATGATGCCTATCGGCTACTCGCTGACCGGGTGATGGCTATCGCGGCAGTTTGCGAGGATCTGCCGGAGGAATCCAATCGTATTACACTTGACGATTCGAGGACCGACTCGAGCGGGATGCCGGCGGCGAAAATTGAATACCGTATCAGTGATAACAGCCGGAAGCTAATGGCGTTTGCTGCCGAACGCGGGCGTGAGCTGTTTGAAGCTGCAGGGGCCGCCGTTTCCGGAAGGCTATGTGATCATCGAAGGGGATTGGTCGTTGCTGGACACAGTGCGTGAGCGCTCACCGCTATACGGTCAATAGCACTGCAACCTCCTCGAAATTACTCTAAATACTGATATTTCAATAGACTCTGCAATAGTTGGTCGGGTAAGCTGTCCGGTCCCGAAAAGCTTTTAAGAGTCAAAACAAATAGTACAAATCAATCAGCGCTTCAAACAATATTACAGGTGTATCAAATGAAGAAACTCACAGGCCTTATAGGACTTATATCACTCAGCTTGTCCTTTGCTGTTTTCGCGGCGGATGCCCCGGAAACTATTACAGTAACAAGCACGGCGTTCGATCATCACGGCACAGTGCCAGAAGAATATTCAGCCTACAGTGATAACAAATCCATCGATCTTTCCTGGTCAAATCTGCCTGCGGGTACGGTGCAGTTGGCTCTTATCTGCGATGATCCCAAGGTAGTCGAAATTGGCATGATGCCAACTCCTTTTGTTCACTGGGTTGCCTACAATATCCCTGCGAGCGCCAGTCGGCTTCCTGCCGACCTCACCAAAGATGAGGAAGTCACGGGCGTTGCAGGTCTTGAAGGGATGATTAATGGCTTGAATGGAACCCGTCGAGCAGGATATTTTGGTCCCCGACCTCCAGTTAATGGTCAGCTACATTCCTACCACTTTAGAGTCTATGCAATCGATGCCGATCTTGGTTTAGAAGCTGGCCTGGGTAAAGATGAGCTACTGGCAGCCATCGACGGACACGTGTTGGCGACCGGTATGCTAATGGGACATTACGAACGTAAAGAGCAGTAATTCTCATCCTAGAGAATGTAGAACGAAATAGGAGCGGGTCTATGACCCGCTTTTTGTTGTCTTAAATTTATCTCTGAAGAGAGAGCCATCGATTGGAATAAAAATGGCTAGGATAGCTCTGCTTAGTAATAATGTTGCCAGACTGACTTCTTTTTGATTAGATGCTGATCGAGAATAGCGTTATTCCGACGGTTTGAAAGCCAGCAACACGTTACCAGGCACCTGTCTGAAAGAACCGTAACCGGAACCCACAAACACCATGCCAGATCCCGCGGCAATGGAATGACTGTCGATCGAACCGCCATAGCCCTCGACTCCGTTGACGGTTTCAAAATCCGCCGCCGTATCGTATTGAAAGAGCAGCTCGCCTGAGTCCGAATTGAATATAAACAGGCGCCCGTCGAGTCCTCCAGTGATGACTGCTCCGTCCACAGACAACGGCGTGGCAGAGAAACCATAGAGTGATTCACAGCGCCTAAGCCTTTCGCTGCGTTCGCCATCGCAATCCGGCTGCACTTCGTAGGACCAGCTTGGCTCGCCGGTGCCGACGAAGTAAGTGTATATGCCGGGCCGGCTGTTCCTACCCATACCGCCAGGATCGTTGATGGTCATGAAGGCGCGCTCGGAATCGGTGGCGATGCCCCAATGGTTGCCGCCCAGCGCTGTCCCTTCACCGACGCGCTGATTCCAGACCACTGCACCCGTAGCAGGATCCAGAGCCCAGAGATCGCCAGATTTCTGGCCGGCAATCAGCAGCTCCCGGTCGCCTGTCTCTACCAGGATGGCCGGGCCGCCGAAATCGAAATCGACGGAGTTGGTATCAGCTAGAATGATGCAGTTAGGGCCGTCTGCGCTGCAGCCAAAATTCCACATGTCGTTCTCTAGTGCCTGGAAGACCCAGTTTTCCTCCCCGGTTTCCAGATTCAGGGCGATGATTGCATCGCTGGTATTGGTAGTGGGGTGCGAAGTATTTTCGCCAGTGGTGACGTAAACCTGGCCTCGTTCTGCATCAACAGTCGGCGTAGTCCAGATTGGGGCACCAGAGGGACCGCGCTGTTTGACACCGGTGGAGCTGACCATGCCCGTGTATTCAGCCACTGGCATGGTGTGGTATTCCCACAGCTTTTCTCCGCTGCGCACATCCAGTGCGGTAACGGCGCCATGATTTTCACAGCATTCATAGCGCGGGTTGCCACCTGCAGTGACACCGGAACCGGAAAGCGGCACGATTATCTTGTCTTCGTGAATAACAGGTGTGCCGGTAATCGTGGCCTGGTTGTTGGTTGCCTGACCACTGGCGACCCAGATCACCTCGCCATTTTCCGCGTTGATGGCATGAACCATGCCACCCCCATCGCTAAACACCAGTGTGCCCAAGTCATCGATTACCTCGTAGGCCATTGAAGAGCGCAGGCGCGTGTCAGCATCATAGACCCACTTGGCGCAACCGGTATTGATGTCCAGCGCAAAAACTCGACCGGAATCGGTGGCGGAATAAAATATCGTGGAGCCGATGATCACCGGCGCGGCACGCAAACTCGACGTTTCCGGGAAAGCGACCGCCCAGGCCAGTTCCAGCTTTGACAGATCGGCCGTGGTGAGGCCCGCCTGCGCGGCTTCAAGGTGGCGCGGGTTGTTGCCATCAGCTTTCGTATAGGTGAAGGAAAGCGTCTGCTCCAGGTCTACCGAGCGGTTATCCACCGCGCACATGGTCGCGGCGACCCAGTCCTCGATCCCGTCTCCCGTGGTCTGCGCCTGAGCCAAGCCTTGCTGAGCAGCGGTCAAGCCTGCGCTTAGTAGCGCGGCCAAGGACAGGTAAGATCTAAAACTTGCTTGAAGACGAGAGTAAAAAAACATAAGTAATGCCTGCTCGGTGGATGTTAGCTGTTCGTTCCATTCCAACGTGAACCGCGTGTCTTGAGTTGCCGGTTCATTTGGAGGCTGAAACCCAGCACCAAAAATACAATAATTGCCGGCATTGTGCGAATCCGGAGTAAAGGGGACGGAGGGATTAAATTTTAATCAGTTACCGGTATGGTTAAGAAATAATCCCTCCGTCCCCTTTGTCCCCTTTACAATGAAAAGCTTTGGGGAAGTATTACTCTTCGCCGCCAAGTTCCGCGTATACTGCACGCAAAAATCTCTCAGGATCTCCATAGCGGTCATTGTACGCTCTGGTAGGGTTGGCTTCAGCAATCTGATCGTAGGACATGCCACGTCCAATCATCTCACCAATCTGGTCACTCAACTCGATAGCCATGTCTCTGAAAGCGATGACATCTTCCCGTGTCGAAACTACACCATGGCCCGGTACGATCTTGGTGTTCGGACCGGAGGCTCCAATCAGCAAGCCAAGGCCATCGATTGTCCCCCGAAGAGTCCCCCCATTCTCCAAGTCAATGTAAGGAAACGCGGTGGTGCGGAATACATCACCGGCGTGAATCACATCTGAGTTTTTGAAATAGATATAGCTGTCGCCATCGGTATGCGCCGGTGGTACTTTGAATACATAGACCTCTTCACCATTCATGTGGATTGTCATCGTGTCGCTGAAGGTCATCACGGGTAAGGCGACTTCGGGGAGACTGTCACGCAGACGAACTCGAACCTCGTCCCGAGCCAGAATCACCAGACCCATCTTGCCTAGATTTTCATTGCCACCCGTGTGATCGGGGTGAACGTGAGTGTTAATCACGAAGCGAATCTCACCATTACTCAGTCCCGTGATAGCCGCGAGAATTTTCTCGGTAAGAGGGGCAAACTGATCATCGATCATGATCACACCGTCTTCGCCAACGGATATGCCAATATTACCGCCAGCACCTGCCAGATAATAATAGGTACCGGACACGTGGTGGGAGGTGACTTCTACGTTACTATAGTCTCGTTGGGCCTGGGCTGTTTGCCCGAGGAACAAGGCGAAAAATGACAAGACGGGGAGTATTTTGGTACAACGAATAAGGGCAATCATGAGTGCCTCCTGAAAATATTTCATTTTAATCCCCTTTTCAACTTAGAGCATAAAAGCTCGCTGGCCTGATGTCCACTTAGTCCAGAATTGTTACCGTGCCCGCATCCCCATTAACGCTGCTTTGCTGCCCACTGGTAATGCGTTGGGCAATATTACAAGTAAAGGGCACGGAGTGATTAAATTTTAACCAGTTACCGGTATGGTTAAGAAATAATCCCTCCGTCCCCTTTCTATTCTCCTTTATTTACTCTCTGTGGTATTCTCCCATGGATTTTGCAATGAAAGAGGCTATAAAGATGAAATTACCTTCTCCACTTATGTCCAGTTCGATAGTCAGGAAACTTGTCAGCTTGAGCACTCTGGCGGCCATTTTGGGCTTAATACCGCAGTTGGGTTTGAGTCAGAACCTGGTCACCGATGATACTGTCGAGTGGTACACCCTTGGTAGCGACTACGCCCATACTCGCTATACCCCTGCCGATGAAATTACGGCCAATAACTTCGACGAACTGGAAGTCGCCTGGGAATGGGATGGCACGAGCTTTAATGGCTATAGCGGTCGTTCAACACCTACTTATGTGGATGGAAAGCTATTTACAGTTTCTGGCCCACGCAGAAACGTAGTTGCGATTGATCCAAAGACTGGAGAAACTCTCTGGGCATTCCGTTTGCCCAATACCGGTCGTTGGGAATACTCCATGCGTGCCTCTTATGGCAAGGGCATTGCCTACTCCCGAATTAATGGCAAGGGCGTGGTTTACATCTCTACTCCCGGTTTCTTCCTGGTGGCACTGGATGCCAATACCGGTGCACCGCTGGAGGGGTTTGGTGGACAGGTGCCAGTTCCAGATTTTCCGGAAAGTGGCGTAGTCGATATGCTGGCTGATCTGGGGCACCCGTATGACCCGTATGAAGGCATTCCGCTGGAGACAGGCTATATTACGACTTCTTCTCCACCCATCGTGGTCAATGACACCATTATTGTCGGTAATTCAGCCGAGCAAGGTTATCTGCAGGCCAGAATTGAAAACGTTCCTGGCGATATTCTCGCTTATGACAGGATCACGGGTGAGTTCAAGTGGAAGTTTAATGTGATTCCGCGGCCGGGTGAGTATGGCCACGAAACCTGGGAAAACGATGCCTGGCAGTGGACCGGCGATGTATCTTCCTGGGCTCCGTTGACAGCCGATCCAGAAAACAATCTTGTTTATGTCCCAACAAACCCGCCAACAATCGATTACTACGGTGGGTTTCGACCGGGTGACGGCCTTTTTGGCACCAGCGTGATTGCACTGGATACTGAAACTGGCGAGCGGCGCTGGCATTTTCAGACGGTGAAGCACGATGTGTGGAACTATGACAATCCATCACCTCCGATTATGCTGGATCTTAATATTCCGGGCCGGGGACTGGTTCCAGCCGTCGCTGAGGTCACAAAACAGGGATATGTCTATACCTTTGACCGAATGACCGGTGAGCCAATATGGCCAATGGAGTACCGCGACGTGCCTGCATCACAGGTTCCGGGTGAGAAACTGGCCACAACACAGCCGTTCCCAACCAAGCCACCTGCTTTCGAAATGCAGGGCATCAGCGAAGAGGACCTGATCGATTTCACCCCGGAACTACGCAGAGAAGCGCTTGAAGTGATGGCCAATTACCAGATGGGCCCCCTGTTTAATCCGCCCATCCATTCAGACAACGCAGAAGGCAAGATAAGTTCTGCTATGTGTCCGGGTGATGGCGGTGGTGCAAATATATATGCACCTCCAGTAGCAGATCCTACATCGGGTTTTCTCTACGTTGCCTCCTCAAAAGCCTGTAGCTGGCAGCGGGTCGTTCCCGGCGAAGAGGCGGATACGTTTATCGATGAGCCAACTGGATCAACCTTTTCACAGTATGCCAATGGTCCGCGCAGCCGTCCGCCGCGTCTCGCTTCAGGCTTGCCTTACTTTAAGCCACCGTACAGCACTATTACTGCCTACGATATGAACACAGGTGAGATTGCATTCCAGATTCCAACCGGTGAAACGCCAGACCGTATCCGCAACAATCCTGCTCTGGAAGGCGTGGATATAGGCGATACAGGTTCCGGCGGTGCAGTATCGATGGTGGCTACAGCCAACCTGCTGGTCTATTCAGGCGTGGACCACGACGGTGATACTGTACTTCTCTATGCGGTCGATAAGAAGACTGGAGAAGAAGTGGGCCGAATAGAAGTCCCTTCGCGGAGCCGCTATGGCATGAGTTCCTGGAAGCACGATGGACATCAGTACATCATGTTACAGACTGGGGCCAAGCTGACAGCGATGGCATTGCCTGCAGCATCTGAAGGTAGTGAAGCGCACTAGACTGTGACTCGATCTGGCAAGATCGTAAATAGTTGGTCCAAAAAAATAAAAGGCGGTAGGATGATTTATCCTTCCGCCTTTTTTGTTGGCAAAGAAAGGGGCCTCCACACTTTCTAATTCCACTGCCCTAACGCTTAAAATGTTAGAGCCTTAGTCAGGAAGTACAAAACTACAGTATTTTTACTCTGACTCCATTTATTAACTACCTGCCGTCCCTGACAAACTATTCAGCGTAGGGATTCACATAACCAGCTGGCAATACTCTTTCTGGATCTGGTCGAATGCTAACCATTTCAACTCTTTCTTCGACTTCATGCCAGCCGTGAAAAACGCCTGCTGGAATAACAATTATATCTCCCTCAGACACTAAGCGAACCTGGCCATCGCCTCTGGCAACTGAGGTGGAAAAACTTTCACCGACCAATTCAGTCACAATGTCGCTGTTCGCCGGAATATCATTTCGGCCCAGCATGGTTCCACCGGTTACCAATACACCAGAACCTGAGGTGATGTAATAGACTTCAGATACCCGCGTATGGACAATACCGCCCACAGGATCGTCAGTGGCGACTATTGGATCCCGAAATAATACACCCACAGCAACATGGGAATTCCCTATATCGACAACCTTAACTTGACGATCAACCCGACCTTCAGGGGCGTGCAATACAGCCTGCCATTCTTGAAATGGCACATCAGTCGCGAGCTTGATGGAATCCACTTGGGATGCAGCACTAAATACCACGAGTGAACACACTGCGATGCTTATCGATGCAAAAGTTGTTCTAAATTTAGACATGCCGGATACCTCGAATATTAGTTTTCATTGAGAACAAAGGATGAGGATAGTGCGGGTGGACTTGGTTAATCAAGCTAAAGGACCTTTTATACTGTCTTATCTTAGAACTACCGGTCGCACGTGGCGATTTAGCTCAATAAGAAATTGCTCTCGCAACCAAATTACACTATGGCCACCGCCTGCTATAACAATTGTTTTCCTGATGGGCGCTGCTATTTTATTTTCGTACGCCTGTACTGAAGAAGTTACCGAATATAAATCAGATTCTCCCTGAAAAAAGAACATGGGCATAACAAATTCAAGCGGCAAAGAGTGTGCATCAAACGCCAGCAGCTCTGATCTAATTGCCTTATAAGCGGCTGTAGCCAGTACTCTTGGATTTTCCAGCGCCACTCCTGTGGGAATATAGTTGGCTGTTGGAGGAGGGTTTGTTAGCGCTTCACCCATTAATGCCGAGAAAATAGGAAATACTTTCATTTCAGCTTCGGTAAGAGCGGAAGCATACTTTGATTTGATTTCATCAATAGTACTATCCTCATATGGAGGCGGGCCGATCTCGACTAGTTCTTGTTGAGCTTCCTTGTTGTCTTCCAGACGAGCTTTTTCAAGTAACAGCTTGTAGCTCAATCTATCCTGTTCAGCCCAATTCACGAATTGGCCGCTTCCAACATATGCTGAAAAATAGTTTGGGCGCTCTTGCATCATTCTCAACCCAACGATCGATCCTCCGGAAATCCCGAGCAGGACTATTCTGTCGACATCAAGTCGTTGCCTTACAAACTCGACCACTTCAATGCCGTCCGTTACCAGCCTATCTATCCCCAACGCATCCTGATTTTCGGGGCTAACACTGTGAGTAGCACCGGCTCCAGGTTGATCCCAATGGATTAATGTAAAATCCTGCTCCCAGGCTTCAAAGAATGGGGCAATAGAGGATAGAGCGACGCCGGGACCAGAGATAATCAGCATAACCGGATTGTTGACGTCTTTACCGCGGAGTGCGATCCAATGCTCGGTTTTATTAATCGTTATAAATAGCCCTTCATCAATAGATTGTGTACTCATATTCCTTTCCTCCGCCGCTCGTATCGCAATAATGTTCAGCATTTAGGATTCCCCTCTAGTGTTCTGATTTGTGGAAACAATAAAAAAGCCCTGGTCGCGAGCGGGCGACAAGGGCTTTGTTAACGGTTCAAGCAATTAGTGTCCCAATGGTAGTGGCTACCTTGGGGTTTTGTCAACTGACCTGATGTTCATGCCTACTCCCAACCACTCACAAGTTGATGCGACACGATAGAAAACGCCTCAAACCAGCCGCCTTCAATAAACAGGGTCAGAGCAACAATACAGTGGTGTCAGAATTTCCGCATACATCGGCCTTCCAAGCAATTTAATCTTAATTCCTTCATTTCTCTGACTCTAATATTGCCCTTCTAGCGCCGGCCCGAACGCTGGTAATCCAGATGTTGAAATTCCAAAGTAAAAGAAACCGGGACAGACACCGGTAGATAGCAGATCGCGTCGTCACAGGCCTGGTAATCAAGTGTGCCAGACAGCGTCAGTGCGTCGATATCCGTCAACTCTTCTTCGATCTCAGCGGACGCCTCTATTACTGCTTCCTGTAGCAGCGTAAAAGGCTCCTGGTAAACCGGCACATATTCATCCAGCGGCTTGAAGTGATAAATTTCAGACTCAGGATACTGGATGGGCTCATAACGCACATATTTCGAAGGGGCCATGTTAAATCCAATAACGCGATAACCCATTGCGTCAGCACCAGGTGCATAAACATGCATATCCGAATTTGGTTCAACTTCCACTGCGAGTGAAAAACGCGTGCCGTTGGTGACTATGGTGTTACTCGCGTAGGCCGTAAACTTGAGTTGTGCAGTGGTTCCCTGAATAGCTTCGATCGGAGAGAGCCCGATACCGCTCTTCAACATGACAGTCGCGGTAGAGGCTCGCTCCCGGTAAAACTCTTCGAAGAAGCGGGAATTGACCCGGCCGTTTGCATCCAGTACGAATGTACCGGGGAACGGAGTGCCATTGATCATGCGCCGGAGTTGCGGCGAGTCGAACACCGCTGCCGCTACATAGCGATTGACATCGGCAACTACTTCCGGATCATTTGCATTTGGTCCAAGTCCTTCAGCTACCACTGTGTTTAGAATTCCGTAGTCCCTGATGACTGCCGAGTCATCATCCGACAGGAGAGGGAAGGTGATTCCGAGACGTTCGGCAAATGCCGCTAATGTTTGTTCGGAATCATAGCTGATGGCGGCAATGCCGATACCGGCAGCTGTCAGTTCTTCGAGGCGGTCCTGCAACTCCACGAGTTGCGATTTACAGTAGGGTCACCAGTCAGCCGAACGGTGAAACAGCAACATCGCACCATTCGGCCCCATGACGGATTCCAGGGTCTGGGTCCGGCCATTCTGATCCGGCAGGCTGAAATCTGGCACTCGCTCTCCGACCTGGGGCCCGAGTGAGTGTACGTCGACCGGCGCTCTGGTCTGAGCAGTTGTCAGCGCAGGGATGCTGACGAAAAATAAAAAGAGAAATGTAGTGAGCTTTATTCTGCCAGGCTGATTGATCATTGTCGGCCCTCCACCTTGATGCATCGTAGTATGTCACAAACTGAGTGTAATGGTAACAATGCCAGGTCTCAGAACAACCAGTATCGTTTCAAGAAATTTAGCATCCCAACACTGGGGATTATTTACTTTGATCCCACTTCTTTGGGTTTGTGGTCAGAATGGAAACAAAATTCAAAAATGGCATATACTAGTCGCAAAGCTGACGTAGAGGAGTATGAGGTTTTCGGTAAGAATAGGTACCAAGTTCTTACGATCTAAACGGAGCCTCCGATGGAATTGAGAGTTAATCAGAAAAAAATCAAAGAGCTGCGGCTTAACAAATCCTGGTCGCAAGAAGAACTGGCTGAAAAAACCGCAGTCAGCCTGCGAACAGTGCAACGTATGGAACTGGACGGCAGCGCGTCCTTGAAATCACGCCGGGCTGTGGCTGATGCACTGGAAGTTGAACCAGCTTTTCTGGATCCGCAACCTGAAGAGCAGGCAGATGCTGTCAAAGACAATCATGGTGCAAAACCCAAAGCGATGAAAAAAGGCTTTTGGATTGACCTGCTCACCTACCCCGGCTCTTCGAGTATTTCCAGTAAGATACGAACTCCATTACTAATTACCCTCTGGTTAGGCATGATGATCACTGGAGGCCTGCTCATCCTGGCCACTGCTGCCTTTACAATCCTCAATATCCTGAATCCCAGTGATTCTTTTGGACTAATGTTGATTGCATCAGCGCCCCTTTTCGTTGTTTTTGTCGTTTGTCTTGGCCTATATCGATTCTTTAAGCGATTTAGCTCTTCATCTTCAAACTGACTTATTTTGATCCTGGTCAACATTCATCAGGACAAATAGTGCCAGTTAGCAATTTGCGTCCCAAAACTACTGTATTTTTGCCCTGATCCCGTTATAGTTTAACGATTGCCACAGAAATTCAGGAAACAGGCCATGTTATTCAAGAGCAGAGTCGTCATTGCATCAGCATTACTGGGTTTAGCATTGTCGCTAACACCAATATCAAGCCAGGCGCAGGATTCCAGCCGCCCGCAGCTAACAGGAACCTGGTCTAATGCATCGAGAACCGGTTTAACCCGAGCCAGAGGCGTCGAAACGCTTGTCGTATCAGGCGAGCGAGCGGAACAAATAGTGGCGGGCATGGCAATCGCGGGTATTTCGCCAGAAAATGTGGCAGCGGGACCCGCCATTGACCCGGAAACCGGAGCACCTCCCACTGGGGCTGAGGATTTTGGTTTACGAGGGTACAATTTGTTCTGGACAGATCCCGGCGCTACCCTTGCGTATGTGAAAGGTGAATTCCGCACTTCCTACATTATCAATCCGGAAAATGGACAAGTACCAAGACTGGATACGCCTACGACAGATTTTCAGCGTACCAGTTTCGGCAGTCGATACCTGACAGGTGTCGCTAGTGCTGATGGCCCCGAAGACCTGCCTATAGGAGAACGTTGCATTCTTTCTGAAGGTAAAGCCGGTCCGGCGATGCAAAGCGGACTCTATAATAACAATTATCAGTTCATCCAAACCGATGATTACGTGATGATAGAAGTGGAACAAATGCATGATGCGCGGATCATCCCCATCTTTAGTTCGGCTGAAGAAGCTCGAGCTAATCACCGGCCGGAGGTCTTGCAACAATACATGGGAGACTCTGTTGGTTGGTATGAAGATGGTGCTTTGGTAGTGGAGACTATCAATGTCAACCCTCAACAAATGCAACAAAGCTCTACAGCTATCACGAAAAATGGCAAGATAACTGAGCGTTTTATCCGTTATTCTGACACTGAAATTGTTTACCGCTTTACTGTGGAAGATTCTGACCTATACAGTCAACCCTGGACAGCAGAACTCAGCTACTATCCCTCAGATGGCCATCTCTATGAATATGCATGCCACGAAGGTAACTACTCCATGCCGGGAATTCTTGCTGGTGCGCGTAGACTGGATGCCGAGCAAAAACAATGAAGAAACTGGCTATTTCTCTTGCCATATTGGCTATCACTACCCTTACCCTGGCCCAAACACCAGCGCCCGCAGTGCCACCCATAGCGACCGATGTGACCGCGGAAGACATTAGCAAGTTTATTGATGCCCTGCCCCGGGACCAGGTCAGCGATCGACCCATTCGAACCGTCAGCGTGACCGGTGATTATCGCATCGGGTTTTATGGCGTATTTCGGCCAAAAGAAATTGCCGGTGGTGCCAATTTACACCCGGTTAACACCACTGAGATTTACTACATGCTGAAGGGCTATGCGACCCTGGTAACTGGTGGCGAGCTCAGCGATCCCAGACCTGCACCGAGTCCTTCTACCAGCATTCGAGGCTCCGGAATCGTGGGTGGTGTCAGCCGTCGTATCGTCCCGGGAGATGTCGTAGTTATCCCCGGGCATACACCACACTACTGGAGCGAACTGGAAACCGATATTGAGTATCTGATTTTTCGACCCGATCCGGACAATCGAATTCGCCTGGTGGATTAGTCAAGAATCGAGAGCAGAGCAGGGTTATTTGTAAACTGACATGGAGGTTGATCAAATTTAATTCCCTCCGTCCCCTTTTATTGTTTATTTGAATTGCCAGCTATCCCCTTCTTGCAGCATGGCTCGGGCGGACTCCCCGTCGGGCCAGCGGCGGGCACCGTCATAGCCGAGCAGCCAGGCTTCCCAGAATGCTGTGCTCAGCGCCATGATCAGGGGATGGTGAGCTGGATTGCGCGGGCTCTGGGAGGCATTGAGATTGCCGTCGGAGAAGGCATGATGCTCTCCGTTAAAAAGCACCAGTTCGTATTTTCCACCGGGCGGCAGGGCCGGATAGACTGCAACCCTGTCCTCCAGCGTCGTATCGCCGATGATTGCCGTGTCTTTGGTGCCTGTCATTAGCAGCCACGGCAATTCAACGGCACCGAAGGCTGCTTCGGTATTGTCCGGGGCGCTGGGGCTGAGGATCAGGGCTGCATCAATGCGTGGTTCCTGCACATTGAAGGCGCCGCTATTCTGACCACTGACCAATTGGGTGGTACGGGCACCGTACGAATGCCCCGACATGCCCACGTGTTCCAGATCCAGTCGGCCGTGCAGCGGTGACTGGGCATCCTCATTCCAGGCTTCCAATCTATCGAGTACCGCGCTGACATCCTCGATGCGCGCCACGGTGTTTGCACTGCTGGCGGCTTCTGTCATCACAGCCAATATTTGGGAGCCAGGCACGCCGTCCAGGATAGACCGGTCGCTGCCCGGGTGTTGCATGAATACGCCGACAAATCCCCGGCGCACCCAGTGTTCCCCCAGGTAAGTGGCAGCAAAGCGACTGCCGCCCAGGCCATGGCTGAACAGAATGACCGGGCGCGGAGTTTTACTTTGAGGCAGGTAGATGAAAACCGGTATCTCCCGCTCGCGTCCCTCATCAGACACCATGGTGTCGAGAGTTACCACGCCAGAGTCCGCTATCCGCAACGGTTCATAAGTCTCGATATCCAACTGCAAGGGTTGCTGGCTGTAAATGATCGTACCAGGATCCGTCGCCGTGCTGTAAGCCGGTACGAAGGACAGGCTTATATCGGCGATATCCACCGATGCTACTGGAAAGTTGTCCAGCGCCGTTAGCACTTCCCTAGCCGCCAGGGTCTTTCCTGCCACCATCGGCTGCAGTTGATCCAGAGTCAAATTCCACGGGATGAAGGCCCCGTCGGCTGTGCCCATGAAATAGTCACCGCCAAGCATCGCCACCAGGTAAAGATTCCCGGTCTCGTCCACGTCAGTCGGTGCCACTTCGATCTCAATACTTGCCGTTATCAAGTCCTGAGGAGACACGCTGGAGACGTAGTCGGTTCCGCCGTTTACCTGGACTCCACCGAAGAATCGGGCAGCGCTGCTCTGGCCACTGGTGGTGGCGGTGCTCCCGAGTTCGGGTAGCTGCTCCTGGGACTGAACGTAACTGGGCCATAGCAGGCTAATGAGCAACAGCGCAATTCCAGTGCTCGGATATTTCATGGTGACGCGGTCTGTAGTTTGGAATTATACAACTCGACAGGCTCTGCCCGTAACGGAAACTGCCGGGCAATGGCGCTATTCTTGAAGCCTACCAGGCGCCACAAGGTTTCCTGATCAAGCCTGGCCATTGGTAAACCGCCACAGGGTCTCTACCGTCGCATGCCAGTCACTTCAAGTTCGCCAAACGGGGTTGAAAATCCGCCGCTCAGTGCATCGCCATCAACTGTACCACTGAAATTTAGTGTAATGCTCTGACCCTGGGCATTTATATTTGCCTCAAAGCTAATCGCGTTACCCTTTAACACAATAGCACTGATAGCTTGCTCACCCTGAGCTCCGGCCATACTGCCTGTACCATTCTCAGAGATTGTTAGCACAACTGCCTGCGCGCCAGCTGGTGTGTCCATTTCAACATCCCAAATTCCCACACCAGGGGGAGCGGAAGCCGCGCAACCAACCAACACGACTATTAGTGTTACTAGTAAACCAATTCGTAATTTCATAGTTCGTTACCTTCTTTAATTTATATCAGTGCGGATTGTCCAACAACTTATTCACGAGTCCAGCAATTTCACCAACAATGAATAGAGAGAGTATAACCACGTTAAAATCAAGACGCTATGAGCACGCCAGGTATCGATATACCGAATAACCTCGTGTCTGTGGTCTGATAAACTTATAGCTCTCTACTGACCCCATTTTTTCATTAAAAGAAAATAGCATGATTTCCCAAACTATTGATGTAAAGCGAGTGCAATGTCGATGCCTATACAGAGTAACTATTTTCAATATGCTGCGTCTTACCTAGTGCCGCAATCCATCCTCTTTAGTGGGCGAAATAAGAAGGAAGCCAACGCTTTTAATCGTGATTAGCACGATCGACAACACAACCAGCGGCGATTAATATTTGGACAACGAGAATGTTATGAACATGTTGGGGGTGCCTAAAGAGAAAGTGCTACCATTCTTATGGTTACTCACTCACTGGAACACGGATCCAAGGCGGGTCGGATAGTCGAATTGTTGGAAGCGTAGGTAATTAGTGCCGATGCTAGCGCCAAATTAACGGTAATCTCTGATAATTCCAGTGACGAGAATTCTGGCCAGTTAATAAAATAAGGAATCAAGTTGATGTTTGCTCACTTCACCAGGATGGCTGTTAAGGCCTTGCTACACTTCAAGCTGCACACGCTAATTAGTCTGACCAGTCTGGTGATTGGTTTCCTGTGCTTTGTCTCGGCCATACTGTTATCTAACTATGCCAACAGCTTCGACCGAGGCTTTCCCAACTCAGACAAGATTTTTAGCATCATGATTCGGACCGTTGGAGACAGTTCACTACCCGACAGATTTCCTATCGTAAATCAGCCTACCGCCCGCTACCTGCGAGTAGTGTTCCCGGAAATTCCCAACATCGCCCGGGCCAGTTCCGTTCAGCCCCAGGATGTGACCATCGATGGTCAGACCGTTGCGCTGGATACCAAGTACGTTGAGCCGCGTTTTTTCGATATTTTTCCAATGGAAACTCTGTATGGGCTAGCCCTGGGTGAGGAACTGCCTCCCAATTCGGTAATGCTAAGCGAGGAAGCGGCCCGCCGGGTGTTCGGACGCACCGATGTGGTCGGGGAACGAATGCTAATCGAAAACAAACACGATGTGGTGATTGCCGGCGTGGCCAGGAAGTTTGAATTTGCATCTCACCTGGATTCCCCAATTGCTTTGTTCCATACCGAGTTATATGTGCCGATGGCAATTCCTGATCAGGAAGTACGTGAAAACAGAATTGCCGCTGGTGCCAATCCAGATACCGATCGCTGGGAAAACCAATCGGACATTGTCTATGTAGAGTTTCCCGAAGACATGGAAGTGGATGTGGATGAATTTAATCAACGGCTGGACGATTTCGTCAAAGCCTACATGCCGCAAGAACGGGTGGAGATTCAAACTTTTGAGCTACTGCCAATTAACGAACTCGTCGTGACTCAAATGGCCTTTGTTACCGCTGGCTTCAATATCACCGATATCCTTGTCGTGGCCGGCGCGCTGGTGCTGTTGATCGGTTGCCTGAATTACTCCAACCTGGTGATCGCGCAATTGTCGCTGCGCAGCCAGGAAATTGGCGTGCAAAAAATTCTCGGTGCCAAGCGTAGCCTGCAGGTGCTGCAATACTGTTTTGAGAGCCTGTTGTTCTTGGGAATGGCGCTGGCAGTGACGTTGTTAGTTCTGCTGTTGGTGCTGACTCAATTACAGGACGCTGTGGTTGGCGTGACTCCGGCACTACTGTTGAATCCTGACTTATGGTTAAACCTGGCTCTGGTGCTGATGATCATTGTGGCTATCGCCGGAGGTTACCCGGCAATTCGCACCGCCGTCGTTCCACTGGTCATCATGATGCGCCCTAAAGGCTCCAGCGGCTATTCCGGTCGCATGCGAGCGCTGATGGTAGGCTTGCAGTTTTTTATTTCCGGCACATTGATGATTCTGGCCATGGTGATGTTAGCCCAGAATCAGGCCATGACCCAGCAACTCGATGGTGGGGTGCTGGATCCCAAGATTGTAATTTCGGTGACTACCGACACCTTTACCGTGGAACCAGAACTGCTGGCAAACTAGCTCAAACAACACCCGGGGGTCTTGTCTGTCACTCAGATCGATATACCACCATGGAACATCAGCAGCTCATCCATCAGTTTCTCCCGCTCGGCGGACCTTAATGCCACGAACTTCCAAATGGGAAGGCATTTTGTGGACTATGATTTCTCCGAAACTATGGCGCAGCCAATCACCGCCGGTAGGGACTTTTCACGGGAGCGGAGTAACGACCTCGTCCCAGCTTTTGCCAAGCTGACTCCTGCCAGCGGGCCTTTCTCTCTCATAGTGGATGACCAGGCAGCACAGAGTTTCGGATGGGAAAATGCCGATGTGGCCGTCGGGGAAACGGTATACTTACAGCTTGCTCCACCAGATATAGAGCGGGAAATGGCTGTAGAGTTCACGATCATCGGCGCCATGAGCGATCGTAAGTATGAGTTTATCGATTTCGGCGCCTTCGGTGTGCAGGGCCACGTCTATCTGTTAAAGCCGGAAAGCGCGCCGATCATGATCGTGAAGGTGTCAAGAGAAAACCTTAACCAGGCGCTGCAACATATCGATGCTAGCTGGAGCAGCCTGATGCCAGACATCCCTCTCAGGCGGGAATTTGTCGATGATCTGTTCTACAGCATCTATGGCATTTTTCTCTCGATCAGTGTGGCCATCGGTGCGCTGTCGATCTTTGGCTTCTTCGTTGCCAGCATAGGCTTGTTAGGGAACGCAACGTTTATTACAAATATTCGCAGTAAGGAAGTCGGGATTCGTAAGGTGATGGGTGCCAGTAGCGGCAAGCTGCTAAGAATGTTATTGCTCGACTTCGCCAAACCTATCATGATCGCCAATACTATTGCCTGGCCCCTGGGTTACGTGATCGGCAATGCTTACACCAGCCTGTTCGCGGCTCGAGCCGAAATAACACTCATACCATTTTTAGTGAGTCTTGGCTTATCGGTATTAATCGCCTTCCTGGCAGTTATCTCACAGTCGTGGAAAAGTGCCAATGTAAGACCAGCCCAGATACTCCGGTACGAGTAAAGATCCGGGGACACTCATTTATAGTGACAAACTACAAAAGATGTTACTCTGAGTCGATGAGTAAAACATCCCGTCGTGATTTCCTGAAAGGCTCCGCCATCGCCACTGGCTCAGCAATGCTGGGTGCCTGTGCGGCGACTCCGCAAACTGCCAGTATCACCCAGAGCCAGACTCCCGGCTTTCAACCCCGGCACAACGAACGCGCCAAGGGTTGGCTGCGCTTTTACTGGCAAAAAGCCACCACACCGGATGACTGGAGCTACCATGGCGATGAGGAATTGCCCTGGGGCATCAAGCTGGACCGTGGCCCTATCGATTTCAGTTATGACGGCAACGGTCCCCACCCGTGGTGGGACCAGTACAGCGCCGCACCTTACCTCAGCTACCCACGCTTTGATCTGTCAGATTCCAGCAATGCCATATTGGTTATGGCGGATCAAACCCCTGCCTGGCGCGAGGTCTACACCCGTATCATGGACGAAATGGCCACGCGCCACACGGCTTACTGGGCAGCGATTGACTGGAATACCTTTATCGGTCCCAGTCCCGACCGCGGCAACTATCCACCGCAGATGATGGCGGCTTGGCCGGAGCGGCTCCGCGGCAATTACGATTTCCCCGGCTGGACGGCCAATGGCGTGGAACCCTGGGGCCTGCAGAAAGACCCCATCGGTGCCGATGGCTTTCTGTTCTTTCGCGGCTGGCTCAACCTGTTACTAACTACTTACAAGTACGTTTCCGGTGATGATAAGTGGGAACGGCCCTGGATGATTGCAGGGTACGAGAACGAGCACTTCGAGTGGACACAGCCACGTATCGTTGAGCACCTGTATCAGCAATACCTTGATCATCCGGAGGGGCCCCACTGCGAAAACACCAAGATCTGGCCGTTATGCAACAGTTCTGCAGGCCTTGGTATCTACCTTTCCGATCAGCTTGGTGTCACCAATGCACACGGTGCGTTTGAGAACTGGATCGAGTTTGCCAAAGACAATTACATGGGAATCAACGATCGTAATGAACTCGAATGGATGACGAGTTTCTACGACCCCCTCGCAGATTTCAAGGTTAACGGCGGTGGAGCGGGCGGTGGCCTGAGCATTGCGTTTTACCTTATGCCCCAATCACCAGAGATTGCCACATTCATTTATGAGGCCGCTGCCAATGCCCTGGGCTGGCGTGATCCAAGGCAGGAAATCCGGCCCAGTGTGTATGGCCTGATACTGGCCAAAGCTCTGGGTGATCACACTGCCGTAGCCCGACTCAGCGCCGCCGCCGACCGCGCCTATGAACCGCGATTTTTCGGTGAGGACATGGACAAGTTCGGCTGGTGGGGTAATCTGGGGGAGCCCTGGCCACGGGGCCAGCAAAGTGGCCGCTTGATGATAACCGAAATTGAGGAAGGTAATTGGATGGATGCCTTCAAGGTCAAGCATCTGGACAAATACACTGCACCAACCGTTGAGGGTATAGATTATCCCACTGTGGGAGTAGATCAGGCCTGGAATGACAAGGACAGCGGTATATTATTCGTCAATACTTACGCTGCTGACCGCAATCGCCACGGCGAGGAAACCAGTTGGCGCATCACCAACCTGCCCAACACCAGCGAAGCCTTCGTGCTGCAAGATGGCGCCGAGTTACCGGTGGAAGTCACCGGGCCTAATAGCGTTCTCGTACGCACAACTATCGATTCTCATAGCTACCAGATCTATACCGGTTATCACGGGCAAGAAGTAGCGCTTTCTCGTGAGTCGGTGCAAGCCGAAGTGGCCGCAGGTTCTGCATTTGCAAGCCGGTCCCGCACAGCGGCGGAAAATGCCAGATCGGCAGAGGCGGTTATGCTAAGCGGTTCGGCTAACTGCCCTTGCTGTTCGTCGGCGGCATGATAGCTCGCTCTGCACTCTGCTTGCTGGTATTGATCCTGCCGTTGTTAGTGTTTGCCCAGGCAGATGACGCTCGCTTTACTCCATCGACTGCTTATACGATCGACTCAAACTTCTTCAAGTTACCAACGGGAAGAACCATTGGTGCGACCTCGGGCCTGGCAATACATCCGAATGGCTCCTCCATATGGGTGTTCGATCGCTGTGGTGCCAACAATTGCCGGGGCTCGAACCTGGCGCCAATCATGCAATTTGACCTTGATGGTAATCATCTCATCAGCTTCGGCGCAAATAGGTTCATGCGTCCCCATGGCTTATATGTAGATAGCGACGGCAATGTCTGGGTTACGGACGATGTCGGGCCGGGCAGGATAGACACCCAGCGAGAAGGAAAAGGCCATCAGGTGTTTAAATTCAGCCCCACTGGTGAGCTTCTCATGACGCTCGGTAAACCCGGCGTTGCCGGTGATGGATCCTATGAGTTCAATATGCCCTCCGCGGTGATTGTCGGACCCGACGGCAACATCTATGTAGGCGATGGCCACGGCGGGCGATCCAACTCGCGCATTGTCAAATTCGATGCCGAGGGAAACTTCATCAAAACCTGGGGCGAGTCTGGAAGTGGTCCGGGACAGTTCACCGTACCCCATGCACTGGCATTCGATTCAAGCGGTCGTTTGTTCGTTGGCGATCGCGGCAACAACCGGGTGCAGGTTTTTGATCAGGAGGGTAATTTCATCCTGGAATGGAACCAGTTTGGTCGTCCGAGCGGCATGTTCATCGACGCCAATGATTTGCTGTACGTCACTGACTCTTCCTCAACGCCTACCAATAATCCCGGCTATGGGGAAGGAATTCGCATCGGCAGTGTGAGAGATGGCCGGATTAAGATTTTCATTGACGATCCAGATGTAGACAGCACCCAGGAAGGTGTGTTTGCAGATAGCGACGGGAATGTCTATGGTTCACTTACCGGTGGCATGGCCTTGCGTAAATACACACCCAGGTAATCCCTTTCGACACATAATAATGAGTCGGGTGGTACCAATTCGATCAGGTGCATGCAATTGAACGTGAGTCAGGAAGGGATACCACATTGTTTTCCATGTGTACCACGATTCTTCGTGTTTCCGCAGTCAATCAATTCATAAGGTAGCTTAGTGTCTTTTAGCGACAGCAAGAGTTGGGGAGCCGTATTACTGCTGTCGATCTGAACGAGGGAGAGATTCTCTGGCAATTTCCTGCGCCGAGCAGAAAGTTAACTGGCACGCTCGTTCAGTTATTCATCTTTTCCTGTCGGCGTACTTCACGCCACCCATCGACACTATAGGGTCCACCACCATAAGCGACCAGCAGGAGAAAACTAATAAAGTACATAGCAGCCAGCTCACCACGGTTGATTGTTGGAAACCAGGCCAGGTGCAATGTCAGGTAAGTCATGAGCATTAACGCGGCAGCTAGTAGTGCTACCAATTGGGTCCACAACCCCAGGGCCAGTAACAGCCCACCAAAGAATTCTACCGTGCCGGCAAAAAACAGGGCGTTAATCTCCAGCGGTATTGGAAAAGAAATCAGCTCCCCAATATTAATGGATGTCATGCCACTTCCCCGAAAAGGTTGAGGATTTTCTCCGAAGAGTTTGGTATATCCATGGGTCATAAACATTGCTGATGCCAGTACCCGAAATAGTGTCCAGCTCCAGATTTGAGAGTTTTCTACAAAGCTTGAGGTGTTAAAACGGTTTGCCATTTTAAGTCTCCTTTAACCTGGAATTGATCTTGTGAGTAGTGGCGCAAGAATGCAATACACGAGCCCGCATTGTGATAATTTGTTGCAAACTCGTTAACGGGAACAGGATTGCGACGCTCTCACTTCACCCCTTACTTAACTATTATGCACCACCCTTGTGAGCACCATCACATTCAAGATGACTAATGACTTGCGCGAAAGAAAAAGAAACTCAACACTGTCCTTTTAGTATCTGATCATTTGGAGTATTAAGTTGAACAGAGCGAAAAGTTCCTTATTTCGTGCATACCCCGGCTTTCTGGCCGTTGTCATTTTAGCGTTCGGTCAGTCATATGCACAGCTTGCCACTGACCCGGGCACAGGCAACTTGCAGTTGGAGATCGCAGCACCCCATCAATTTACAACAGTACATCTGGATAGCGATAGTTATACCGGTCGCTTCGATCTGAATGTAGCGACCGTAGACATAGGGAAGATGGCGGATCTGTCTCTGGCCGCCGAATATCAAGATCAGTGGTATCTTCGTACACCCGCCGGATGGGATACCTGGGATCAATCCCAGCAGTCGCCCAATCCCTTCAACACGATTGCTCTTTCCAGTCAAACCTCGTTCGAGTTATTTGAAGACCAGTCACTCCCGGCAGGGGATTACGATGTCTACGCGGCGTATCAGGTTGCGGGCGAAGACATGATCGTAACACTGTCTGGTTTCAATCGATTCATCGCTTAGCTGGATGTTTGGGGCTGGTCTGGCAATCAGGTAGAACTGGAGTTTATCAACGCCTCCGATCCTGCCAATCTGAGTCTGGAGGAAAAACTGACAATAGATGGCAATCTGGTCTCCAGTCGTCGAGTCGGCGATTCGCTCTATCTGGTAACCCGTTATACACCTTTTATTGGGGGATATACCAATTACGCGCTTGATGAATCCACGCGGCAGGCGAATGACCTGTTGTTAACCGAGGCAAGCCTGACCACCCTGGTACCAAAACTGGAAATGCCGGACAGGGAGCCTCTGGATCTGATTGAAAGTCAAAACTGCTTCATGGCAACCAGTGCGGTCGATATTAATCGCAATCCTACGATTATCACGATTACCACCATACCTCTGAGTGATCCATCCGCTTTTGCAAGTACCTGCTACCTCGGTAATTCTGAGACGATGTACATGACGCCGCAGTCTTTGTTTTTAGCGACGACACAAAATCAATATACGATTCTGGCTCCCGATGCACTGGTCTACGATCCAGAACACAGGACAGCTATTCACAAATTTTCGATCGCGGATAGTGGTGTCTCCTATAGCGGTTCTGGTGAGGTGCGGGGGCATCTGGGTTGGAGCGAAGACAAACGCTCTTTTCGCATGGGAGCCGGAGGTGAGGATGACAACTATCTGAACGTTGTCACATCGATTGGGGACACCTGGGGGGTCTACTTCAAGTACTCGCCTTACGGTGCTCAAGGGGGTTGGCAATCAACTCGAGACTGTCGACTTTATTGATGGTATTGGCAAACCGGGTGAACGATTATTCGCAGCAAGGTTCGTTGAGAACCGCGCCTACCTTGTCACCTTTCGAGTGATTGATCCCCTGTACGTCATCGACTTATCAGATCAGGAGAACCCTGCAATAGCTGGTGAATTGGAAATCGAAGGCTATTCCGATTACCTGCATCCGGTCGGCGAAAATCTGCTACTGGGCTTTGGTAAGGATGCAATTGCCGATGACGGCTCATCTGATTTCGGATTCACCCGTGGTGCCTGGTACCAGGGAGTCAAGGTCTCGCTGTTCGATGTCTCCGATCCCGCGTCTCCCGCGGAAATCAATTCGCTGGTTTACGGTAAACGGGGCTCCGAATCGGAGATTCTCTCCGACCATCATGCCATCTCCTTCCTGCCTGCTACCGGCAATAACAGGGCGCGATTCCGATTCAAATCCATGAAACCGCACCGGACTTCGAGGGCTTCGATCCCGGCGCGCCCAATGCCTGGTACTCGTTTACCAGCAAGGGGCTCTATTCATTCGAAGTGGATGAGTCAGGCATGATACAGGCTGGTATTATCGAAGCTGACTCCACGGAAAACATAGAAAGCTTCGCCATCTTCAGTTCTTTCGGTGATCGTTCTGTGTTGGTAGATGATACGGTGTTCTACCTACATCAGGGTGAGGTGCTGGGTTCTGCGTGGGGAACTGAGTAGACTGTAAGGACTCGAGTCAAAGAGGCCACTTGCACCCACTGCTAATAGATCATATTCTGGTTCAAAATAGAAAAACCAAGGAGGGCTCCATGAGAACCCCAAACTGCCTGAATCCCGCCCGAGTTTCTGTTTCCCTGCTGTTAAGCGTTGGGGTGGTGGTACCGCTGGCCCCCCTGGTGGCGCAAACCACTAATCCATCGACTAACGTCGCATTACCGCAAAACAGTTCCGCTCAAGTAGACCGCTACGATCAGGTTGCGGATATGCGGGGTCTCGATGGTGTGGTTGGCTACGGACGCGGCGCTTCATTTGCCGACATTGACAGCGACGGCGACGATGACCTGTTCGTCGCTGATACCGATGGTCGCTTCTTCGGTGCGCCTTACGGCATGTCTATGATCTATCTGAACGATGGCAGCGGAAACTTCGTGCCCGGGGAATTCAATCTCGATGCGGCAGATTTTAATGCCACATGGGTGGGCTCCTTCGCCGACTACGACAATGATGGTGATCCCGACCTGATGGTGGGTAACGGTGGCTATACTGCCAGCTCGTCATTGGTATTACTGGAGAACCGCATCGACCAGCGCCAGGGCTTTGTGAATGTTACCGCCGCTGCAGGTTTCGACTCTGCGGATGACACAGTCCAGGCCAGCCCTTGGTGGGGAGTCTCCTGGGCCGACTACGACAACGACGGTTGGCTGGACGTGATGGTGACTCGGATGGTCGGACGACCGCTACTGTTCCACAATGAAGGAGACGGGGTATTCAGCGAGCAGGGGGAAGCGCTTGGATTCCAGGATGCAGGCCATCGGAATGCGAAAAATCCAGTTTGGATTGACTACGATGAAGACGGAGACCAGGATCTGTATTTGTCCGGTATCGACTGGCACGCATTCTACCGTAATGTGGGTGACCGCTTTGAGGACGTAACGCAGGAAATTTTCGCCGAACCATTGGCTGGTCGCTCTGGCTTACCGGCTGTCTTTGCAACTGCCACCGCCGATTTCGACCAGGATGGTCACGAAGATATCTACCTGGGGCGCTGGGACTCGCAGGACTATATACTGTTTGGTGACGGGGCAGGAAAATTTGAGCGACTCGGCAGTGAAGCCGGACTCGACACAATCAACCATGTCCAGCTATCTCCGACCGACAACAATCCGATGGGAAATGAAGGACAACAGGCTCGTCGCCAGGCGCGGCTGAACGGTCCCTCAGGAGAAGAGGATGCAGGTATATTACCCTATGAGAACACGATGGGCCTCGGTGTCGGTGATTTTTACGATGATGGATTTCCCGATGTCGTCATTGGTACAGGCGAACCGGAGTTTGCCGCCGCGGATATCTTTCTTTGCAATCGTGGGCAGCGCCGCTTCGAACGCTGCACCGATCAGTTTATCGATCCAGCTAGCGACCACACAATGACACGCGGTCACGGTGCCATCTTTGCTGATGTTGACCGTGACGGCTTCACCGATTTCTACTTCAATCTGGGTGGTCACCCCAACTATGATTTCGCTCGCAAGACTGAATCAAGAGAAACCAACAAGTTGTTCATGCGGCAAACCGAGGCAACCGCGAATGCAGCCTGGCTAACCCTCAGTGGAACCAGCAGCAACCGGGATGCTATCGGTGCCAGGATTCGCTATGGGGAGGGAGACCTGGCACGATATCACTATATGCGTTCAACGCAGGGTTTCCAAAGCCAGAACAGTATGACTCTGGTATTGCAACTGGGTGATCGGGAATCGGTGCCGGTTATCATTGACTGGCCCAGCGGAGCAACTACTGAGTTGACCGTTGCTACTGGAGAGCACAGAAACGTGGTGGAGCAGTAGTTGATTCATTTATTTTAGTGTCTCCCTGGCAATTTCAGTACACTCCAGAGTGGTCAATAATCCCAATATCTAGGCAAACAGTGCCATGTTATTGAGATTTACACTACACTACGAATTGCGTGATCAAATAAGCTTCGTAAAATCAATAACTTATCCATTGGCATAGGAATTGCGGACCGAGTTGATGGTTTTATTATATTTTTGTCGGGAGGATCACATGAAAAAATCACTATTAATCACCTTGATTACAATCATTGCGCCAGGATTGACGTATGCACAATCCTGCAGATACCAGAAAGAGATCGATTTTACTGTCGACGCGGCTTCTGTTCAAAACTTACAAATAGATGTTGGCGCGGGCGATTTGTCAATTAGAGGTAACGGGAATACGAGTGAAGTATCTGTTACTGCTGTGGCCTGTGCAAGCTCTCGAAATCGATTGGATGGAATGGACCTACTGCATCGTAGTCAGGGTACTAACATTGAAATTTTTACAGAAATTCAAAGGCGCCGAAACTTTCTTTCCTGGTTGAGCTTTGGAAGTGCCTATATCGATATTGAAATGGTAGTACCTGAGGGGCTTGCATTACAGGTAGATGATGGCAGTGGATCTGTAGATATTACCGGTGTTTCGTCGCTGGTGTTAGAAGATGGTTCAGGGTCAATAGCAGTCTCGGATGTAAATGGGGATGTGCACATTGAAGACGGCTCCGGTGCCATTGATATAAGTCGCGTTGATGGCCTGGTATCCATCGATGATGGTTCTGGAGGTTATTGAAAGCAGTGCGGTTCGCATCATCGACGATGGTTCTGGTGGTATCCGCATCGCGAACATCGCCAGAAATGTCCACATCGAAGATGATGGCTCAGGCGGCATCGACATTCAGGAAATTGGCGGTGATGTGACGATAGATAGTGCCGGTTCGGGCTCATTGAATGTCCAAAGTGTAGCCGGCAACTACTATTTTGATCGGGATTGACAGTACTGCTCATCTTCCAAATCGCGTCAGAATAATAGGCCTAGCTCAACTATACTGTTTTCATAGTCAAGAGCAAGAAGCAGCCCCCTAAACGACAAACGCCCCGGGCCGATTGGCCCGGGGCGTCGCTTCTTACGAAGTGGAAGTTAAACTTAAGGTGTAACCGTCACCGGCAAGTACGCGTTCGACCAACAGCACTGGTTGTCCATCTTGCTGTCCGGTGCCGCCCAATTGTCGGCCCGCAGTCGAATAACATAATCACCCGGCGCCATAAACGTGGCTTGCGTAGATGCCTCGGTCCAGTCGTCACTGCTGATCATGGCACCCTCTCCGGCGGCTTCTTCCCTGGCCCGGCCCGTCATGGCAGCGTTCTCGAAGTCGACCATACCTGGCCCCTGGTGCACGATCCATTCTGTGCCCACCTGGTAAAGATTGTCGACATCGTATTGGCCTCGCTCGCCGCGATCCTGTATGAAGGCCGACAAGGTTACTGGGGTCCCAACCGATGCTGTGACCGTGGGACCCTTGACTCCCTCCCGGTCGTTGGATTCAGGCCCGCCCTGGGTGAATCGAATGGCCGGATTCAACGAGCCGAGAGCTCTTCTTGCTGAGCTCATCTCGTAGGCTACCGACACGGCTCGTCCAGGCACGGAGTAGCTGTGCCCCGCGTGAGACAAGGTCCACACGACCTCGGTTCCGGCCATGCCAGCCGGTACCGTGACCGCAAACGCTCCCCGTTCACGAATACCCGTCAGGCCGCCCCGGTCGTAAATCGGGAAGTGAGTAGGCTGCACCCCATCGAACTGAGTCGGCCGGATGTAGTTGTTCGG
>PVBE010026255.1_pt1 | contig 27241 bp, 29 predicted proteins | sample 1631181 | NCBI WGS metagenome assembly PVBE01 (sample SAMN08397723, study PRJNA350692) | Marine metagenome, whole genome shotgun sequencing project. | isolation source: water | place: Pacific Ocean | collected 2012-04
ACTCTTTCGGCAAGTCGAAGGATTACATTGGGCATAAATTATGCGGACGAAAGTTTAAAGTGTGTCATTGTAGGCTTTGTCCGCATTTTGAAAAGCTCTGTCATGGAAGCTACTTAGCAAATTAAGGCGAATGAAGTAGGATTTCAAAAAATATCAGAACAATGAACTTAGGGAGAGTTCTATGATTGTCAAATCTGTTATTGCGGTTGCTGTTTCAGCCCTTTAAATATTCTCGACTAATAATGCGCTCGCGCAGAAAAAGTTGATTCTCGTTACATTGCCAATACCGTCGATACCGTCATTAGTGAAGTTATCACGCGAAAAGTTTACGCACGGATTGGCATCAAGGTCGTAATAAAAAAAGGGGCTGACATAGATAAGGAATTTTCATTATGGTAATTGCCCAAAACGTTCTCTGAGAAAGACCAAAGGACCAAAGATGAAAGAGTTGGACAATGAACTGCCCTTTACCCATGTCCACCGGGATCGTTATTTCGAGGACTATATCGCTGGTGAACAACATATCCTGGGATCGGCGGAGGTGGAAGAAGACGCCATGGTGGAATATGCCAAAGCTTACGATCCCCAGGACATTCATATCGATCATGAAAAGGCTCAAGCCGGTGTGTTCGGCGGCGTTATCGCCAGTGGCTGGTATACCGGTGCCTTGATGATGAAGCTCTACGCCAAGCACTATCTTTCCAATGTTTCGAGCCTGAGCTCACCCGGTCTTACCGATCTGAAATGGCTGGCGCCGGTTCGTGGCGGCGATAGCCTGACGACACGCGTTAATATACTTGAGACCAGACGATCAGAATCCAAACCCGACCGCGGAATCGTCAGGACGTTGATTGAAGTACTGAACCAGGATGATACGGTGGTGATGACCATCGATGCTGTCAACCTGATCGCTTGCCGTTCACCAGAGCCTCGCCAATAGTCCCATCAAAAGCCGGACTTAAACTATGCCCCTAGAGAAAATTAACCGTCCAGTACCGGGTATCAGGAATTTCTTTGCCGATATTTCCTCGACGCACCTCGCTAATGGATTTATCGCCTTTTTGTTTTCCGCCTCCGCCCCCGTCGCGATTGTTTTGGGCGTCGGCGCCAAGGGCGGTTTGACGGAACAGGAATTGGCGTCCTGGATGTTCGGCGGGCTAGCGTTCAACGGACTTGTCAGTATTTTCGTCACCATCGTCTATCGTCAGCCCTTGGTGTTCTTTTGGACTATATCTGGCTCGGTTCTGGTGGGACCCGCCTTCGGGCATTTGACCTTTCCTGAAATCATCGGCGCCTTTTACGCTACGGGATTATTGTTATTAATACTGGGTCTTACCGGCAGCGTCGGCTGGATCATGCGGCATCTGCCCATGCCCATTATCATGGGCATGGTGGCGGGTGTTTTTCTTCAGTTCGGCATTGACTGGATCGTCGCGCTGAAAAATGATTTCTGGATAGCCTTTCCAATGACGGCGGCTTTTTTCCTGTTTTCCTTTCATCCCGCCGTCGCCCGCCGAATGCCGCCCATGATTGGCGTTCTAGTGATCGGCGTGATAGCTGTCGTGCTACAGGGATCTTTTAACCCCGCAGGAAAAGAGATCGCCTTGAACATGGTGGAGCCCATAATATTTACGCCGGTTTTCTCCTGGCAGGCCATGATAGAACTGGTCGTGCCTATCTCCATTACCGTTTTAGCGGCGCAGAATGCTCAGGGAATCGGTATTCTGAAGGCCAATGGGCATAATCCACCGGTGAACACCATCACCACTACCTGCGGCGGCATGTCCATTGTCTGTGCCGCCGTCGGCACTGTATCCACCTGCCTGACGGGACCGGTGAATGCTATTCTCTCCAGTGGGGGAACCAAAGAGTCGCAATATTCAGCAGCTATTTTCATCTGCCTATTGGCCATCCTGTTCGGGCTGTATTCACCGGTGCTGACAAAATCTATGCTGGCCGCGCCGCCCGCCTTTATTGCTACCCTGGCGGGGCTCGCCTTGTTCAGAGTATTACAAAATTCTTTTGTGGCGTCGTTTCAAAGAAGTTTTACCCTCGGGGCGCTGACGGCGTTCTTGGTCACCGTGTCCGATCTGACCCTTTTTAACATCGGATCCCCTTTCTGGGGGCTGCTGTTCGGCTTCATCACTTCCTGGATATTGGAGCGGACTGATTTTCGTACCCTGGAAGGGCAATCCAAGAATCAGTGACAGTTACTGGATTTTGGTGGCACGTTCAGGCGCCTGAGGTGTTATGGCGGCCAGCCGGGCTAAACAGGTCGGGTGATTACGGACGGCTTCAGCGAGGATATCATTGATCTTCCAGATTGCGGGTGACATCGGCCGAGGGTTCAATGTTCGGATCCTGATAAATGACGACCAAAAGGGCAAAGCCGGGTTCGGCAGTCGAACCTGGCTCAAGTAATTTTCGCAATTCTTTTATCAATTCAGGTGTGGCAAATGCTTCCTCAGTAGCGATCTTTATAGGCTGAAACTTCTCTAGATGTTAGAAATATATATTAATACTACCATGCGAATTTAAAATTTTACTAAGCGTAACTTCTCGGCGTGAAATCTCTGATATTTTGATTTACTATACAGCCGATGGAAAATCTGACTCAACGGAGTCAAAATTTGAGGACCCTAAATTGTTAACAGTTAAATTCGATATTGGTCAAATTGTTAAACACCGTTTGTTCCCCTTCCGGGGTGTAATTTTTGACGTTGATCCGGAGTTCAACAACACCGAGGAATGGTGGCTCGGCATTCCCGAAGAGACCCGTCCGGCTAAAGATCAGCCCTATTATCATTTATTCGCCGAAAACGAAGAAACCACCTACATCGCCTACGTGTCGGAACAAAATCTGCAAATCGATGAAAATGATGCCCCGATAACCCATCCGGATGTATTGGAAGTCTTTGATGAAATCCGGGACGGCCGGTATGTGATCAAAGATCAAAAGCCGAACTAAAGCCGTTTAGGAACATGACCCTTACTTTTTAATATTCAGATAATCCCTTCCTACCGCTTGTTTAGGCAGGCAATTTCAACGGAATAAATTGATGCCCCATACAATACAGCAAATATTAAGTGATAAAGGCTATCTCCTGGCTGATGGTGCCATGGGTACTGGTCTCATGGCGCTTGGCTTGAAGCGCGGTGAAGTGGCCGAAAGTTGGAACGTCAATCATCCCGACCGGATTGCCTCGGTACATGATAGTTTTATTGATGCCGGTGCGGACCTTATTCTGACCAATTCCTTCGGCGGCAACCGTTTTATCTTGGATCGGTACGAATTGGCTGATCAAGTGCAGGCCTATAATGAAGCGGCAGCAAAAGTGTCGCGCAGATGCGCCGATGAAACTGGCCGGCCAATATTGGTCTGTGGATCCATGGGGCCCACGGGACAATTGCTAAAGCCCCTGGGCAAACTTACCGTGGAAGAGGCCGAGGAAGCCTACGCCGAACAAGCTGCCGCTCTGGCCTCAGGCGGCGTAGATTATTTTTGGGTGGAAACCATGTCATCGCTTGACGAAATGGCAGCCGCCATGAAAGGCGCCGCGTCGACCAGACTACCATTTGCAGCGACCATGTCGTTTGACAGCAAGGGCAGGACCATGATGGGGACAACCCCGGAAGCAGCCTTGGAGGCGGCCAAGACCTTCGATCCGGCGCCAGTGGCTTTTGGTGCCAATTGCGGTTCCAACCCGAAGCAATTGGTAGAGGTGATTCTCAAGATCGTTCAATCGGTATCGAGCAACGATATAGTAATCGCCAAAGGAAACTGTGGCACGCCGCGATTGGGCGCTGAGGGAATATCCTATGACGGAACGCCTGAAATTATGGCCGATTACGCCTGTTTGGTGCGTGACGCCGGGGCGCATATCATAGGCGGTTGCTGCGGCACTTCGGCAGATCATCTAAGGGCCATCGGCGAGACTTTGGCTGCCCGTCCCCGGGGACAAATACCGGATCAGGCGAAAGTGGTTGAGTTGCTTGGTGAAGAATAGGGCCTAACTTTATTCACCCAGCTTCAACCTATGGCTTTTGAAAAAATAGGCCATTAAGGCCAAAGCGCATAAAAGCAAACCCGTCGCGCTGGCGACGACCGACCCGTGGATGCCGACTATACTGCCACCAAGACCGATGGTGACGCCGCTGAACGTCTTCAGGCCGAGGAACGACATCGAATATAGCCCGATTACCCGTCCCCGAATTTCTGCGGGGGCGTTCAGCTGTACCAGGGTCTGGGTCATGGCGTTGTAGGAAAGTTCTAAAAACCCGGCGATAAACAACATGGCCACGGCGACAATCAAATTCGTCGAGACGGCAAAGCCGGAGATGGCGAAGCACCAAAGCAAAACAAGATTAAAGGCTGAGCGCGGCAGAGCCTGAAGCAGGCTTTTGCTTTCCAAAAAGACGCCAGCCACCAGAGCGCCGGCGGCATTGGCGGCGAGGAGAATTGAATAAGCGACACTTGATTTCCCACCGGTCCTAAAATCATGGGCGAATTCTGGCATTTGCGCCTGATGGGCATTGCCGACGAAAAGCGATGCTGCTCCAGCAAGAAGGATCATGGACACGATGGTGCGGTTGTCGGAAATTGTCCGGATGGTGGGAAGGATATCGGCAAAGCCACTGATGCCTCCTTTTTTCGGTTCCGTCTGTCCGTTTTCTCTGAACTTCGGTCCATACGGCGCCTTCCACAGCCAAATTACCAGCGGCAAAAAGATCAGAACATTGATAAAAATACCGCAGGTGGGGCCAAAGGCCAGCAGCAGGCCGCCACCAACGGCCGGGCCCATCAAAATTCCCAAGGTTCGAGATGTTGCCGCCAGCCGAACGCCGCTTTGCAATTCCTTAGGCCCGACAATATCGTGTATTAGCATCTGGCCTGCGGGCGCCCAGAAAACACCGGCTAGGCCATGGATCGTCAGCAGGACTGCCGCATGCCACATTTCCAGAGTGTCAGTTAAAAACAGTAGGCCCCAGGCAAGGGAAACGGCCATGAACAGCAGCATGCCCAGCTGTATGAGCCGTCTCGGGTCGAAGCGGTCGGCCAGAGCGCCGGCATAGAATGAAAAAAGAAGAAACGGTACCCAATGGGAAATCACCGCGAAGCCACCCAGTGCCGGGGACTGGAATTTCTCGAAAATGATCCAGTAACTGATGACGTGTTCGATATTATCGGCCATCATCGCCAGGGCGCTGCCGATAAAATAATAGCGATAGCCTGAATGCCGCAAAGCGGCGAATGATTTTGGTGTATCTTCTCCCCCCGCCTCGAATTCGCGACGGTCTGTCATTTTTTTGCCCTACATCATTTTAGAAAAATTTTGCTCGTTCATACTGGACCGGCCAGACGACATTTTCGGCCTTTAAGGATGCGGCAGTGTGGAGGGGCCAATAGGGGTTGGCAAGCATAGTCCTCCCGAGGATTAATATATCGGCGTCGCCATTGGCGATGGTTGTCTCGGCCATATCGGGACTGTTGATCAAGCCGACCGCGCCCGTCATCAGGCCGGTCTGTTTACGAATTTCCCTGGCGAAGGGGATTTGATAGCCGGGATGAATGGGGATCTCTTGGTGCGGATCGTTGCCGCCCGATGAGCAATCAATAAGATCGACCTCGCCCTGTTCCTTGATCAGATGCCCCAGTTTGATGCTGTCCTCCAAGGTCCAACCGCCTTCTGCCCATTCGGACGCAGATATGCGTAGGAACAGCGGCAGGTCGCTGGGCCATTCGCTGCGGATGGCTCCGATAATCTCGAAAAGCAGGCGCGTTCGGTTGTCAAATGACCCGCCATAATCGTCTTCCCGCTGATTGCTGAGAGGCGACATAAATTCGTTGATCAAATAGCCGTGGGCTGCGTGGATTTCGAGTATTTGAAATCCGGCTTCCTGGGCACGCCTCGCTGTGGCGGAAAAACCTTCAACCAATCGTGCGATATCACTCGTGTCCAATTCCCTTGGTATCGGCCAGCCATCAGCGTAGGGCAGGGGAGAGGGAGCGACCACCGGCCAGCCGCTTTCATTTTCCGTTAAAGGCGTACTGCCGTCCCAAGGCCGGCCGACGGATGCCTTCCGACCGGCATGGCCGATTTGAATGGCCGGGGCGGCGCCCTGTTTAGTGATGAATTCCGTTATGCGGGCTAATCCGTCCCGCTGATCGTCGTTCCATAGGCCCAGGCAATGCGGCGTTATCCGACCCTCTGGTTCGGTGTGAATGACCTCAGTACAAACAATGCCGGCGCCACCGACCGCACGGGAACTTAAATGAACGTAGTGCCAGTCGTTAGCTTCTCCATCGTCCGCCGAATATTGGCACATGGGTGACATCATGATCTTGTTTCTTAAGGTGACCGATCGAACGGTCAGTGGTCGGAACAAATGAGGTGAACGGTCTATTTTCAACACCCGTCTGCCGTTTTCACCGCTGCTTCCTGAATCGCGCGCACTCATCCGAACACCTTTTCCGCTTTCATGGCTTGATGGAAAACGCTTCCGTTGAACTGTGGAAAATTCTGGAAATCTCGCCGGGCTTCTTCGCGGGCGCCTGACGTAAGTGCGGCATCAAGCGCAGCCTGCGAATCAAATTTCATTTGCGCAATCAAGCTGGATGAGCCTTTGTTGACGGGAAAGGGGTCATTCCATTCGACGGGCCGGTGAAGAAGCAAACCGCTAATACCTTCAAACCGGCTGAGAATCTCACCATGGCGATCCCGGTAATAATCGTAAAATGACTGGGGATCGTCAGCCTGGCAATCATAATTGACAAAGTATGAAATCAATTCTTCCTCCCGTCGCTGCGATTTCTCTAGAGTGAAAATTCATCATAGCAAAAATATCAGAAAACAAATTTACTTTACTAATTTAATTAGCTAAATTAGTAAAGTATTTTGATGGGAAGTGTCAATGTCTGGCAACAAGAACTCAAATCTCGGCAAAAAAAATGCCCTGGACAAAGACCTCAGGGGATATTTGGAAACCAACGCCGACATCCTGACGGTCATCGAAAAACCGGTCAGCATAACTGATATCGGCGCCCTATCGGCGCAAAGTGATCAGCCCATCCTGTTTGACAATATCACCGAATATCCTGATTTCCGGCTGTGCGATATTCTGGTAAAAAACAGACGCTCCCAGTGCCGGGCACTGGGGTTATCCCAGGAAGACTATCTACCGACATTGGCCCAGCGTTTGCGCAAGGCGCCCCGAGGATTTGTCGATGTAGAAACCGGTCCGGTCAAGGAAGTGATCTGGAAAGGCAAAGACGCTGACTGGCTCAAGCTACCCATCCCCGTTCATTCGGACCAGGAAACCGAGCCCTATGTCACGGCCATGAATATTGTGAAGGACCCGGAGACCGGATTCTACAATACCTCACATGCCGGTACTCAGGCGGTCGGACCGCACAAGGGGTTGATCAGTTTCATCACACCGCACACCCATATGATTATTCAGAAGTATCTCGCCCAGGAGAAAAAAGAGATGCCCATTGCAGTCGTTTTCGGTTTGCCGCCGGCTTACGAGATCATGGGTAATTTTTCGGGTCTTCACATGGATTTGTGGGGGGAGATGGAAATGGTCGGCACCATTATGGATCAGGACATTGAGATGGTGCCCTGCGAAACCATCGACCTGACCGTACCCGCCCATGCGGAAATAGTTGTCGAAGGGACGGTCAATTTGGAAAGCCGGACGGATATAGGGGTCGGAGTATCACCGTCCATGTATTACCTGCCGAAGATAGCATCGTTACCGGATATGACGGTTCACGCCATCACCATGCGCCTGGACCGGCCCATCTACCGTAATCACCAGACGACGCCAGATACGGATCACCAACCCTTGCCGCGGCTTTGTCATGAAGCGGTGCTCTATAACCGGTTGACGGAAATTGGGGTCAAGGTCTATGACGTGCAATTTCCCACCTGGGGCGCGGCGCTGTCCTGCATCATCCAAATAGAGGCCCCCCGGGCAGGCTTTATCAATGACGCGCTCATGCAGGCGATGGGGTCACCCTGGCTGAACACCAAGATGGTGGTCGCCGTCAGTCCGGATACGGACATCAGCAACCCTGGAGAGGTCTATCACGCCATGGCGACACGCTGCGATCCTTCCCGGGATATCATCATTGTCGATAATACACGGGGATCGCCTTTTGATCCCTCCGGCGAACCGATTGACACCTTTTGGCGCACCGTGGGTAAGATCGGCATCAACGCTACGGCAAAATCACGCAACCTGGCCGATCATGAACGTTCCTGGCCCGTCAATTGGGGAAAGGTAAAACTGGAAGATTATCTTTAGGTGCGAGTTATATGAGCCCTTTCGTCAGACATCTGACCACCGATCGGCTGGCTCTTCTGACAGAAGGGTCTGACGATAAGTTCCGACAGTTGGTGTACGACATATTCACCATTGCCAACCATATGCAGACGGTGCGAGCAGGTATGGCAAACCAGATCGGTGTTACCGGCCCACAATACAGCATCCTCTTAGCAGTCGCCGAGTCGCAGGAAAGCGGCGGCGTCGGTGTGAAAGCTGTCGCTGACCATCTGCACGTATCCGGCGCCTTCGTTACCAGTGAAACCGGTAAGTTGATTAAGTCGGGTTTGCTTAAAAAAAGGAGCGATCCCACCGACCGCCGCCGGGTATTGTTGACCTTGACCGATACGGGGCAAGCGGCCATCGAAAAAATTCTGCCCGAACTCAGCCGCATCAACAACGTGTTCTTCAGCAGCCTGGATGAAGCGGCTTTCAGTAAGATGGCTTGGGCAATGGCTGAAATGGTTCCATATGCCCAGGCTGCCACCAAGCTGTTGGATCCGGCAATCCGTAGAATCGGCAAGTGAACGTGGTTAGCCAGGTTTTTCTTAGCTTACTGCTCCCCTCTAATTGATTTTAAATTTTAAGTCTTAAATTTGTGATAATGCGGGCGTATCCCTGATTAAGGTAGGGCCTACTGATGAAAATCAGAACGGTAGTATTACTTACAGCTTTATGTCCATTAATTATTTTTATGGCACCCGCCGAAGCCCAGGACCGTGCTTCTAAGGCCATCAAGAAATTCGATGCCGATGGTGAAGGTGAGGTTTCCCAGGACGAATTTTCTCAGCCGCCGCGTGCCTTTAAGATGCCCGACAAGGATAGCGAGAGCTATATCACCCTTGATGAATTTAGAGCCCACTTTGGCGGCGGCGACAAAAAGGCCGGCGGTCAACGGCAGAAAAAAAGATAACACCGACAGTCAGATGCGTCGGTAGGCTGACGGTGGGGGCTCCGTAGACAAAACTACCGGCTCAGGCGAGCAACAGCCCAGTGGCGATGTCATTTTTTTTGACGATCTGGACGACGTGACGAAGGGTGCTTTTACGGGTCGATTTCGGAACCGGGAACACGAAAACGCCAGGGGACTCATTGAAAGTGATCTGATCCCACTCTATCTGAGGAACGCCAGTTGTCCGGAAGTCTATCATATTTTCGGCGAGCCCTGAGAAGGAGCGATCGCAGGGAAACGTCATGTGGGGGCCGACATCCCGGCGCCCTGGGATGAACCGGTACTGGCCATGGCGGATGGCAGGGTGGTCCCAAATTCACGGGTGAGCGTGGCTACCGGGGACTGCAGGCGATCCTTCGGCATGCGCCGGAAGATACGGGCCTGCCATTCTAGCTCTACACACTCTAATTCCCATTTTAACACCATATCAAAGTCGAAGTGGGGCAGCGGGTGAAAATGGGTGAACCGTTGGGACCGACCGGATTGTCTGGCGTGCCCTGCACGAAACGGGAACCCCATACCCATCTCGGAGTCTTTTATTCCAAGTCCAGCCGCTATGCCGTCCTACGGGGACTTTTTGTTCCCGAAAACGGTTGCCGCTTGGACGTGGTTAGATTGTTCGGAAAAAGACTTTCGTATCATGTTGTCGAAACTCGTAAACTGCCGGGTGAAAAACGCCACGTCAAAATCGCGTTCAAGAAGAAAAGCGGTGAAATTATGCCGCCTGACGCCAAAGTAATATAGCTATATGCCTGCTAGAAACTAAAACGGAGAAACGTCTTTTTATCCGTTTGTTTCCTCTCCTCGACGGGTGTACATCGGGCGTATGCGTCTTCGCTTTATTATTTTAGCGCTTGTTCTCTCTCTCAGCACCTGTGTCTCGAAGGGCGACTGGGTATCGCCGCTCGAACGGGACCATCCGCTGGTCGGTAGTATCTGGTCGCCGGCGGCCCGGCATTTCATCAGCCGGCAGGATCTGGAAAAAGCCGCTCAGGCGGCTGATTTTGTTCTGCTTGGTGAAAAACATGACAACGCCGACCACCACTTGCTGCAGGCCCAGATCGTCACAGCCATGGCCAAGATGGGCCGCAAGCCTGCCATCGTGATGGAGATGATCGATGAAGAAAAACAACCGGATATCGACAAATGGCGATCAAGCGGCCCGGCCAATGCCGGTGAACTGGGCAATGCGGTAAGCTGGGAGAAATCCGGCTGGCCGGATTGGTCATTTTACCGGCCCATCGCAGATGCCGCCGTAACCGCAATATTACCCATCCGCGCGGGTAACATTTCACGGCGGCGGACCCGGATTATCAGCCGCAAAGGAATGGCGGAAATCGCTGCCTCGCGCCGTGACCGGCTGGGGTTGGATATTCCCTTGGTAAAAAAAATTGAGAATAAATTGCGTGATGAACTGTTTGAATCCCATTGCCGATTAATGCCGCGTCGAGTGCTTAGTCCGATGATTAACGTGCAACGGGTACGGGACGCCTTCCTCGCTGACAATCTTGTAACAGGGGCCGTGCTGCCAAATGCGGATTCCGGCGTATTGATTGCCGGCACTGGGCATGTCCGCAACGATTACGCAGTGCCGGTTTATTTAAAAAGGCTTCGTAAAGATGCCAAGATAATGTCAGTTGCTTTTGTTGAGGTGGAAAACAGCGCCAATCACCCCAAAGATTATGGTAATCATTTTAACGGCAGTCTGCCTTTTGATTTTATCTGGTTCACGCCACGGGCGGACGACAAGGACCATTGCACCGAACTAAAAAAACGTTTCGGTAAGCGGAAACCAAAAAAGAAATAGAGGCAAAGAGCGTGCTGGCTTTAATCTCGCCGACAAAAAAATTGGATTTCTCACCGTCGCCCATGGGACTCGAATATACCCAGCCGGCATTTATGGCCGAGGCAATGGCCCTCATGGATGTTTTGGGAAAATTGAGTGCCCGGCAACTGCAAAAGCTGATGCACCTGAGTGACGATCTGGCCGCTGTAAACACCGAGCGGGTGAATAGCTTTGCGGCGAAACAAACGCCCAAGAACGCCAAACAGGCCGGTTACACCTATAGCGGCGAAACCTTTATAGGGCTGGATGCCGAAAACTTCAGCAAAACAGACGTAGCTTACGCTCAGGATCATCTGCGCATTTTTTCGGGGCTTTATGGTATCTTGCGGCCGCTTGATCTCATTCAACCCTATCGCCTTGAAATGGGACTGCGCCTGAAGAATTCTGCGGGTGCCGACTTGTATAAGTTCTGGGGTGATAAAATCGCTGAGAATATCAGGAAGGAATTGGCGATGGAAGAAGAGCCGGTGCTTGTCAATCTGGCGTCAAATGAATTCACCAAAGCCGCCAATTTCAAATCCCTGAACGCCCGTATCGTTACGCCGGCCTTTAAGGAAATAAAGGACGGTGAAGCTAAAAAAATCGGTACTTTTTCCAAGCGGGCGCGGGGTATGATGGCCCGCTTCATGATCATCAATCGTATTGAAGAGCCGGAGGATTTGAAGAAGTTCGCCGCTGATGGCTATAAATTCAAAGCAGGCCTATCGGATATCGACAATTGGGTGTTCACCCGAAAGGCGTAACTGTCCCATTAGCCGCTTGGCATTTTTTCGTGCTTCGCGGTGCCCTCGGCAAACACGGTGCAGGGGAGAGCGCTTGACGTATAGATGTTTACCCCCGGCTGGACGACTTCTTTATTTTCCACGGTACCCGCTTTGACGCCTTTCACTCCCGGGCGGCCTGAGCCGTGACCGAACATTTGAGAGCCGCAGTTGGGGCAAAACATTTTGGTCAATGTGTTGCCGCTGTCCGAAGTGTGGGAGAAGCTTTTAGGCTCTCCCTGGGTGATGGTCAGATCGTCCTCATTGACGAAAAGATTTGTGGCGAATTGAGCCCCTGTCGCTTTGCGGCAATCGTCGCAATGGCAATTGACTTGAAGAACTGGGTCGGAACTTACTTCATACCTGATGTCGCCGCACAAACAGCCGCCTTGAAATCCAGTCATAATGATCTCCTTCCTAATTTATTTCCTGATCTCGGTTAGCATATCAAACATCGAATCGCCAAATATTTTCCGTGCGTCGTCATGTTGAGGTTTGACCGCTTGGACGAATTGTTGATGCTCGTCTTCCGTCAGTTCGATGATCTCGCCCTCTGCATCCTCGATTTCCCGGCGGGCGTCAATGGCTTCCTGTTCCGACAGGCCTCTTTGAAATTTGACCGCATCTTTTGCCGCCGATCTTAGCGCCGCTTGTAGCTCATCGGGCCAGCCATCAATTTGGGCGCGGTTCACAAAAATAGGGCGGGAAATATAAAAATGGCCGGTAAGGGTGTGATAGGGGTGATATTTGTGAACGCCATAAGTTACTGTGTTGGCCAGTGGATTTTCCTGAGCGTCCAGATTTCCGTTGGCGACGCCGTCGATGGCTTCAGTTAAATCCAGCTTCAGTGGTGTTGCGCCCAAAAGTTCAAAGGTTCTTGCCTGCACATCGCTGGGGAGAACACGGATTTTCATATCCTTGAGATCGGCGGGAGATCGAACCGGCCGAAGCCGATTAGAGATATGGCGAAATCCGTTTTCAAAATAACCAACGATGCGGTAATTAAACTCCTCTTCGATTTTTTGGCTGAGGTAAGCCCCGAGAGTACCGTCAATAGTTGCCCGTGCTTCAGCATTGCTGGTCATTAAAAATGGCAGATCGACCAGTCCCAATTCCGGCGTCCGGTTGGTAAGATAGCTGGATGATTGGTAGCCGAGAGTCAGCAAACCCTCCTCGACCAGCCACAGAATGTCCTCGCCACGATAGCCAAGATCCATGATGTTCCAGACATACTTAATGTCGATTTCCTTACCGAACTCGCCTTCCAGGCGATTGCCGATAAATTTGAGTGCCCGGCTGAATGATGTGGTCGGCGGGCCGTAGCCGCCCAGTCTTATTTGAATCTGGTTCGTCAAAATTGTTGATCTCTTCCCATTTAATTATTTTGTACCCGAGTGATCCCAGTCGCTGGTAGAAATATCTTTTTCCCGTATTTTACAATCATAATTTCGGGAGCTGATAGGCAGAAATTGATACTCTATAACAGGTAATCCGATTCCCCTAGAAAATGCAAACCACGGGAAACGGTGGGACGCAAAGCCACCGGCCTACGATCCAAGGGGGGTCTCTAAGTGGGAATTGAGGCGCAAGGGCAACGGGGCCATCGAAAAGAGGAAGACCATGCTGAATAAATTTAAGAACTATGTACGTATACTGAGTGAGGACGATTGCGGTGCACCGGCCATTGAATACGGACTGATCGCCGCCTTGATTGCGGTAATTATTATCGGCGCTGTGGCCATCGTCGGTACCGATCTGTCGAATTTGTTCAATACTATTTCGAGCAGCATTTAACAGAATAACTAAATGGGCGAGATATCCCACCACCAGATTTTATCGATAACTTTTTGTTTCAATCTTTAACGACCGAGATTTCTCCCTTACGATAGTTTTCCTATATCAGAGAAAAGTCGATTGTATTTATTTTTGAGATTGAAAAACTTTATAGTTGGATTAGCCGCTAACCGGGATGCGCGACAGCCAGCGAATACGGTTTGATCGTCATCCTGATTTTCCTGGCCATTGTCATTTTCATCAATTTATTCGCCTACAGTATGGACAATATGTTCAATGCGATTTCTAATAACGTCGAACCCACGGTTTAATCTTCTGCCTGAAAATACTTTTTACCGAAATGGCATCTGACCGGCGAACATAAAATTTGCTTAAGCCCCAAATCCCTGAAATAAACACCACATGCCTGACTACAGTTTTTATGCCGGATATATCCGTTATATCGTCGGCAAAACCGTTCCCGAAAACGACGAAATCGCGGCCATGATGGAGGAGTTGACCACCATCGCCAATATCGTTGAAAGCCGGGATACGTTTGTCATCAGGGCCGATCATCTCAGATTAGTCGGACGGGCGCTGGCCGGAGTAGCCGGTTTTTTGCAGCAGCATATTCTTCCGGAAACGGTGGCGGAAAGTAACGAAACCGCAGAAGCTGAAGTGCGATGGGTCATCGACACCTCAATGCGTCTGGTTGCCGATCTCCTGTCGCATGCGGAAACCACCAAGGACAGTGAAGACTATCAGGCGACACTGCCCCCGCCGCCGGAGGGTTAGCTAACCGTCCTTGGACCCCACCGAATAAATCTTACACAGCATTGTTTTTAGGGGCGCGCCGCCGAAGCCGGATTTGCCCTGGTGACCCATGGGGATCAACTGGTTCAGATTAATGTCCCAGATACCGTTCAGATAGGGGGCTTTGTTTTCCTTTTCCGGATACCACCAGCCGTGAGGCGCCATGGCCATTTGGCGGTGGACTACCGGCGTCACTTTAAGTTTGCGCTTGGCTTTGCCGCGCACACCTTCGATCCAGACCCAGTCGCCGTCGCCGACGTCCAGTTCAGCCGCCGTTTCGGGGTGTAGCTCCACATAGGGTTCATCGTCGAACTGGCGCAGCCAGGGGACCTGCCGGTGTTCGCTGTGGAAGAAGGTGGGCGTACGCCGCCCGGTGATCAGGATCAGCGGATATTCTGCGAAAACTTCCGGCGTGCTGATGGGGCTTTCCACTGGCTCGTCGTGATAGGGCAGGGGGTCGAGACCGTATTCCTCGAACCTTGTGCAGTAAAGTTCTATCTTGCCGGTGGGTGTGCGGAAACCCGGCTCACCGTCGGGGCGTAATTGGCCCTTTTCGTGGCGGTGGTAAGGTGCGCCGCCGGATGGGTGATCCTTGGGTGTCAGCATGCCATTGTTTTGCATAAGCTCGTCGAAGGTTACACCGGCGGGCCGCAGTCGTTCGGTGAAGAGATCGGTGAGGCTATCCCACGGCACGGCCTGGGGGTTGAGCCGCTTTCCCATTTCAAAGGCGATATCCCAGCCCGACTTGGTGTCGCCGATCTCTACCGGACCGTCCATGCCGTTGAGGATAACGCCGGTGGTAAAAACCGATTTCTTTTCCGCCATGGTCTGGCCGGGCAGTACAATGTCGGCGATGGCCGAGGCTGTAGGCGTCATGAAATTATCCACCACCACATTGAAGTCCAATTTCTTGACCGCTTCGTAATGGCGCCTGGGGTCTTGCGCCGTGCCGGCCATGAAATTGTTCGTGTAGAGCCACAAGCTCTTGATGGGGTAGGGATCGCCCGACTCCATCTGTTCCAGCACCGTATCGGCCAGAGCCCAAGCGCGGAAGTTCTTCACCAAGGGGAACTTGTCGGCGCCAATGCGTTTCTTGTTGAGGTTGGAGACAAATTCTTCACCATAAAGCTGGACCACTTCCTCGGTAGAATAGGGATAGAGGGAGACGCCGTACGGCGGGCGGCAGATAACGTTGCCGCCTGGAATATCGGTGTTGCCGGTGATAGCCCACAGACAATTGATGGCGTGCATGGTGGCGGTCGCCTGGGCGTTGGAATCCAGGGGCTGGCCGAAGCGGATGGCGCCGGGGTTGGCCTCGGCATACATGCGGGCCGCCTTGACGATATCCTCTGTTGGGATCCAGGTGATCTCCGAGACCTTGCTGGGGGGGTATTCCTGCACCCGTTCTTTCAGTTCGTCGAAGCCGTGGGTCCATTTCTCGACGAACTCTTGGTCGTAAAGCTCCCCGTTGATGATGACATTGAGCATACCCATGGCCAGCGCACCGTCGGTCCCGGGCCTGATCTGCAGCCACAACTCGGCCCGGGACGCCGCCCAGGAAAAGCGGGGGTCAATGACAATGAGCTTGGTGCCCATCTTCATCATATCGACCACATAGTGACCCGAGAAATAGTGATCGGTACACTGGGAACCGCGGATACCCCGCGCCCAGTGAACCAGCACTTCGGGATTTGTGTATTCGGGATCGTCGTAACGTTCGGGCGAAAACTGGGCGGCGTCGGGGAAAGTGATGTCGCCCGCCACGGTGTGCATGCCAGCTAAGCGCGGCGTGAAGCATGAAATGCCGGAAAGGCCGAACAAGGTCCAGTTGGGACTGCCATAGGCATAGGCCATGAAGATCAGAGGCCCACCGGCATCGCGGCCGGTGCCCTGGCCGAAGACCGTGCTTTCGGCGCCGTATTCGTCTCGGATTTTCCGCAGTTCGTATTCACATTCGTCGAGGGCTTCATCCCAGGATATGGGCGCCCATTCGCCGGAACCCCGCTCACCGACGCGCTTCAACGGAGTCTGCAGCCGGTCCTCGTGATAAGCGTATTGGGTAAGAGCCAGGGCCCGAGGGCAGAGGCGGCCCTGGTGGAAGGGATGGTTCTCGTCGCCTTCGACCTTGATCAGTTTACCGTTCTTGATGTGCAGGTCGACGCCGCAGCCGCCGTGACAGCCGGGTCCACCTGACCAAGCGCCGGTTTTGACAATTTTTACGTCATCCATCTTATTCATCTCTCGGGTCTCCCTTTCTTGTCCTCTTATTCCGGCGCATAGAGCACAGTTTTGGGTTGCGCTTCCATCTGCTTGGCCAGTTCCGAAACGGGCCCGTAATACATGCAGCGGGCCTGGCAGTGCTTGACGCAGGAGGGTTTGCCCCCCTCCTTGGTCCGGTGAGCGCAGAGATTACAGAGATCGGTGGGGAAGGGTAGGTAATAGATCGACAGCCCGTTCTTTTTTTCCAGCACATGCTCGGTGATCTTGATACCGAACTGCCCGGCGGGATAGTGATGCTCCTGCTGGCAGGCAATCTCGCACGACCGGCAGCCGGTGCAGTAATTGTAGTCAATCAACAAGCCGTTCCTAGCGCTTTCCTTGGCCATCGCGAACCTCCAAAGCTTTGTATTTCCGTGTGGTAAGTAAAATAGTTTCAAATGAAACTATTGTCAAGATGGGGTTTTTTTTGGGGGGGGTAAGGCAGTAGCCGTAAAGATTGAGTAAACAGCGGAAATAGAAGGGGAGATGTCCTCGTTACGGCGGAGTCCTGGGAGCACATTGCTTATCTAATTTCCAATCAAATCGAAGCTGCTTGGTTAATCTGTCATGCGCGGTCGCGACCCCCGCATCCATTTTTCTCGCGGCCCATTTCCGCTTCTGAATCTGGAATAATTTTAGACACAGGTTGCTTCGCCAAACAATAGATATTTGATTCAAACCCCTGTGGAACCTGGGATCAGCCGACTGGCTGTTACAATGTTAACTTAATTCCTTTGCCGGGCATAGGAAAGGCACGTGTTCCCTTGATTAAGGCGGCGTTACCGGTATCTTTCCATTCCCCAAAACCTTTGAGACGCTTCCCGCCATGGCTGCCTTCAGAGAACGTCGCAACGTCTTTATTCTGGCCGTCTGCCAGATGTTGTCAGGGTCCGGCCGTACTCTGATTGCCGCCAGCAGCCCGCTGGTGGCCCACGGCATCACCCCCGACCAGACCCTGGCCACATTGCCCATTACCTTCCTGGTCCTGGGTACCGCTTTCACGACGTTCCCCGCCTCCATGCTGATGCGGCGGATCGGACGACGGTGGGGTTTTGTGGTCGGCGGATTAGTCGGCGCGCTCGGCGGTGTGTTCGCTGTCGGCGGTGTGTTGTTGGCAAATTTCTGATTGTTTGCGGGGGGGGAATGGGTTGTTCGGCGCCTTTCTGGCCTTTGCCCAGCTTTACCGTTTCGCGGCGACCGATGTGGCGCCCGATGACTTCAAACCCAAAGCCATTTCTCTCGTTCTGGTCGGCGGTGTCGCCGGTGCCTTCGTCGGACCCGAACTGGCCAAAGCCGGTATTGATCTGTTCGCTTCTTCCCGTTTTCTTGGATCTTATTTATTTCTAATCGTCGTGACTTTGCTGTCGTCGCTGGTGGTACTGGCTGTTGATATTCCCAAATTGACGCCAACGGAAGAGCGTGATCCCGGTCGGCCCATGGCGGAGATAATGCGCCAGCCAGCCTTTATTACGGCAGTCGTGGTGGCCACCATTGCCCAGGCAGTCATGAACCTGCTGATGACGGCAACGCCGCTGGCCATGCGGCATGCCAACCATCTGTTTGCGGACATAGCCTTGGTGATCGAGTGGCACAGTTTCGCCATGTTCGCACCGGGTTTCATCACGGGCACCCTGATCAAACGTTTTGGCAACCTGCCAATCATGTTTATCGGGCAGATTGTTCAACTCGTCGCGGTCGGAACCGCCCTGTCGGGGCAAGGGGTTGAATTTTTCTGGTTGTCGTTATTTTTACTGGGGCTGGGCTGGAACTTTTCGTTTGTCAGCGCGTCGACTTTATTGACCAGTGTGCACACGCCGTCGGAGCGGGCCAAGGTGCGGGGCGTTAATAATTTTATTATTTTCGGTATCGTCGCTTTCGGTTCGCTGATGTCCGGAGCACTCCATCATTTTCTGGGCTGGCAATGGGTGAACCTGGTTACGCTCCCCCTTATTTTTATCGCCGTTGTGACGGTAATCTGGTTTGTTTACGCGGGACGATCCGAAAAATCCAATTAGCCGGGTGGTTGGTCGGTAATCTCATGCCTGACCGGGGCCCTTTTAGTAGGGGCGGAGACACGCGCCTTAAGCGATCACCAACTGGCCGATATCGGTCTTAGCCGGGCCCGGTGCGAATGCCGCGTCGTGACCGGCTAGATAAAAAACGACACCACCAGGCTGGATACCAACACTGCCGGAACTCCGATAATTGCTAGCCCAACCCAAGCAGCCTTGGGTTCCAGTTCGGCGTGAGAGGCCAAGAAATGGTGGATGGTGAGGGTGCAGAGGGCCAGGGCGAGAGCCATGAGGGGCCAAGTGTACCAGGCAGCGGAGATGTTTTCCGCCTGCATCCAGTTCCAGAGGGCCATACCACCGGAACCCAGAATAACACCATAAATAAATTTTTCCATCGTCCTAGCCTTTTTAATCTAGTTGAGAGCCCTTGGGATTATTGGTTCCGCGGGGCGGCAATTCCATGTCCCACCAGTCTTCAATCTCGCGTTGATCCTGGTAACCGAAAATACCATCCATCTTGGTAAAAAAGGCGTTGACTTGGTCGGGAAAAATCTTGTTCTTGGCGATGGCGATTTTCACCAGATCATGGATCAAGGAGATATTCTTTTTGCTGAAGGCGCAGACGGCGAAACAGGTTGAGCAGCCAGCTGTCGAGGTTGCCCACCAAGTCCGGCAACTGGGCGAATCCTCGTACCATGTTTTGTGCCCGGGATTGTTCCAGGGGCCCACAGGTTCCCAGTAGGGGTCGGTCTTCTTACTCAGACAATCGGCCGGGCATTCGTCGGCGCAAACCTTACAGGTGCGGCAGAAATTCATGATGCCGGCGTCGATGGGCTTAGTCGGTTCCAGGGGCAGGTCGGTGACAATTTTGAAAACCCGTTGCAGGGGTCCGTGCTCGGGACTGATCATGCGGTTGATGCGGCCCAGTTCGCCAAGGCCGGCCAGGACGGCAAAGGCCGGGGCAATGCCCAGTCCGTTGTACCAGGTGCCAATCAATCCCTGGTAGCCCAGCACGTGAAGGAAGCACTGCAATTGATCCAAGGCGTTGCGAGCCTGGCCATAGGCCGCACCAGTGGCCGCCGCCGACAGGGCGGATGGCATCAGGCCGGATTTTCGTTTGATCAATTCCTCGGACATCTGAATGGAAAAGACGATCACCCATCTGGCTTTTTCTGGGATGACTCTTTTCTCCTCTGTCTCGTAGGCTTTTTCCACATTCTCGAATTCGATGCGTTTGCCGTCGAGGGAATCCACTTCATATATCAGTTTTTTGTGCTGCTCGGTCAGTTCAACGTAACCCACCTGATCGGCGCCGAAATGCTTTAAAGCGGACCGGATCATGCGGGCGTTTTCCTGCGGACTACCTTCCCATCTGGGGACGCCCAGTTCTTCCGGGCTCAACGGTTTGGGCCGCGCCGGATCTGTCAGCTTGGATGTTGATACGTTGCTGACGAAAGCACTGCCGTCGCCCTTATTCTGCCCTTCTGGTTTGTACCAGGACCCTTGAAAACTGGTTTTGACAGATCCAGCCTGGGCGCCGGCGATATCCAGTGCTCGGTCGCGCAGTGTATAGCCCGGCTTTTCTTCCAGAATCCATTGGCGCAATTTCTCTTCTCGGCGCTTGTTCAGTTCATTGGCTTTGTCCTCGCCTACATACTTCCGCCAGGACATCTGCTGGATTTTTCGTGCATCGAAACGTTCGGTTACCTCCCAGTCGATGTCCATGGTCGGCTTATCGACTTCGCGCACCCACCAGGGTCGTTTCCAAACGCCTTTGGAGGATGATGTAACTTCATCGATATCACTGAATTGTGTCGTATCGTTACCGCCGAATCGGTCCAGACCCATATTTTCCCGGCGCGTCTTTTTTCCTACTGTACTGGGGCGTTTCATCCGTATCTCCTGATCAGGAATCGATGTCGATTCCTAAATATAATATATTTAGAAAGCATGTCCGATTGTTCGTCAAACAGAATCAAGATACAGGTGGCTTACAGCAAGCTGCCCCCCCTCTCTTTTGGTGGGAGTGGAAGGGCGGAAGACGTTGACCGGTGCAGGGGTAACCTAACCGTTTACCGCGCGATAGTACTCGGTGACGCCGATATCCTCTCTGAATTCAACGGGTATCTGGCCGCCGCCAGCCATATCCGCCGTCAATCCCGTAGCATCGGCTATGCGGACATAGCCGTGAAACGAAGCGGCCGTGGCTGCAGCATCGATCAGAGCTTCTTCGCCCATGGTGTCGGCGACCTGCCGCCGCAATTCAGCCGTCCCGGCCTCATCCCGCGTGGCGATGGCCTCGGCGAAGTCGGCCAAAAGCTGACCGTGGGGTATTTCCCCGTCGCCCCGGCCGTTGCCCAACGCTGCTTGAATGTCGTATTCGGTACCGGATTTTTGTGTGCTCACACGGAGCAAAAAGGCATGTGCCGCCGTTCAATAGGTGCACTGATGAACCGATGCTACCCGGGCCGCCAGCAGTTCCATCTGCATGCGGCTGATGGCTCTTAATTCAGTATCCAGGTCAAATACTGCGGTTGCGGGCAGGTAGTTGGCATCCGCCAGATCCCAAAAAGCACGTTTGGAGTCGGGCACGAGTGACAGCGCCTTGACCACCGGCGGTTCTTGCGGATTGTCATACAGGTGGCCGTCCTCCGGCCCTACATCATCCACCTCTACATACGGTAGCCAAGTGGCGTACATTTTTGCCGCCGCCGACCGGTAGCCCGCTGTCTTACCCAGCTGAGGTTCCGGTAAGGTGTGTTCCGGCGCGCCGACGGCGCGGGTGAATGCGTCGGTTACGGCAACGATGCAGACGATGGAGACGATCTCAATATACTCTTCCTCGCTCATGCTGCCGGTCAGCATATCGCCGACCCATTGTTTGCTCGTCCTGCCGGGATCGGTGGAGAGACGGTGGATCAGATCGATTTCCGCAGCGCTCAGGTCGGTGACGCTGTCATGTTCGCCGTCAACGGCGTAAGGCGACAGGGCGTCCTTGCATTTGGCGCAGAGGCTACAGGACAAGGCCTGGCGCACCTCCTCCGCCACGGCGACCCTTCGGCTTCCGTCGAGCCAGTCGCCCGGGGCGGCGATCCTGTTCCACGCTTCATTTTGCGCCGCGACTAAGTCTTCGCGTACGGCGTAATCGATATTGTCGTAATTAATAGTATTCACGCTTGAACCTTCCTTCCGGCTGCTTTTTCTCACCAATGTAACCCAATAGTGTGATCCGTTGTAATGTTTTCCATCAACCTCGTCCATCGAACGCCAGCTTTAAGCCCAGTCCCACTAAGACGGCACACGAACTGCGGTGGAGCCAAACCAGAACCACGGGGTGCGAACGAATCCAGACAGAAAGGTTCCCGGCGAAAAATCCGATTGGTCCTTTGACCAGAAAGGTAAGGATGGCGAAAGCGGTTCCCAGTATGAACAGCGACAGGGCCGTTGCACCTTTCTCGCCGCCGCCTACTAGGAATTGCGGCAGGAAGGCGAAATAGAACAGGGCGATCTTGGGATTGGACAGGTTGGAAAAAGCTCCTTGGACAAATAAGCGGCGCAAAGAGCGTTGTTCTGACTGCTGAAATCCGAGGTTTGTTTGTTTGGAGCGCAGCAATTGAATGCCCAGATAAATAAGATAGGCAGCCCCCACCAGCTTGAGAATGAGAAAGAGCGCTCCCGACGCTTGCAGGATAGCGCCAAGGCCCAGCGTGGCTAGAACGGTATGCCCCATAAGTCCGATACTGACCCCGGCCGCTGTGACTATGCCAGCCAGCGATCCTTGGGACAAAGAACGCGACATAACCAGCACCATATCCTGGCCCGGCGTAATGATGATCAGCAGAGAGGCGGCTAAGAAAACAAACCAGTAAATATCAGCCATTGTTCTGAAAATTCTGATAATGTTAAAAATTGGGTTGGAACCATACGGCAATCGATAAACCAAAAAAAGAGTGCCGGTGGTTCACTTTCCCATTAAATAGATTTACCTGATCGGCCGGGTGCGGGGACTTTCCACCAAAGTTCTGCCCAAGCGGGTCGAAGTTAACTGGACCCAGTGGGAAAAAGACAAATAGTTTTGGCGACAGTTTACTTATCTGCGTACTCTAAAGGAAAAAAATCGCCCGGCCTTATTTTTACTACTTTTGATCAGTGACGCAACGCGCGTAGTTGTTGATCCGCACCTGATCACGTTGACCGCCCAAGGATTCAAATTGGGACGGACTGCCAGTTTTGGGATCGCTGCGTTGCGCGCCAGCGCCGTGGACATCCCGGCCATCCACCGAAATACATTTGCCGAAGCAGATATAGGACGCCATGCGCGGGCTATCCCCGTGGGTGGTCGATGACCAGAACCAGCCAGTCCGGTCCTGTTGTACGAAAACGTCCGTATCAATGGCCGGGTTGTGGCGAGAATAGTCGATAATTGTATGCAATTCTCTGATATTTGGCAGCCGCCAATCCGTCCGTCCGGCGAGTGAGAGGTTTTCGCAGTAGCCCAAGGATTGCTGCCAATTCCGTTCTTTGCCGTCATCTTCCTGCTGCCAGAGGAGACCGGTGAGGCGATCGCCGACGGTACCGTCGCCCGTGTTGCCAAACTGGTTCTCACCCCATTCCTTCCCCCGAACACAGCGGTGAAAAAGTTTGTGGTTGCCGCTGAGGGTCGGGGCCTGCTTCAGATGGCCATCAAGAAAATTGAAGAAAAATGCCGCTTCGATACCGGATCGACCCAGATGATCGCCAGTATACGTGGTTTCGGACCAGGTTTGACCCATCATGGCGACATGGTGGGTGGAAAACCGATCACCTTCCAGGACTTCCTCTCCAGGCGCTGCCAGATCGAATTTCTTACTGTCGAGAAAATAACGATGGGTCGTCGCACCGGAAAAATCGGCGATGGAAAATAATTCTTTGATGGTCGGTAGCCGCCAATCCGAATAGCCGCCCAGGTTCAAACTTTTGCAATCGTCCTTCGCATCGTAGTGGGATAGGCGCTGTTTGTTGTGGGCCTTTTGCCAGGTCAGACCGGTGTTTTGGTCGCTGACCGTGCCGTCGCCGTTGTCGCGATAGGCGGTGGGACGGCTTTTGTAATGGGCGTCCTGGCCGTAAAACGAGCTGCCTTCGGATTGGCAATTCGCTGTGCTGTGATTGTCAAAGCAGGTGACCTGGCCGGTGTCGGCTAGCTTGTTGGTTAATTGAACGGCGTCTTGATAGGGAGCTCTCGGCGTATAACCCGGAGGACCTCTGCGGGCGCTCATTGGTCTGTCGATATCACCCACTGGGCCGCCTTGCGCTCTTCCAGCGCCCGGACTTCCACCTGGTCCCTCATTAGGTCTTCCGCCCGAACCGGCGCCGGAGAGATTGCCGGGGACGCAGACGAAACCAGGTGGCATGGTCCGGCAGCTTCCTTTTATCGAGCCATGGGGTGCGCGGAAACTGCAGGCGCCGCCGGTCTGTTTGTTTTTACAGGAGTTGAAAGCTCCCGGCGGCGGTCCGCTCCTGGGAGGCCCCTTGCGCGGGCCTTGGGCGGTTGCCGATCCAACAAAAATTAATGCAGAAACCCAAACAGCGACGAGAATAATACTCCATCGCATAATATCTTCCTAAAGGCCGAGCACCATTTTGGCCAAAATGTTGCGCTGGATTTCGTTGCTGCCGCCGAAAATGGAAGTGGCACGTTTGTACAGGAAATAAGGCACGACGCCGGTGGCAAATTCACCGCCCACGGCTTCGGTGTTCGAGCCCGGCTGCACCAGTTCATCAACATAAGGCATGGCGTAGTAACCGAGGGCTTCAACAGACGTTTCTGTTATTGCCTGCGTTAATTCCGAACCTTTGATCTTCAATATTGATGCTACCGGTCCGACATCGCGGCCAGCCTCATCTTCCGCCAAGAAGCGAAGCTGAGTGTATTCGAGCGCCATCAATTTAACGTCCAATTCAGCAATTTTGCGCTGAAACGTGTCGTCCTCGGCGAGAGGTTTGCCGTCGCTGTTTATCGTAGCAACCATTTCCTTGAGACCGGTGAGGTGCCGTTTCGAGGCGCCGATATCGGCAATATTGGCCCGTTCGTGGCCGAGCAGGAACTTAGCATAGGTCCAGCCCTTGTTCTCTTCGCCGACGAGATTTTCCGCCGGCACGCGAACATCTTCGAAAAAAACCTCATTTAGCATATGAAAATTATTCATCGACTTGATAGGGCGGACGGTAATGCCCGGCGTATCCATATCCAACAAGATGAAGGAAATGCCAGCCTGAGGTTTGGCTTCTTTGTCAGTGCGCACCAGACAAAACATCCGGTCGGCGTAATGGGCATAGGAAGTCCAGGTTTTTTGGCCGTTGATGACATATTTATCACCGTCCCGGGTGGCCTTGGTTTTGAGCGATGCCAGATCGGAACCGGCGCCGGGTTCGGAGTAGCCCTGACACCACCAATCGTCGGCATTCAAAATTCGCGGTAAAAATTTTTCCTTCTGGGCGTCACTGCCGTAGGCGATGATGACAGGGCCGACCATACCGATGCCGAAGGGCGGCGGAATGGGAGCGCCCGCCATGCCCATTTCCTCCTCCAGGATATATTTCTGTGTCGCCGACCAGCCGGGGCCGCCGTGCTCGGTCGGCCAGTTGGGGGCTCCCCATCCTTTTTCATTGAGAATTTTTTGCCAGCGTTGGAAGTGTTCCTTGCCGAAATGCTGGCCTTTTCGGGCGATTTCCTGAATATCTTCGGGGAGTGAAGCCTGGAGAAATACCTTCACCTCTTGCCGGAATTCGACTTCCTCTTTGCTGAAATTTAAATCCATCTACGTGTCCCCACCCAGTATTCAAAAAGTATGTTCACATCATATATTTTTGTTGCATTCCTGCAATATCCCTATTTGATGGTCAGAACAAAACGCAGGACATCAGGGGGAATTTATTCTTGTTCGGAACGGGAAGGGTTATCAGCGGCGATCAGAGCCGCGATAAACGCGATATGTCCAGACGCGGCGCCCAGGCTGCCTCCGCCATGGCCAGTCTTGGCATATCGGAAGGCGATGCCCTGGCAAGCTATATGCGCAATGATTACCCTCTTTTCGAAGCGCAAGTGGCGGCAAAATTCCTGGGTGTATATGTGGTGCCGATCAATTGGCATTTCACGGCGGCCGAAACCGAATATATCCTCAAGGATTCTGATGCCAAGGTTTTGATCGTTCATGCCGATCTTCTGGCAGGTATCGAATCTTCTATTCCAGATGGAGTTAAAGTGATCATTGCGCCAACGCCGGATTTTATCGCCGAAGCATATGGCGTGGATAAGGCGGACTGTTCGGTGCCAGAAAATATGACGCCGTGGGATGAGTTTATCGACGATTTTCAAGAATGGAGCGATCCGCCCCGACCGCCGAGAGAAATTATGAACTATACCTCAGGCACTACCGGTAATCCCAAAGGTGTCGTCAAAGACCCCCTGACCCCGGAGGAGGAACAAAAGGCCGGGGTGTTGGGAAACCTCGTTTACGGCGTCCGCCCCGGCATGCGTATCCTGATGACCGGACCCTGTTACCACATTGCCGTCAATCACAGCGCGACAATCGGATTGATGTCAGATGCCGAACTCGTATTGCAGCCACGTTTCGACGCTGAGCAGTTTCTCCAGCTGGTTGAGCAGCACAAGATCACCCATACCCATATGGTGCCAACCATGTTTGTGCGGCTTCTCAAGCTGACCAACAAAGTTAAAGACAAATACGATATCTCGTCGCTTGAGTGGATAACACACGGTGCCGCTCCCTGTTCTCCGGATGTCAAACGCGCCATGATCGATTGGTTTGGGCCGATTCTGGGCGAATATTACGGCGGCACCGAAATCGGAATTTCCAATTTCTGCACTTCGCAGAAATGGCTGGATCATCCGGGTACGGTCGGCCGGATCACGGCAGGTTCCACGATACGCATTTACGGTGATGACCGTAAGCCGTTGCCGCCCGGCGAAATCGGTGAGATCTACGGCGTCACCGACCTGGTGACCGATTTTGCTTACAAGGGTCTCACGGATAAACGGAAAGAAGTAGAAATCGACGGATTGGTATCCATTGGCGATATGGGATACATGGATGAAGACGGCTATCTCTTTCTTTGCGATCGAAAGAACGACATGGTGATCTCCGGCGGCGTCAATATTTATCCGGCTGAAATCGAAGCGGTTCTGGTGACCATGGAAGGCGTCCGCGATTGTGCTGTATTTGGTATCCCCAATGAAGAATTTGGCGAATCTCTGATGGCCATGGTGGAATTGGAAAGTTCTGCCGGTTTAAGCGAAGACGATGTCCGCCAGTTTTTAGTCGGCCGATTAGCCAAGTATAAAGTGCCGCATCAAATAAATTTCCGCGACAATTTGCCGCGGGAAGATTCGGGAAAAATTTTCAAACGCAAACTGCGTGAGCCGTACTGGCAGGACGCGGGGCGCGTTATATAACTTAATTTACGATCAGGAGATATAGTCTCATGGGCCTCGATTACG
>PVBE012502779.1_pt1 | contig 27231 bp, 31 predicted proteins | sample 1631181 | NCBI WGS metagenome assembly PVBE01 (sample SAMN08397723, study PRJNA350692) | Marine metagenome, whole genome shotgun sequencing project. | isolation source: water | place: Pacific Ocean | collected 2012-04
CAGAGGTTCGGTGATCACCCGCGAGACTCCATTCACGCCGAGCGACCCCGATCGCTACGAGTACCCCTGTGTCGATGACGCGAATCGCCGGATTTATTCGCGTTATGCCGAACTCGCCCAAAGCACGCCGGGCATCACGATGTGCGGGCGCCTTGCCGAGTACCGCTACCTCGACATGGATCAGGCGATCGCCCGCGCGATGCGTGTCGCACGGAGGCTCCTCGCGACGTGACCGAGCCCATCGTTGGGCACAGGAACGTACACGGTCCCTTGACGCTGGCGTCGGTTCGTAAACAATCGATCGACACACTGTCACTCATGGGGGACGCTTGATGGACTTGGCCACATCAATGATCTCGGCGTCGGTGCGTCGGACGCGGCCCTGGGCGAAATCATCGAGCGAAACCGCGGTTTCGTCGAAAACATCGAAGCCTTCGTCGTGCAGCTGGTTGGCCAGCCCGTCCAACACGCGACGAAAGACCCGGCTGTTGCGCGGCACGGTATCCTGATCGGCGTCTTCGCCCATGATCAGGATGTTGGGCTTTTCCGCCGCCTGGCTGGCGGCGGGGACGGTTGCGGTGGCGGCCACGGCGAGTAGGCCCGAAGCCAGTATCAACAGAACTTTTTTCATCGACCTTCCTCCCGGTTGACAGGGAAGTTTCAAAAGGAAATTGCGTCTCGTACCCGATCCTATGAAGGGTTTAGAGCGATTTTCCGGCGCTTCGGCGAATTTTTTTTGCCTTCTCGTTGTTTTTCAGACACTTAGCCCCCGTGCTGAAAGCGAAACCGGCCTGGAAGCGGCGCTGTGCGGGCCAGTCTAGCGCCGCATTCAGGGCTTTGCCACGCCCAGTTCTGCCAACTGATTGAGAAAATCCCTCTAAACCTTCCATAGGGAGAGGGGAACCCATCGGCCAACCTTGTTTTGCGGGTGGATGTTTGTGAAAATTGTTTCAACAATGGCCGCCCGGCAGCGCGCCGGGCCGGCGGCGGGAGAGAGGCAATGCGCAAAGAGATCCTGACAATCGTGGCCACGACCCTGGCGGCGGCGGCCGGCCCGGCGATGGCGGAGCCCCAGCCCTACAGTTCCGGCACCGGCTTCGTCATCAACGAACACGGCCACCTGGTCACCAACAACCACGTGGTGACCTTTGAGCCCGACGAACGGCGCTCGCTGCCCTGCCCCAAGGTCGAGGTGGTGAGCCAAGTCTACAAGGGCTTCGCCGCCATCGTCGGCCGCGAGCCCGGCGCCGACCTGGCGGTGCTCAAGCTTGAGCTGCCGGGTGGAGCCGTTGCAGCCACTGCCGGCCAAGCCCGGCAGACGGCCCAAAAGACGGCCCAGAAAAGCCCGGCCAAGCAGGGCGGCTGGCGCAACCTCTCGAAGGAACTTAGCGACAACTCGGGGCGGCCGGCGGCCCGGGCCCAGGAGAACAAACGGCCGGCAGCGGCTGCCGTCGCCAACCGGCCCTACGCCGTCTTCACCTCCGACACCCCGCGCATCGGCCAGTCCGTCATCGCCATGGGGTATCCCTTCTCGACCCGGCTTTCCGACCAGATCAAGGCCGTCACCGGCGTGGTCGCAAGCACCGCGGGTTTGAGGAACGACGTGCGCATGTTGCAGATCTCGGCACCGATCAATTCGGGTAACAGCGGCGGTCCCGTATACGACCAATCGGGCCAAGTGGCGGCGGTAACGGTGTCCACTTTCAACAAGAGCATTCGCCTCTTCGGAGTCAGCGGTGCCGCCACCGCAGCCGATGCCGAGCGCCTGCGCCGCATGGGTATCGATCCCAGTTGGGTGCGGTCATACCTCAGCTCAGGCGAAGTGCCGCAGAACGTCAACTTCGCCATCAAGGGCCAGACGGCAATGCAGTTCCTCGACCTCTTGCAGGTGCCCTACCACACCGCCCCCCGCGGCGCCGATGTTCGCACCGAGGACGTGGTCGACGCCACCCGGGCCTATACGGTGAAGCTGATCTGCTACGTCGAACGCGGTTGAGCTTGGGTCGACGCGGCGGGCGGGCTATCGTGGCGCCATGACTGTCGAGATCGTCCGTTCCGCCTGCCCGCACGACTGCCCCAGCGCCTGTGCCCTCGAGGTCGAGCGCCTGGCGCCCGACCGCATCGGCCGCATCCGCGGCGCCCGGGATCTGGCCTACACCGCTGGCGTGGTCTGCGAAAAGATGGCGCGCTATGCCGAACGCGTGCACCACCCCGATCGTCTGAGCCAGCCCCTGCGCCGCGTCGGCGGCAAAGGTGAGGGCCGTTTCGCGCCCATTTCCTGGGACGATGCCCTGGCCGAGACCGCCGAGGCCTTCAAGCGGGCCGCCGCCCGCCATGGCCCGGAAAGCGTCTGGCCCTACCATTCCGGCGGCACGCTGGGTGTGGTTCAGCGCTGGGGCATGGACCGGCTGCGCCACGTCATGGGCTATTCGCGCGAACACGGCTCCATCTGCGTGACACCGGCGGTGTCGGGCTGGCAGGCCGGCGTCGGCGCCTTGCGCGGCGTCGATCCCTGCGAGATCGCCGAGGCCGACCTGATCGTGGTCTGGGGCGGCAACCCGGTGCATACCCAGGTCAATTTGATGCACCACATCCAGCGCGCCCGCAAGGAACGCGGCGCCAAGCTGGCGGTGGTCGACGTCTACCGGACGCCCACCGTGGCGGCCGCCGACATTCCGATAATCCTGCGCCCGGGCACGGACGGCGCGCTGGCCACGGCCATGATGAACGTGATCATCGCCGAAGGCCTGGCTAACAGCGAATACCTGAAACGATATACCGACTTCGACGACGGCGTTCGCCGCCATCTGGAAAGCCGCACCCCGGCCTGGGCCGCCGAGCTGACCGGCCTAGACGAGCAAACCATCGTCGATTTCGCCCGCCTCTGGGGCCAAACGAAACGCAGTTTCCTGCGCCTGGGGCTCGGTTTCACGCGTTCGCGCAACGGTGCCGCCAACATGCATGCGGTGAGCTGCCTGCCGGCCCTGACCGGTGCCTGGCAGCAGCCCGGCGGCGGCGCCTTTTTCGTCAGCCTCGACATCTGGGGCCTCGACACCACCCTGGCCCACGGCCTCGACGCCCTCGACCCCAAGACCCGCGTGCTTGACCAGTCGCGCATCGGCGCTGTTCTGCAAGGCGATGCCGACGCCCTAGAAAACGGCCCGCCGGTCACCGCCATGCTGATGCAGAATGCCAACTCGGCCACCGTGGCGCCTGACAGCGCCGCCGTGCGCGCCGGCTTGGCGCGCGAGGATCTTTTCCTTTGCGTCCACGAACAGTTCATGACCGAAACGGCGCGCTATGCCGATATCGTGCTGCCGGCCGCCATGTTCCTGGAACTCGACGACATCTACATGGGCTGGGGCCATACCTCGCTGGTGCTGGGGCGGCGCCTGTTGGAACGCCATGGCGAGTGCCGCTCCAACCATGAAGTGATCTGCGAGTTGGCCAATTGGCTGGGCGCCGAACACGCTGGATTCGGGCTTTCGGCCTGGGATTTGATCACCCTGATGGTGGCGGAATCGGGCCTGGGATCGGCCGAGGAAGCGGCCGTCCGGGGTTGGATCGACCGCGCCCCCGATTTCAACCAGGCCCATTTCCTGGAGGGCTTCGGCCACCCCGACGGCCGCTTCCGCTTCCAGCCCGACTGGGCCGCCATCGGGCCCTACCACAAAGGGCTGCCGGCTTTGCCCGACCATTGGGATGCCATCGAAGGGGTCGGGGCGGAAACCCCCTTTCGCCTGGTCTCGCCGCCGGCCCGCACCTACCTCAATACCTCGTTCAGCGAGACCCCGACTTCGCGGCAGCGCGAGGGCCGGCCCGTAGTCATGGTCCACCCCGACGATGCCGCCGAGTTGAACCTGATCGAGGGCGGCCTGGCGCGACTCGGCAACGGCCGCGGCGAACTGGTGTTGGCCTGGCGGCCCTCGGCCGGCCAACAGCGCGGTGTGCTGGTGAGCGAGGGCGTCTGGCCCGGCACCGAATTCACCGATGGTTTCGGCATCAATCTCCTGATCGGCGGCGATCCGGTGGCCCCCAACGGCGGCGCCGCCTTCCACGACGCCGCGGTCTGGGTCAAGGCCGAGACGGCGCGCTCGGCCTTGGCGGCGGAATAGACCCCAGGCCCCGCCCATGAGCGACACGAGCGAAGCCGGGGCCACCCGGCTGCGGGGCATCGCGCTGATGATCGCGGCGGGGTTCTGCTTCGTCATGCTCGACGTCTGCGCCAAGTACCTAACGCACGAGCTGCATGTGCTCGAGATCATCTGGGGGCGCTACACCTTTCACGCCCTCTTCATGCTGGCGCTGCTGGGGCCGCGCTTCGGCCTGGGCCTGGTGCGCACGCGGCGGCTGGGCCTGCAGGTGACGCGCTCGCTCTTGCTGCTGCACGCCACCGGCTTCTTTTTCACGGCGCTCAAGCACATCCCGCTGGCCGAGGCCACCACGGTGGCCTTCGTCAATCCCCTGATCGTCACGGCGCTGGCCGTGCCCTTGCTGGGCGAACGCGTCGGGCTCAGGCGCTGGGCCGCCGTACTGGTCGGCTTTGTCGGCGTCATCGTGGTGCTCAGGCCGGGCCTCGGCGTCATGCACTGGGCTGCCGTGTTGCCGCTGGGCATGGCGACTTGTTTGGCTTTCTACCAGATCTTCACGCGCATGCTGGTGGCCGGCGAATCGCCTTATGCCACGCTTTTCTATACCGCCCTGGTGGCCTCCATCGTGGCCAGCCTGTTGGTGCCCCTGGTCTGGACAACGCCGAGCACCGAGGCCTGGCTGATCCTCGTGCTGATGGGCCTGATCGGCGGCATCGGGCATTATTTCATGATCAAGGCGCTCGAGTTCGCCCCGGCCGCCGTGGTGGCGCCCTTTGCCTACGTCAATCTCATCTGGGTGACGGTGGCGGGATTTGTCTTCTTCGCCGACCTGCCCGACCGCTTCACCGTGTTGGGCACCCTGATCATCGTCGGCAGCGGACTTTTCATCGTCTACCGCGAGCACCGCTTGAGGCGGCAGAGCTAGCTTCGCAGACGCTCGCCGGCGGGATCAAAGAGCGGCTCGCCGAGCAGGGTTGCCGGGCGCCTGTCGCCCAGGATTTCGATCTCGAACTCGGCACCTTCGGCAATCGTCTCGGTGGGCACGAAACCCAGTGCCAGGCTCTTCTCGACGTAATGGGCATAGCCGCCCGAGGTTACGAATCCCACCACCTCGCCGTCCTTCCAAATGGGCTCGTCGGCCCAGACGTCGGCATCATCGGCATCCACCACCAGATTGACCAGGCGCCGGGCCGGCGGCTTCTCGCGCTCGGCCAGGGCCGCCTCGAGGCCGATGAAGTCGGGCTTTTGGAAGCGCACGAAGCGATCGAGGCCGGTCTCGGCGGGGGTGTAATCGGGTTTGTATTCGCGCAGCCAAGCGCCGAAGCCCTTCTCCAGCCTGAGCGACATGATGGCCCGCATGCCAAACGGCCTGAGGCCGAATTCCGCCCCGGCCCCGGTGAGCGCCTGGTAGAGCGCCAGCTGCTGTTCCGCCGCGACGTAGATCTCGTAGCCCATGTCGCCGGTGTAGCTGATGCGGCAGACGATGGCCGGGGCCAGGCCAACCTCCATCTCGGCCACGCCGAGGAACGGTAGGTTCGCGTTGGAGGCGTCGGAACGGGTGAGTTCGGCCAACAGGTCACGGGCCCGGGGCCCGGCGATCTGGAAGCCCGGGCGTTCCAGCGAGACGTTGCGCAGGCTGACGCCGGTCTCGGGCAGGTGGCTCTCGAACCAGCGCATGTGGAAGGCCTGGGCCAGGCTGGAGCCGATGATCTGGAAACGCTCGGGCCCCAGCCGCGAGACCGTGAGATCGCCGATCAGCCGGCCGCTGGGCGCCAGCATGGGGCTGAGCACGATACGCCCCACGGCCGGCATGCGGTTGGCCAGCAAATAGTCGAGCCAGTCCTCAGCGCCCGGGCCGTTGACCTCGTACTTGCCGAAGTTGTGGATCTCGTTGATGCCCACGGCCGTGCGTACCGCCCGGCATTCCTCGCCCACCGGGCCGAAGGCGTTGGAGCGGTGGAAGGACGGGATCTCGAAGGGCTGCTCGCCCGGGAGGGCGAAGTAGTTGACGTGCTCGAGGCCGTAGCCGGTGCCGAAGACGGCATTTTGGGCCGCCCACATGCCGTAGGCCGGAGTCGTACGCAACGGCCGGCCGGCCGGCAGTTCCTCGTTGGGAAAGCTGACGGCGAAGCGGCGCTGGTAGTTCTCGACCACCTTGACCTGGGTGTATTTGCGGCTGGCCCAGTCGCCGAAGCGGGCCACGTCCATGGCGAAGACGTCGGACGAGGGCTCGCCCTCGATCATCCATTCGGCCACGGTTCGGCCAACCCCGCCGCCCTGGCTGAAGCCCGCCATCACGGCGCAGGCGCACCAATATCCCGGCACGCCCGGCACCGGCCCGACCAGCGGATTGCCGTCGGGGGCGAAGGTGAAGGGGCCGTTGATGACCCGCTTGATGCCAGCGTTTTCGAGACAAGGATAGCGTTTGAAAGCGGCCTCGAGAGGCCCCGAAATACGCTCCAGGTTGTCGGGCAGAAGTTCATGGCCGAAGTCCCAGGGCGTGCGGTCGACGGACCAGGGATCGCAGTCGTGTTCGTATATGCCCAACACCAGGCCACGGCCCTCCTGGCGGAAATAGGTCATGGCGCCCGGGTCCATGACGTGGGGCAACTCGCCTTCGCGCTCATAGACCTCGGGGATATCGTCGGTCACAAGGTACTGGTGCTCCATGGCCATCAAGGGATGGTAGACGCCCACCATCTCGCCCACCTCGCGGGCCCACAGACCGCCGGCGTTGACCACGTATTCGGCATTCACCGTGCCTTGTTCGCTGACCACGTCCCAGCTTTGGTCGGGCTTCCGGTTGAGCTCCAGGACGCGATTGCGCAGCACGATCTCGGCACCTTGGCGGCGTGCCGCGATGGCATAGGCCTGGGGGTCGTGCCGGCCGGGTCGAGGTGACCGTCGAGGGGATCGTAAAGCGCCCCCAGCACGCCCTCGGTACTGATCACCGGGCAGATCTCGCTGATTTCGTCGGGCCCGATCATGTGGGTATCGAGGCCCATGTGGCGGTGCTTGGCGCGCTGCGCCTTGAGGTAATCGAGGCGTTCGGGATCGCCGGCGATGGTGATGCCGCCGACGTGATGCAAACCGCAGGACTGGTCGCTGAGCTCTTCCAGCTCCTGGTAGAGCCGGATGGTGTAGCCCTGGAGGGCCGCAATGTTGGTATCGGCATTGAGGGTATGGAAGCCGCCAGCGGCATGCCAGGTCGAGCCCGAGGTCAGTTCCGAGCGCTCGATCAGCATGACGTCGGTCCAGCCGTAGCGGGTGAGATGGTAGAGCACGCTGCAGCCCACCACCCCGCCGCCGATGACGACGACGCGCGCTTGCGATTTCATGGTGTGTCCTCCCCTGCCCTACGGCAACAGCACGATCTTGCCGCAGGCGCCCGGCTCCAGCACCTTGACGTGGGCCGCCGCCGCTTCGGCCAGCGGCATTTCGGCGCCGATCACCGGTTTGAGATCTCCCGCCGCCAGACCACGGCCCAGCGCCGCGTGGATCTCGGCCATGGCATCGTCGGGGGTGTTGGGCAGCGCCATGCCGCGAATGTCCAAGTCCTTCATCATGGCCATGCGGGCGTTGATCTCGATGCTGCCGCGGTTGCCGATGACGACGATGCGGCCGCCGTGGCCGGCTACCTCCATGTCGTTGGCCAGGTTGACGTCGGCCAGCATCTCGAGGACCACGTCGGGGCCCCGGCCGCTAGAGAGCTCGGCCACGGCATCGAGATAGCCAGCCGCCGTATGGTCGAGGACGTGGGCGGCGCCCTGGGCCTTGACCATGTCGCGGCCGCGTTGGCTGCCGGCCGTGCCGATGGCCGTCATGCCGTGGCCGGCCGCCAGTTGCACGGCGGCCGAGCCGACGGCGCCGCTGGCGCCATGCACCAGGATGGTCTCGCCGGTCTGGGCCCCGGCGCGCTGGAAGAGCGCCCGGTAGGCGGTGCCGTAAGGCACGCCAAGCGCCGATCCCTGGGCGAAGCTTATGTTGTCGGGCAGCGCCATCACCTGATCGGCCCGGCGCAAGAGCCGCTCGGCGTAACAGCCGTTCCACGATCCCCGCAACGAGCCGGCGGCGTAGACGCGGTCGCCGGGCGAAAAATCACCGACGCCCTCGCCCACCGTCTCGACCGTACCGGCGGCATCGCTGCCGGGCACGTAGGGGAAGTCCGGCCGCATGGCGTGGACGCCGGCCCGGATGTAGGTATCGACCGGGTTGACGCCGATGGCCTCGAGCTTGATGACCAACTCGCCCGGCCCGGGCTGGGGGTCGGGGACCTCGCCCAGCTTCAGCACCTCGGGGCCGCCGAATTCGTGGACCTGGATGGCTTTCATTTTGTCTTTTCCTTCCTCGCGTCCTTGTCTTTGCGGGCCGCCAGCGCGGCAGTGCCGGCAGCGCGAGCCCAGACGACGATCTCGTCGGCATCTTCCAAGACCTCGGGCGGCACCTCCCACAGCGTCTTGAGGCTACCCGTACGGCCCTTGCTTTGGTAGGAAAAGGCTGCCATGCCGGCCGCCCGATAGGCCTCGCGGTTGCGCCCGTCGGTTTTGAAATAGAGCCGGTCGTCGATGATCAGGCCCAGCATGGCATCGCCCAGAAAGATACCCAGGCCGCCGAACATACGCCGCGGCATGGGCTGCAGCGGCGCCAGCAGCTCGAGCACATAATCCTGGTATTCGCGGCTCACCGGCATCATCTGTATCTCTGGGGAAAGGCCCGAATCTGTTAGATTGCCTGACGAAAACAGCTACCGCCAGCACCATGATTATCGCCCAGATCAGCGACCTCCACATCTCCGGCCCCGAGGGCCGGCCCGATCTCGATTACGCCGTGGCCGACCACCTGGTCCGCTGCGTCGCCCACCTCAACGCCCTTGATCCGCGGCCCGACCTGGTCATGGCCAGCGGCGATCTGGTGGACCGTGGAACGGCCGAGGAATATCAGCGCCTGGCGGCCATTCTCGGCGAACTGCAGCCGCCCTGGCGATTGCTGCCGGGAAATCACGATGCGCCGGAAGAGTTGCGCCGCACCTTCAGCGATCACGACTACCTGCCGGCGGCGGGGCCCTTCCTGCACTACGTCATCGACGATGGGCCGCTGCGCATCATCGCCCTCGATACCCACATGCCGGGCCAAGTGGGCGGTGGTCTGTGCGACGACCGCCTGGACTGGCTGGCGGCCCGCTTGGCGGAAGCACCCGAGCGGCCGACCCTGATCTTCATGCACCACCCGCCCTTCGAAAGCGGCATCGAGCTGATGGACCGCAACGGCTACCTCACCGACCGCGACAAACTGGGCGCCATCATCGCCAGCCACGCCAACATCGTGCGCATCGCCTGCGGCCATTTGCACCGGCCGGTGACCGTGGCCTGGCAGGGCACCGTAGTGACCGTGGCGCCGGGCCCGGCCCACCAGCTCGGCCTCGACCTCCGGCCCGACGGCGACGTCACCGTGGTGCTAGAGCCGCCGGCGCTCAATCTTCATGTCTGGAAACCGGGCGTCGGGCTCATTACCCATATGTCCTACGTGGGAGAATTCGATACCTTTGCGACGTCGCTCAAAGAGCGGACCGAGGCGGCCAAAGGAATTTCAGAAAGCGGCTAAAGCATCCCCCCCGCCCCGGTCCCTTTTTTCCCTATGGGCCGCCCACGGCTTGCAGGAACTCCCTTGGGGAAACAATCCTAAATTTCCAAGCGGGATCGGGCTGCTACGCCAACGCCAGCAAATCCTTGTCGCCGGTAACCAGGAAGTCCGCCTGTCCGTCAATGGCAAGGGCGAGAAATTTGTCGTCCTTGGCGTCGCGGCAGACCGCAAGAGCGGTTTCTACCTGTGTGGTTTCGCAAAGCTCGCCAACGCGACGAGCAAATGCCAGCCGGCCAGCAAGGATAGTGTAGCGCTCCCAACCGGGGCGGGATACGACTTCGTGAAGTTCGGACAGGGTTTCGCCTGAGGCGAGGCATATCCACTCGCCTGTCAGAAATCCCTGTATGACTTTGACAAGGTTGCTTTGGCGTTGGCGGAAAAAGGCGTAGCTGATCCACGCATTCGTATCAACAACGACCCGAACTTCAGCCATTCCCCCAGGCAATCTCCTGGGCCTGGGCCTGGGCCTGGGCCTGGGCCTGGGCCTGGGCCTGGGCCTGGGCCTGGGCCTGGGCCTGGGCCTCGGCCTGGGCCTGGGCCTCGGCTTCGCTCAAACCCTTGGCTTCGGCCTGGGCACTCAGGCGCTGGGATAGCTCTTCAAGTCCCAGGTCGTCGTATTCCCGCACTTGCCGCACAGTGAGCATGACGGCTTCCGCTACCAAGTCCTGCTTGCGCTCCGGCTCGGTTCGGGCCTTTTCCAGGGTTGCGATTGCGCGATCCAGTTTGGTCATGCTTCGCTTCATTTTCACGTCATGCGAACCCCGCAAACGGGAAATAGCCCGTCCGGGAATTCGCTTCCGCTAGTCGCCGCGCTCATCCAGCCAGGTCATCCGGATGGCTTCGAGGGTTTTTTCGCCTAGGGCCTCAGGCGATGTGACCCGGCAAGAAATGCGGGTTCGACCATCGAACTCCTTGAAGTCCCCTTTATAGGGTTCGGCAATGGTGCCGTCGTTCAACAGGATGCGTTGGGCCATGATCTCTTCCCTATGCTAGGCCACGGTGAAACCGCGCCGCACTTTCGCCTGCGGACAGCTTAAACATAAACATGCAGAATATATACTTCTTTTATTGCCACTGCCTGCGGGCCATGCTACACATGCGCGCAGCCAGCTCCCGAAAAGGGCGATAAAGGGCAACGCAGCCGCTTGACGAAAAAAGGAGCCAGGGTCGTTTGAGACTGACAGCATTCACCGACTACAGCTTTCGGGTTCTGGTTTATCTCGGCCTCCAGGAAGATCGGCTCGCGACAATTCAGGAAATCGCCGAGCGCTATGGCATTTCAAAAAACCATTTGATGAAGATCGTTCGATTGTTGGGTAAACAAGGCTTGATTCAAACTGTTCGCGGCAAAAACGGGGGGATACACCTTGCTTGTCCAGCAAAAGAAATTCGGATCGGTAAGGTTGTTCGGCAAGTCGAGGAAAATCTGGCCATAGTGCAATGCCTGGAGCCTCTTTCGGAGCGATGTCAAATCGATGGAGCTTGCGCCTTGAAGGGCTATTTCGCCGAGGCCACCGAAACCTTCCTTTCCGCGCTTGACCGCTACACCTTGGAGGATGTCCTCGACAACCGTAGCTCACTTTCGCGTGCCCTGGGTTTGACGCTCCAAGCTCCCCCTTAATTGGAGACGCAAAATTATCCACATGGTCTCCCACCGGGAACTAGAGCGTTTCAAGTTTTGTTGGGATCGCCCGGCCACCCGCTCCCCCAGGTATTTTTCCGGGCTTCGGTTTCGTTCAAACCCTTGGCTTCGGCCTGAGCACTCAGGCGCTGGGGAAAATCTTCAAGTCCCAGGTCATTGTATTCCCGCACTTGCCGCACAGTGAGCATGACGGTTTCCGCTACCAAGTCCTGCTTGCGTTCCGGCTCGGTTCGGGCCTTTTCCTGGGTTGCGATTCTCTAATCGTCGCGCTCATCCAGCCAAGTCATCTGGATGGCTTCGAGGGTTTTTTCGCTCGACGCTTCGGGGTCGTCGGCGAAGTCCGGCAGTTCGCAGACCCAGCGGTGCAGGTCGGTGAAACGAACGCCCAGGATCTCGACCTCGGGATAGGTGTCTTCGAGCGCGATGGCGATATCGCGCACATCGGCCCATTTCATGGCAGGCATCAGTCGCTGTCGACCATCATGTTGCGGGTGGCGGCGGGCAGCTTGACGACCAGGCCGTCGAGCTCCGGGCTGATGATGATCTGGCAGCCCAGGCGCGAGGTATGGGTCAGGCCGAAGGCCAGATCCAGCATGTCCTCTTCGTCCTCGCTGGCCTCGGGCAGCAGGTCGAAATACTTGTCATCGACGATGACGTGGCAGGTCGAGCAGGCCAGCGCACCCTCGCAGGCACCTTCGAGATCGATGTCGTTCTTGTGCGCCAATTCCATCACGCTGAGCCCTTCCGGCGCCTCGACCTCGAGACGGCTGCCGTCGGGTTTGACAAAGGTCATTTTGGGCATCGTGAAATTTTTTCCTATTACAAAATAGGGGCCCCTAGCCCCCATCCAGCGATTCCACCGCCACGCCCTGCAGGGCGCCACGGATGCCGCGGTCCATGCGACGTTCGGCAAAGGCCTCGCTGACCCTGTTGAGAGCGGCGATGGCAGCGTGAATGCGGTCGCGATCGTCACCCGTCATGGCCTCGCTGAGCGCCTCGGCGTGGTGCTCGACCTCGGCCCGCTCAGCCGCGGCCAAGAGGTCGCCATCTGATTCCAAAGCCGACTTCAACGAGATCAGCATGCGATCGCCCTCGACCCGGGCCTCGCGCAAGAGCCGCGCCAGCATGTCTTCCTGGGCAAATTCCATGCTTTCCCGCAGCATGCGCGCCATCTCGTCTTCGTCGAGGCCGTAGCTCGGTTTGACCGCCACTTCCTGGACCACGCCCGTGGTCTCCTCCTGGGCGCTGACGGTAAGCAGGCCGTCGGCATCGACGGCGAAGGTGACGCGGATGCGGGCGGCGCCCGCGGTCAGGGCGGGAATGCCGTGCAGCTCGAAGCGCGCCAGCGAGCGGCACTGATCGACCAGTTCGCGCTCACCCTGCACCACATGCACCATCATGGCCGTCTGGCCGTCCTGATAGGTGGTGAAGTCCTGGGCTCGGGCCACCGGGATGGGAGTGTTGCGCGGGATCACCTTTTCCACCAGATCGCCCATGGTCTCGATGCCCAAACTGAGCGGGGTTACGTCGAGCAGCAGCGTCTCGGAGCCTTGGGTCAGGGCTTCGGCCTGCAGCGCCGCGCCCAGTGCCACCACCTCGTCGGGGTTGATATCGCTCAGCGGCCGGCGGCCGAAGAACTCGCCGACGCGCCGGCGCACCAGTGCAAGCCGCGTCGAGCCACCGACCAGCACCACGCCCTTGACCGCCTCGGCCGCCACCCCGGCATCGGCCAGGACGTCTGCGCAGATCCGCACGGTGCGTTCGACGAGATCGCCGATCAGGCCCTCGAGAGAAGCCACATCGAGGCTGTGCTCGGTGGTGCTGCCGGCCACATCGAGGCGCCAGGAGCCGCTTTCCGCCCGGCTCAGGCATTCCTTGGCCAGGCGTGCCGTGGCCAGCGCCAGGCGCGCCTCGGCGGCATCGCGGGGTGCGGCGCCGGCGGGGCGCTGGCTGAGGAAGTGATCGACGATGGCGTGGTCGAAATCGTCACCGCCGAGCTGGGCGTCACCGCCCGTAGCCAAGACCTGGAAGACCCCCATCTCGAGACGCAACAGCGAAATATCGAAGGTCCCGCCGCCCAGGTCGTAAATGGCGTAGAGCCCCTCGACACCCTTGTCGAGGCCGTAGGCCAGCGCCGCCGCCGTGGGTTCGTTGATCAGGCGCAGCACCTCCAGCCCGGCCAGCCGGGCGGCGTCCTTGGTGGCGGCGCGGGCGGCATCGTCGAAGTAGGCCGGCACCGTGATCACCGCCTTGTCGACCGCCGCGCCCAGGGCCCCTTCGGCCCGCGACTTGAGGGCGCGCAAAATATCGGCCGAGATCTCCACCGGCGTCAGCCGGCGCTGGCCGATGCGCAGCCGCGCCATGCCGCCCTCGGCGGCCTCGTCATCGATGTCGTAGGGCAGCGTGCCGGCCACCGATTTGATGTCGGCGACGCCCCGGCCCATCAGCCGCTTGATCGAGGTGACGACGGATTCGGGTCTGTCCAGCAAGGCGCGGCGCGCCGCCTCGCCGACTGTCGCCTCTGTCGTTCCTTCATAGGCCACCACCGAAGGCACCAGACCGGCACCGTTGGGATCGGTGATGATCTCGGGCCGGTTATCGGCGGCCATGGCGACCAGGGAGTTGGTGGTGCCGAGATCAATGCCGACCGCGGCGCTACTTTCGGCATGGGGCAGCGGCGTCTCGCCGGGCTCGTGGATTTGCAGCAGCTCGACCATCAGGGAACCATCAAGCCCGGGCCAGCTCGCCCTTGCGTCGCCGGATTTCCTCGTCCAGCTTGACCAGGAAGCGCAGCCGCAGGCAGTGCCGTTGGGCCGCCTCGAGGTCGTCGCCGGCGAAGGCCTCTGAGATCTTTTCGACGCAACCGGCGTTGGCTTCGCGGCTCTCGCTCTCGATGGCCTCGACTTCCTCGCGGCTGGCTGCCCCGGCCAGGGCCTCGCGGGCCGTCATGGCCTCCATCAGAAGCTCCGGATCGCGGTTGGCGGCACCCTCGTCTTCCAGCGCCGCGCCCTTCAGGGCGAGCAACGACTCGGCCCGGCTGAGCGGCGCCATGAGCACGCCGTAGGCTTCGTTGAGGTCGGTGGCGTGCTGCAAGGATAGCTGCTTTTCGCGGGCCGGCCGGGTGGCGAAGCGGTCAGGGTGGAAGTGGCGCTGAAAGGAAAAATAGTTGCGCTCGACCTGGTCGGTGTCGAGGTCGAAGGACTGGGCCAGGCCGAGTCGGGAAAAATGATCGACCGGCCGGGGCGGCTGAATGGTGCCGCAGCCGTGGCAGAACGAGGCACGCTGGTCGACCGAGCCATGGCACGACCAACAGGGCGCCAGAGCGGCTTGGCCGCTTGTTTGTTGCTCTTCTGTCACTGGGGCGGTTTTCCTGGACGAAGCCCGGTGGAAGAAGCCCTCCGAACGGGCATCACTATGAAAGAAATCTAGACGTGGAAGGATTCGCCGCAGCCGCAGCGGCCTTTTTCGTTGGGATTGTTGAATACGAAGCCCGATTGCAGCTTTTCGCTGACGAAATCCATCTCGGTGCCGACGACGAACATCACCGCCTTGGGATCGACGAAGACGGTAACGCCGTTGTCCTCGACCACCTCGTCGAACTCGCCTTGCTCGTCGGCATATTCGAGGGTGTAGGAAAGTCCCGAACAGCCAGCCGTGCGCACGCCGATGCGCACGTTGCCGGTTGCCTTGGCGCGTTTGCTGAGCAGCGCCTTGACCTGCTCGGCGGCGGCATCCGTGATCGTCATCACCTGTGGCATGGCATCATCTCCAACCCGACCCCCGCCGGCCGCACTCAAGCACTGTCTCTAATGTCATCATTGTCGTCGTCCACGTCAATACCGCGCTTCTGGCGGTAATCCTGGACGGCCGCCTTTATGGCATCCTCGGCCAGCACCGAACAGTGGATCTTGACCGGCGGCAGGGCCAGGTGCGAGGCGATATCGGTGTTCTTGATGGCCGCCGCCTCGTCCAGGGTCTTGCCCTTGACCCACTCGGTGACCAGGCTCGATGACGCAATGGCCGAGCCGCAGCCGAAGGTCTTGAACTTGGCATCCTCGATGATGCCGTCCTCGGCCACCTTGATCTGCAGGCGCATGACATCGCCACAGGCCGGCGCGCCCACCAGGCCGGTACCGATCTCGGCCTCGTCCTTGTCGAGCGTGCCGATGTTGCGCGGGTTTTCGTAGTGGTCGATGAGTTCGTCGCTGTACGCCATTGGTAGCGTCCTCCAGATTCTCTAAATCCTAATGTCCCGACCATTCGATGCTCTTGAGGTCGATACCCTGCTGGGCCATTTCCCAGAGCGGGCTCATGTCCCGCAGTTTCTTGACCCGGTTGATCACCGTGGTCACGGCATAGTCGATCTCGGCCTCGTTGGTGAAGCGGCCGATGCCGAAGCGGATCGAGGTGTGGGCCAATTCGTCCTCGACACCGAGCGCGCGCAGCACGTAGCTCGGCTCGAGCGAGGCCGAGGTGCAGGCCGAACCCGAGGAAACCGCGAGATCAGGCATGCCCATCATCAGCGATTCGCCCTCGACGTAGGCGAAGCTCAGGTTGATATTGCCGGGGAAGCGCTGTTCGCGGTCACCGTTGAGGAAGGTATCGGGCAAGCTGTCCGCAATGCCCCGGTAGAAGCGGTCGGAAAGATAACGGATGCGCTCGGCTTCGGCCGCCATCTCACGCTCGGCGATACTTGCCGCCTCACCCAGGCCGACGCAAAGCATTGGCGCCAAGGTGCCGGACCGCATGCCGCGTTCCTGGCCACCGCCGTTGATCAGGGGACGCAAGCGTACCCGAGGCTTGCGCCTGACATAAAGCACGCCGATACCCTTTGGACCGTAGATCTTGTGGCCCGAGATGCTCATCAGGTCGATGTTCATGGCATCCACGTCGAGCGGGATCTTGCCCACCCCCTGGGCCGCGTCGGTGTGGAAGAAGGCGCCCTTTTCGCGGCACAGGCGTCCAATCTCGGCCAACGGCTGGATGACGCCGATCTCGTTGTTCACGGCCATCACCGAAACCAGCACCGTGCGCTCGGTGATGGCGGCGGCCAATTCGTCCAGGTCGACCAGGCCGTTCTCGGCCACCGGCAGGTAGGTGACCGAGATGCCGTCGTCCTGCTCCAGGTGGCGGCAGGTGTCGAGCACGCATTTGTGTTCGGTAACCACGGTGACAATGTGGTCGCGCCGGTCACGGTAGAAACGTGCCACGCCCTGCAATGCCAGATTGTTCGATTCGGTGGCGCCCGAGGTGAAGACGATCTCCTTGGCAGTGGCACCGATCAGGCTGGCGACCTGGGCCCGGGCTGCTTCGACGGCTTCCTCGGCTTCCCAGCCGAAGGAATGGCTGCGCGAATGCGGGTTGCCGAATTTGGCGCCGAGATAGGGCATCATGGCTTCCAGCACCCGCGGATCCAGGGGTGTGGTGGCCTGGTAATCCATATAAATCGGCAGCTCGATATTGGCGCCGCTCTCTGCTTCAACCATACTCGACTTTCCTCCACCATCAGGCGGCGCTGCGTTGCGCCGCCCCTTCCATGACCCGCAGGCGCAAGGCACTCCAGGCCTCGAGCAGACGATCTATGTCCGCTTCCCGGGTTTGCCAGCCCAGGCTGACGCGGATCGCCGCGGCAGCATCGGTGGGCTTTACGCCCATGGCCGCCAGCACTTGGCTAGGCGCCAGCTTGCCCGAGGAACAGGCGGCACCGGCGCTGACGCAGATGCCCTCGAGATCGAGCGCCATGACCTGGACCTCGCTGGTCAGGCCGGCCAGACCGAAACAACTGGTGTTGCCAAGACGCGCGGCGGCGCCGCCATGGATGCGAATATCGGGGCTGATCGCCCGCAGGCGCTCTTCGAGGTGATCGCGCAGAGCGGCCAGGGCGCCGGCTGCCGCCAAGTCATCGGCCGCCAATTCGGCCGCCGCCCCGAAGCCGACGATACCGGGAAGATTTTCGCTACCGGCGCGGCGCCCCAGTTCCTGCCCGCCGCCGACGATTTGCGGCGCCAAGGCAAGGCCCCGGCGCACCATCAGGGCGCCCGAACCCATCGGGCCGCCCAGTTTGTGGGCCGACAGACTGAGCATGTCGACGCCAAGCTCGGTCACGTCGAACGCCAGTCGGCCCGGTGCCTGAATGGCGTCGCAATGCACCAGCGCCCCATGGCCATGGGCCATCGCGGCGGCCTCGGCCACGGGCTGGATGACGCCAGTCTCGTTGTTGGCCAGCATCAGCGACAAGAGCGCCGGGCCCTCGTCACGAGACAACTCCGCCGCCAGTGCCTCGAGGTCGATCACGCCGTTCCCGTCGACGCCGATGACGGCAGCCTCGGGGCCGGCCGCCAGCCTTACCGAATCATGTTCGACGGCCGATACCAAGAGCCGGCACCCGGCCGCCCGGGCGGCGCCCAGCGCCAGGTTGTTGGCCTCGCTGCCACCGCTGGTGAAGACGATTTCGTCGGCGCCGGCGCCGATCAGGCCGGCAACCTGGGCCCGCGCCTGTTCGACGGCCCGCCGCGCCGCCTGGCCAGGGCGGTGCAGCGACGAGGGATTGCCAGCCAGCCTCAGCGCCTGCGTCACGGCCTGGGCCACCGCCGGCTTGATCGGCGTGCTGGCGTTGTAGTCGAGGTAAGCGGTGGCGGACATGACGGTAACAGGATTCTATTGTGCGGCTTCGTGCAGCGACAGCGTCTGATCACCTAGCGGCTGCAGCCGGCTGGAGCCCAGCACCCGGCGGTGAATGACATCGTCGAGGCTGACCGATGAGAGGTAAAGCTGGATCTGGTTACCCAGCTCATTCCACAAATCGTGGGTAAGACATCGGTTCTTGCGGCTCTGGCAGCCGGTGGCGGCACCCGGCATGCAGCGCGTCGCGGTCAGCGGCTCGTCGACCGCGACGACGATGTCGGAGACCCTGACCTCTTCGGGCTCGCGGCCCAGCCGGTAGCCGCCGCCGGGCCCGCGTACGCTTTGCACCAGGCCACAGCGCCTGAGCTTGCCGAAGAGCTGCTCGAGGTAGCTGAGCGAGATTTCCTGGCGCAGGGCGATTTCCGCCAATGACACCGGCTTGCCGGCGCTGTGAATGGCGAGATCGGCCATGGCCATGACGGCATAGCGTCCTTTGGTGCTGAGCTTCACGTTCACCCCCCTCGTTAAGCGTTGGTTCTCGGTCCCGGCCGCCGCCCCTTGGGCGCCGGCAGAGGCTCGGCCTGATGCTCGAGCCGGTTTTCCAATTCCTCGACGCGGTTGCTGAGCGCCTTGACCTGGTCGACCAGGCTTTCGACATAGCGTGCCACCGGGTCGGGAATCTCGTCCGTGGGCGTGCCGTAGGCATCGAAGTGGTTGGGCTGCTGGGCCGGCGCCGGCAGACCCACCGGCTTGGCCGGAATGCCGACCATGGTGGCGCCCTTCGCCACATCCTTCAGCACCACCGAGTTGGCGCCCACCCGGGCGCCCTGGCCCACCGTGATGGGCCCCAGGATCTGGGTGCCGGAACCGACGATGACGTCGTCCTCGAGCGTCGGGTGGCGCTTGAGATCAACCTGGCTGGTGGAATCCTCGGCCGGCGAGATGCCGCCCAGCGTGACGTCGTGATAGAGCGTCACACCGTCGCCCACCACCGAGGTCTCGCCGATCACCACGCCCATGCCGTGGTCGATGAAGAAACCGCTGCCGATGACGGCGCCGGGATGAATTTCGATACCGGTGAGAAAGCGGCCCAGAGCCGAAACGAAGCGGCCCAGCAGATACCAGCGCCGACGCCACAGCGCGTGGGCCAGGCGGTGTATGACCACGGCGTGAAAGCCGGGATAGCAGAGCGCGATTTCGAGCCGCGAGCGCACCGCCGGGTCGCGACCGAAGGCAGCATCCATGTCGCTGCGTATGATCTTGAACATTGGCGCCCTCGTTTATGATATGTTGCGGCGTCCGCCATATGATATGTTCCGCCGTCCGCCGCGCGATGCCGCCCCATGACCGGCGTCACATGGCACTCAAGAGACCATATAGGTAATCCGACTATTTCAGTCAAGTTTTTCTCTGAAATTCGGCGCCCCCAGTGCGTCCATAACCATAGGATGGGGTGGGTTTTGCCGAAGATAACCAACGCCACGCCGCTTCTCTTCGGTGCACAAGGCTGGTGAGTGGAATACAGAGAGGAATACAGAGGAAACATGCCGGAAGTTACGATCATAGGGCCCGACGGCCGGCTCGAGGGCCGCTATCACCAGAATGCCGACCGCGATACCTCGCCCATCGCGCTTGTGCTGCACCCCCATCCGCAGCACGGCGGCACCATGAACAACAAGGTGGTCTACAACGTCTACCACTGCTTCGTCCGCTTGGGTTTTTCGGTGCTGCGCTTCAATTTCCGCGGCGTCGGCCGCAGCCAGGGCAATTACGACGACGGCCTGGGCGAGCTCAGCGATGCCGCTTCGGCACTGGACTGGATGCAAAGCTATCATCCCAACGCCCCGGCCTGCTGGATCGGCGGCTTTTCCTTCGGCGCCTGGATTTCCATGCAGCTGCTCATGCGCCGGCCCGAAATAGACGGCTTCATCACCATCGCGCCGCCGGCCAACGTCTATGATTTCGCCTTCCTGGCGCCCTGCCCCTCGTCCGGCCTGGTAGTCCAGGGCGCGGCCGATGACATCGTGCCCGAGGAAGAGGCCAGCAAACTTGTGGGCCGGCTGCAAAGCCAAAAGGCCATCACCATCGACTACCAGACCATCGGCGGCGCCAACCACTTCTTCGACGACCACATAACCGAGCTCAACAAGATCATCGACGGCTACCTGGGCAAGGCCGTGAAGAAAAAAACCAAGAAGAAGATCGCCGGCCGTTAGCCCTTCAGTCCCGTGGTCGCGATGCCGCGCACGAAGTGTCGCTGGAAAAGCAGGAAGATCACGACCGGCGGCACGCTGGCCGCGACGGCGGCCGCCATCAGGGTGCCCCACTCCATCGATTCCCGGAACGAGGCAACATAGTAGGTGAGGATCACCGGAACCGTCATCTTCTCCGGGTCGGTCATCACGATCAGCGGCCACAGGAAGTTGTTCCAGCTTAGCAGGAAGGTGAAAATGGCCAGGGTGGCCAGGCCGGGCTTCGACAGCGGCAGGATGATGGTGAACAGGATCCTCAGCCGGCTGCAGCCGTCGATCCGGGCGGCGTCCTCGAGGTCTCTGGGGATGGCCAGGAAAAACTGGCGCAACAGAAAAACCCCGAACGGACTGGCGGCGGCGGGCAGAATCAGCGCCTGATAGGTGCCCAGCCAACCGACCGAGTGAAACATCAAAAACAGGGTTACGAAGGTCACCTCGGTGGGAACCATGAGCCCAACCAGGACCAGCAGAAATATGCCCTTCTTGCCCCTGAACTCCATCCTCGCCAGGGGATAGGCGGCCAACGAATCGACCAGCAGCGTCAAGATCACGGTGGCGATCGCGACAATGGCGCTGTTGACCAGGGCGCTGCCCACCCCGGCGGTCCGCTGGGTCATGAAAACCTCGACATAATTCTCCAGGGTGACCTCGGCCGGCAGCCAGCGGGGCGGATACTCGAGTACCACGCTGTTCGGGGTAAGAGAGGAGGAGACCATCCAGACCACCGGCAGAAGGAAGAAAAAGACCGCGAAGAGGGTCAGGGATATCCACAATATCGACCTCTGCCAGTCCTTGGCTGTCCACTTTGCCTGCCTGAACGTCGAATGCCTGGGTTCCATGAGCACGGCTCCATTCCCAACGCGATGGCGGGAAGCCTGTCGTCGAAACGCACTCGGGTGGTCGTCACCATCATACCAAGCGTCGCTAATTCGCTGTTTGCCGAAACCGTGCAGGGCGTATCCGAAGTCTTGGCAGAGGCGGGATACCAGATGCTGATCGGCAATACCCACTACGATGGCGAGGAGGAAGGGAGCCTGGTGCGAACTCTTCTCAGCTGGCGGCCGGCCGGCCTCATCCTGGCCGGCGTCGAATGTTCTGCGACCATCGCCGCGATGATTTCCCGGGCCAGCGTGCCGACGGTGGAACTCTGGGACTATGTCGGTCGGCCGCTGGATATGGTCGTCAGCTACTCCCAATATCGTATTGGCTGGGAGATGACGCGCCACCTTGCCGAGCGTGGCTATCGGCGGGTCGCTCTGGTCTGCGGTGTCTTCACCCACAGCGACGGGGCACGGGCCAGAATCCGCGACCGCGAGCATGGCTACCGCGATGCGGTTCGGAAATTCGGCCTCGGGGAGCCGCTGATCCTGAGATCTGACGAGGGGCCTCTGGGCATGTCCGCGGGGGCCAGGGCGTTGGCTGTGGTCGTCGAACGTCACCCGGATGTCGATGCGGTTTTCTTTCTCAGCGACTTCCCGGCCGCCGGCGCCCTCTTCGAGTGCCGGCGGCGCGACCTGCCAGTGCCGGACGGCATAGCAATCGCCGGCTGGGGCGACTACGAGATAGCATCGCAAGTGGTACCGATGCTGACCACGGTGCGCGTGCCACGCCTGGAAATCGGACGCAAGGCGGCCGAGATGCTGGTCCAAAGGCTGCGGGGAGAGGAGGTCGGGAGGGCGGCGGTGGAACTGGATATCGAGATCGTCCAGCGTGATAGCACATAGGTCGAAATCGAGGGCCGACACTCCAGTCCCGGGACCCAGGAAACCCACCTCGCCCACGTTTGACAGGCCCTTGCCAGCGCCATACCTTGAGGCAACTCTTCGACAAGGTTATCCGCTTCCCACATCCCCGTTTTGGAGTGGCATGGAAATCCATAGCGATGGTCTCTTCCAAGGCGGTTTGTTTTATCGTTGGGTCTTATCGCTCGGGGACAACGTTTTTGGCCGAGGTTCTCGGCCGACACCCGCGGATTGCCCAATTCCATGAACCCTATTTCGTGTGGGATCGCTATTTCGGCCCGGGCGAGGACGACGCGCGTATTGAAGCTCAGGCAACGCCAAGAGTGCAAAGATACGTCACCGCGGAATTCAACCGCTTCCTGAGGAAATCGGGCGCCGCTGTATTGGTCGAAAAAACGCCGATCAACAGTTACCGGATTCCGTTCATCAACCGAATGTTTCCTGAGGCCCGCTGGATCCATCTGCTGCGCGACGGGCGGGATGCCACTTTATCCATGCGTCACGCCTGGGAGCGGCGTCGCGAGGTGGTCGAAAGCGGCGACCCGCGGCGCATGGCACGGCTCGCTTGCAGCATGCTTCGACGCTATCCCTTCTGGCGCAACCGGTTTCAAGCGCTGCGCTTCGAATTGACGAACAACCTGTCGCTGCGCCCGCGTCGCTACATGAACAAGGCCCAGTGGAAAGGGCGCGCCGCCTGGGGGGCACGGTTTCCGGGATGGGAGAAGACGATCGATAAGGTCTCGGTCCTGGAGTTCAATGCCCTGCAGTGGCGACACACGGTCGAGGCGGCGCGCGAGGGATTGGCGAGCATCCCCAGCGATCGACAAGTCGAGGTTCGATACGAAGACTTCACCAGGGATTGCGAAACCGAGCTGCGACGCATCTTCGATCTCATCGGCCTCGACCCGGTGCCTGGACTGGCCGCGGACGTCAGTGGCCAGAGCGTCGGCCGCTGGCACGCCGGCTTTGCTGCGGCGGAGAAGGCGCTGGTTGGCGAGATTATCGGCGACTACCTCATCGCGCTCGGCTACGAACTTGACGATGCCTGGTATCGGCGACCGTCACCGGGCGCATAGGCACGAAATCTTACCCCGTGCCCAGCCCGCATGACCATGGCCGCACCAACTCGAGCCGGCGCGGCGTCGACGACCCTTCCCGGGGGCGCTCGGGCGCCGAGAGCGACGCCTTTCTCGCGTTCTTGGTTTCCTTGATGACGCTGACGGCGTTCCTCGCACTGTTCGTCTTCCGTGCCTTCGACGACAACTGGCTGACGAGTTGGCAGTGGGCCTTTGCCGGCGTCGACGTGGGCACGGTCTTTCTCATCCTGTTGACCGCCGTTTCCCTGGCCTACCCGGTCTCCCGGCTCTCCCTCCCGGTGCGCAGCCACGCGGCGCTGCTCTTCGTCGCCTCGTTCGTCATCGCCGCGATCTTTTGGCGGGTGCCCGAGGTGAACGTCGACGCCGCGAAGTATTTCGCCCAGGCCAAGCATCTCGAACTGCACGGGGTCGGCAGCTTCCTGCGCCAGTGGGGGCGGGAAATCACGGCCTGGACGGTCCTCCCCCTGGTGCCTTTTCTGCATGGCTTGATTTTCAGCGTCGTCGGTGAGACGAGGGCGGCCATCCAGGTGTTTACGACGCTGCTGTTCTCCGGAACCGTGGTCCTCACCTACCTGATCGGCAAGGCGCTATGGGACGAGAAGGTCGGGGGCTACGGGGCGGCGCTGCTCGCCGCCATGCCGTACCTGCTCACGCAGGTGCCGCTGATGCTGGTCGACGTGCCGAGCATGTTTTTCCTTACGCTTGCCGTCTTCGCGACTATCGGTGCCGTGCGGCGCGGTGGCGCCGGACGACTTGCCCTGGCTTCGCTGGCCATCGCGCTGGCGGCGCTGGCCAAGTACTCGACTTGGTTGATGCTCAGCGTTCTTCCCGTCATTGTCCTTTGCCACCTCGGCCACGGCAGGACCGCGGTCTTGCGGCGCGCCGGCCTCCTGGCGCTGGGCGCCGCGCTCCTGGCCGGGGCCGTGGTGTTCATGAAGTTCGATGTCGTCGCGGAGCAGTTGCGGATGCTCCAGAGCTATCAGCTGCCGGGTCTAAGGCGATGGGGGGAAAGCCACGCCTCGACGTTTCTATTCCAGACCCACCCGTTCATCGCCGCGGCGGCGCTGTATTCCGTTCTCGTCGCCGTCCGGAAAAGGGACCTCAGGTATGTGATCGTGGGCTGGATGTTGCTGCTGCTGGTGGTGGTTCTGGAGGTAGAGCGGAGCCGCTATGTCCTCGTGGCGTTCCCCATGCTCGCCCTGATGGCTGGCTACGGGCTGGCAGGGATGAGGAACGCGAGAATAAGCAAACATGTTGTTTCGTGCACCGTCGCCTCGATGCTGGTGACCGCGATCTTCGTCTACCTTCCATTCCTGCAAGGGACCAGCGCGGTCAATATTCAGCGGGCGGGCGCCTATCTCGATTCAATCGATACGGAAATGGTCGAAGTGGTCACGCTGCCGCAGCCACGCTCCCGGGTGAACCCCTCGGTTGCTGTTCCGATTCTCGATATTTTCACGCGCCAGAGGATCGCCTATCACCATGACATGACGCTTGCGCCGCGTCGCCAGGCGACAGAGACGTCGCCGGTCAGGTTCACCTGGGAAATCGACCTTTCAACCTATCCCGCCGCCGGTACAGGGCCGCCACCGGGCGCGGTGGTGGTGATTACAGGCGAGCAAAACCCTACCCTGCCCGAGGCCCTGGCGCGGCGGATCGCCGATTACCGCCTGGCCCGGGAATTCGGCGAAACGGACCGGGTGTTCAGGTACAAGACGATGGTACGGGTTTACCGACCGTTGTAAGTCATTTCGGGGATGGCGGAGTTCCTGGTCCTGGTCGGGCCATCGGGGTGCGGCAAGACAACCACATTGCGGATGGTGGCGGGCCTGGAGGAGAGCACGGAGGGGGAGATATACATCGGCGACAATCTGGTCAACGACCTGGATCCCAAGGATCGAAACATCGCCATGGTCTTTCAGAACTATGCCCTTTATCCCCACATGACGGTGCACCAGAACATGGCCTTCGGTTTGAAGCTGCGTCGCATGCCAAGGGTGGAGATCGACCAGAGGGTGGACGAAGTGGCCCAGATCCTGGGGCTCGAGGAACTTCTCGGGCGGACGCCAAAACAGCTCTCCGGGGGACAAAAGCAGCGCGTGGCGCTGGGCCGGGCGGTGGTCCGCCAGCCGGACGTTTTTCTCTTCGACGAGCCCTTGAGCAACCTGGACGCCAAGCTTCGTGTCGACATGCGCGAAGAGTTGGCCAAGCTGCATCGCAGACTCGACGCCACCATCATCTACGTCACCCACGACCAGGTGGAAGCCATGACCCTGGGAGACCGGCTGGTGGTGATGAAGGATGGGCAGGTGCAGCAGGTGGGGAGCCCGCGGGAGGTCTATTACCATCCGGCCACCAGGTTCGTGGCCGGCTTTGTCGGTAGTCCGGCGATGAACTTCTTTCCCGGGAAGCTGATTGCCGAGGATTCCGGCTTCTGGTTGGACCTGGTGGGCATGAAACTGAAGCTGCCCGACGAGAAGTCTTCAACCTGCGCCAAGCACGCCGGCAAAGAGATCGTCATGGGTGTCCGGCCGGAGGATATTTCGGATGTTCCGCCGACAAGCGATACCGCCGAGACGGCGCAAAAGATAGTGGCCACGGTGGAGGTTCTCGAGACCCTGGGACCCGAGGTCATCCTGGGGCTCTCCCTGGAGGGCCAAACCCTCCGCGCTCGCGTGGGGCCCGATACCAGGGCCAAGGTCTACGACGATATCGAGCCCTTTTTTTCCCTGGAAAGACCACATCTCTTCGACGCGGAGACAGAGCAGGCCATCCGGTAGATCCCCTGTCCGATCTGGAAACGGGAGAGGCACAGTTCCCTAATTTCCCTGTCTCACATTAGGGGTGCGGTCCATCCCTGTCCCCCTTTTTTAGCGCGGCTAGCCCGCCGCGCGAAACACCACGCCGCCCTTGAGCGGCCGGGGCACGCCGGTTGTCGTCGGCAGGCTCAACGGCAGGCCGGCCAGCGAGCGGAGCGCCAGGTAAGCGAAGGCTTCTGCCTCCAAGGCGTCACCGCGCCAGCCCACCACCTCGACCGGCTCGACCGGGACCCCCAGCGCTTGGCCCAGCGCCTTCATGAGCTGCGGATTGTGGCGGCCGCCGCCGCAACATAGCCAGCGCCGCGCCGGAGCGGCAAAATGCCGGGCCGCCAGGGCCACCGCCCGGGCGCTGAAGGCGGTCAGCGTGGCGGCGCCGTCGGCGAGATTCAGGCCGGCCAGAGAATCAGACAAAAAATCGTTTCTATCCAATGACTTGGGTGGTTTTCTCAAGAAATATTCGTGATCCAGCAGGCGCTCCAAGAGGGCCTCGTCCGGGCGCCCGGCAGCGGCCAGGCGACCGTCGCTATCCAGGGAATGACCGCTGTGCTGGTAAACCCAGTCGTCGATGAGGGCGTTGCCGGGACCGCTGTCGAAGGCCAGGATGGTGTCGCCTTCGCCCAGCCAGGTGACGTTGGCCACGCCGCCGATATTCAGCACCGCCAGTGGTTTCGCCAAGTCGCGGGCCAAGGCCGCGTGGTAAAGCGGCGCCAGCGGCGCGCCCTCGCCGCCTGCCGCCACGTCGGCACCGCGAAAATCACCGACCACGTCGATGCCGCTCTGTCGGGCCAGTTCCGCGCCGTCGCCGATCTGGCATGTGATGCGCTCAGCGGGACGATGACTAACAGTATGTCCGTGAAAGCCAATAATTGTTATACCACTGGATATTAAACCTGTTTTCTCAAGTAATTCATCAACAATATCTACGGCCGCTTCGGTAATCATCGCGCCAGCCGCATCCAAGTCACCGACACCGCCCAGCACCGATGCCAGCAGATCTCGCTGGCCCGCCGAATAGGGCCGCGTCAGCAGCGGTCCAAAAGCCTCGGCAACCTCGCCATCGCTGCGCACCAGCGCCGCATCCATGCCGTCCATGGAGGTGCCGCTCATCAATCCCAGCGCGGTGCAAATCCTGTTCCTGGCTTTCGGCACGAACTTCTGCCCTTTGTTGTCGATCAGCGGCGTATATGTTACACGAGCGCCGCCCCGGCCACCGCCAAACTTCAGTCATTGGCCCAAGTCATGACCAAGCTCCGCTCCGATTTCCTGCGCACCGTCAGCGAACGGCAGTACCTGCACCAGTGCACCGACCTGGAAGAGCTGGACG
>PVBE011385667.1_pt1 | contig 27229 bp, 23 predicted proteins | sample 1631181 | NCBI WGS metagenome assembly PVBE01 (sample SAMN08397723, study PRJNA350692) | Marine metagenome, whole genome shotgun sequencing project. | isolation source: water | place: Pacific Ocean | collected 2012-04
CGGCTCTAGTGCCATCGGATAACCGGATTTCTACTGTTTGTGCGCCATTTACAACATGTGCATTCGTGACGACTCGTCCAGATGAGTCGAGGATGATCCCGCTTCCTGTTCCTGTGGAAGTGTCAATTCGAACGACCGATGGTGAAACAGCAGCTGCAACGGCAGTAACCGGTTCAACAATTTCATCGGGGGCAAGAATTCCCTCCGCAAGTTCGGGGCTTGCTGTTTGTTGCTGCTCATTACTTGCGAGCAAAGTATCGTCTGGAGCCGGGATATTTTCAGGTTGCGGATCAGAGGATACTTCTTCTTCAATGACCACCTCTTCCGTTTGCCCCCATACGTAAATACCGATTAGTACCCCGCCGAGAATAAGCGCCGAAGCAATGAGAACTATAAGAATAGACCTAGCAAGAAAGTAACTGCTTCTAGTCCCGCTAGAGGTCTCTTCATCCATCACCATGCCTTCATCTGGCCAATTGACACCCGATTCTTCACGTTGTGCGAAATTTCCGAGGATGTCCGGCATACCGTCAGATCGTAAATCACCTGCTCCGTGAGTTCTCCAAGCGCCGAATGACAGATGATCCGTCGGGAAGGCCTCGTCCTCTTCTTCAAATGGTTCTTTATACGAACCATGAAAGTTGGGGGCTAAATCTTCGGGGTCATTCTCGTGAGGCATGTTTATTCATTGTGGCAGTTGGTAAGGAAGTAACATAGTCGGCTCATAACTGAGCTTGTTTCACAATATTCTAGCTGCCAATTCTTCAACTGAGTATTAGTAACTTGATCAGCGGAAGCATGGTCGTTGATAACAGGCCATTTCCGTGGCAGAGATCATTCCTTCATCGAGCTTCCAAGGGAGAGATCTAGCGACTATTGGAGCGAAATCTCTTTTTGGGCTTCGATTAGAGGTGGCTCAACTGAAGGCTTCTCACTTAGCACCTTCGTTGATCCCCCCGGCTGCATAGTGACTCCATAGATACAATCGGCCGCCTCCATAGTCCGCTTTTGATGACTAACAATAATTAACTGAGCTTCATCTCGGAACTCTCGTATGAGTTGGAGAAACCGTTGCAGGTTTACATCATCAAGTGCTGCTTCGACTTCGTCTAGCACATAGAAAGGTGAAGGACGACTTCTGAAAATAGAGAACAGGAAAGCTAACGATGTAAGGGAGCGCTCACCTCCTGAGAGGAGCGAAAGTTTTTTCACGTTTTTCCCTGATGGCTTTGCTTCAATCTCAATACCGGTCTCTAAAAGATTATTAGGCTCTGTTAGCTTAAGACTTCCAACTCCACCTGGAAAGAGCGAAGAGAACAGAAGCTCAAAGTTTGCTGCCACATCAGAAAATGCGGAACTGAAAACAGCTACGATCTCTTTGTCAATAGCGCGGATTACTTTGTTGAGCTCTCGCCTCGACTCCTTAACATCCTCTAGTTGTTCAACAAGGAATACATAACGACTGTGTAAAGCTTCAAATTCTTCAAGAGCTAGAGGATTCACTGGCCCCATTATTTTCAGCTCTCGTTCAAGTTCTCGAACACGTGCTTTTGGCGTTACCCCTTCAAGTTCTGGGCAGTCCGTACTGACAGCGACTCCGGGTTCGCAGTCATGGTCCCGTCTGAGACTGTCAATTGCTGCTTCTAATTTAAGTGTGGACTCTGCCTCTTGGAGTTCCGATCTGTGAAGCGCCTCTCGTATTTTTGCTAACTCTGCCTCTGCTTCTGTCCGAGCCTTTCTAAAAGTATCTAATTGGCTTATTGCTGCTTGAGCCGCTTCGGATTGCTCTTGGCGTATCCTCCGCAAATCCATCAATTCTTCTTCCACTGCATTGGACTTTTCTTCTACTATTTTGCGGAGTGCTTCAGCTAGACGAAGCTTTCTTTCCAAATGGACCCGTCGACTTTGGGCATCGGACCTTTCGGACGTGTATCCGTCAAGTCGTTTATTTACATCCTCTAAGCGAGTTTCGAGAAATTGTTTTCTTTCCTCATTGGCTGCTATTTGAGTTTCAATGTTGGTTCTTCGCTCTCCGAGTTCATGAGCTCTTCGGTCTAATTCTTTTCCAGCTTCTTCTGCAATTTTACTCCGGTTTAAAGCTTCGCTTTCAAATGTTTCTAATTCGGGCAAGCTACGGACTAGCTCTTCTTGAATCTGGATTTGTTCTTGGAGTGTCCCTATCGTTCCAGCACTTTGGACCTCTAGACCTTCGAGTTCCACTCGAAGCGCACGAAGATCACTTTGGTTTCTGGAAAGCGCATCCTTTAACTCTTCATGATCTCGTTCTGTGATCTCGAACTGGCTCTGGCAGTTCTCGAGTGCGCGTTCTGCTTCTTTTCGAGTACGTCTGCAGTCATTCTGGTTTTTTTCTAGTTGACGAACTTGATCAATTGCTTCTTCAGATTGGGATATGGCCTCTTCTAGCGCACTCCCAGTCGCTGCTGTTCCTGCCGTTCCCACTCGCCAACCATCTGGAGCGAATCTATCTCCATCTCGGGTTACGAATACCTTCTGGGGGTTTGTTGTGGCCTTTGCGACACCAGCTGCCCAGTCGTCTACGACAGTTACGTTTCCAAGCAAGCTATCCAGCAAGTCTTCTACCAAAGGTATTGATGAGCGCACATGAGCTCTTAATGTTCCCTCTACCTCAGGTTTCTTTAATAGGTCAACGGAGATCACGCCGCCTGATAGCTGTCCGGATCTAAGCGCTTCTAATGCTCGTTTTGCTGCATCAAGATCCCGCACAACTACTGAAGCAAAACTTGACCCGATAGCCGCCTCAAGGGCTGGCGCCCAATCATCATCGATTTCGATAAGCTCCAAAAGTGTGCCGATAACACCTTCTAGTTCAGAGATTTCGTCCGCCCCGCTGAATTTCCTGGCTTGATCCAGAGCCTCTGACAAGGCATCGGCTCTTGCGACCCATGCTTTACTTTCCAACCTTGCTTCAGCTAGAAGCTCTTCAGTGGCTCTCTCTTTTTCTTCGGCGGCTAATTGGGACGTAAGTAGGGTGTCGATCTCTTTGCTTAGAAGGCTCTTTTGTGTACCAAGTATTGACATCTTATTGGTGAGTTCATCCAGCAGATCGCCAGTGTTCTTTTCTTCTCCTCTGAGGGTAGAAATTTTTTGGTTGAGTTGGTCACGGCTATTTTCAAGTGCGTCTATGGAGGCGGCGATGGTTGTTAATTTTCCTCTAGTTTCTGCCGCTTCAACCCCGTTAGGGGAAATATCTTCAAATAGTTTCTGCTGGAATTCGTTCCTGTCTTCCTTCAGATGCCTCTCTGCTTCGGCGACTTCTATGGTTGAAGGCTCGAGAAGTTTAGATTTCTCGAACGTTTCCTGTAGTTCCTTTTGGAGCCTTGCAGCTTCGGCTTCTAATGTTTCAACAACTCCTCCGTCTAGCCGACGATCTAAGTCGCGTTGCAATCCAGAAATTCGTTCTGAAAGTAGGGCTTTAAGTCCCCGCGCACGTTCTCTCAAACCCTCTGTGGCAGCAAGTTGATCGCTAGCTTCACCTGTCCCTGTTGATGCTAATTGATCTTCCGCTGTTTCAATGTCTGTGTCAAGGGTAGCCAACTGGGACCGTAGATTTTTTTCTAAAGTTCCGTGTTCCTGACGGCCTGATTGTATGGCATTGATCGCCTCACGAAGAGCTGTGATTTCTTTCCCAGCTAAATGAATTTGCAATGTGCTTAATTCAGATGCCAGCGTTCCATGTGTTCGGGCGGCTTCTGCTTGTCGTTCCAGAGGCTTCAACTGGCGTTTTACCTCGCGTACAAGATCTTGTAATCGAGTTAGGTTCTCTTCAGATGCTTTGAGCCTTCGTTGAGATTTCTCTTTTCGTCTTCGATATTTTAGGATCCCTGCAGCTTCCTCGATGATAGTTCTCCGTTCTTCCGGTTTCGCGTTAAGAACGGCATCTATCTGCCCCTGTGAAACGATGACATGTTGATGGCGGCCAACTCCCGTATCGCTAAGGAGTTCTTGAATGTCTAGAAGCCTGCATGGAACCTCGTTCATGGAATATTCGCTCTCTCCATCTCTAAACAAGATTCTCTTTATCGTCACTTCTTCAAAATCAATGGGAAGCATTTTGGCGCTGTTATCGATTGTTAACGCTACTTCAGCCCTTCCTAAGGCCGCCCTCTTTGCCGTGCCGGCAAAAATAACATCATCCATCTTCTGTGAACGCACCGAAGCAGGTGCCTGTGCTCCAAGTACCCAAGCAATCGCATCAACTACGTTTGATTTTCCACTTCCGTTTGGGCCAACGACCACTGCGACTCCGGGTTCAAAATCTAGAACAGTTGAGTCGGCAAAGGACTTGAATCCCTTTAATGTCATTGATTTCAGGAACACAGGCTGAACATAGTCGCTTTGGAGGTAAATTACACGTTTGTAACTTTATTTTTTTCTATTTCAGACTTGGCTCTGTTCGCAGTAGTAGGTCCACTCTCCACCGAATTTTGATCGCGCGATGGGTTTTCGGGATCTAGGACTTAACTCTCCGTGCTTCTGAAAGACCGAATGGTGGTCTTGAAAGGAGCCGGGTTCTCCAGTGATTCCGACAAAGAAACTATCCTCTATGCTTGATCCTCCGTATTTAACGGCATCGTATAGCGTCTGCACCATTGACTGCCAGAGTCGACGGACTTCATTGGTCGTTAAAGAATCCGATATTCTGTCGTAGCGAAGTCCGGCTTCAAATAAAATTTCGTCTGCATACATTGGCCCAACTCCTATGAGGAAAGTCTGATCCGTGAGGAGCGTTTTAAGTTTTATCTTGTATGAATGCAGTCGATATGCGAACTCACCCCAAGTAACGGGGTTCTCGATCGGGTCTATCCCTAATTCGAGAAGTTCCGGTCGGTCTTCGAAGATATTTTCTGTTTCATGGAATGAAAGTGTCGCATCAGCTTTGTTGTCAATTAGTCTTAACTGCCCCTGCTGGGTGAAGGACACGATTACACCAGTCCGCGAATTTTCCTCTTCCTTGTTTGGGACTCGTAACATTTGCCCACCGGTGCCGAGTCCGAAAAGTAAGCTCATCTCATTTGAAAAATCAATGCAGATAAGCATTCCGATTCTTCTAACTGATGTCACTTTCTCTTGATCGAAGCTTTTCTCTATCAGCGATTTATTACTGGTGCCACCAGCGATTCGAGCAATTTTAACTTCAATATTTTTAACTTTTTTCCCGACACAGTCTCTGTCGAGGTCTCTTCGTATAGTTTCAACTTCAGGAAGTTCGATCATTTTTTCCTCTTTGGAATATTGATTATCGCATCTTATCGGTATTGAGATCTTCTTCATCCATAAGTTGAGTTAATGCTTCCTCAGCAGCATACTGCATAGCTTCTTTCTTGCTCCGACCTTCACCATGTCCGAGAAAGCGACCACTTATAGAAACATCTACAAAAAACTTCATTTCATGGGCAGGCCCCACACTTGTGAATGCGTATTCAGGAGAGGTAGAAAAGTGTTGCCCCGCTAACGCCTGCAATCGACTTTTTGCATCCTCATTGTTTCTTTCTGAGTTCTCTTCAATTTGGTCGCCCAACAATGTTAAAACAAGCCTTTCAGCTGCTTCCCATCCTCCGTCCAAGAAAACGGCTCCTATGATTGCTTCCATTGCATCTTCTAGCATCGAGGGGGGTAACGCGTTATCAGATGCCGTTTGGCCTTTACCTAGTCGTAGGAATGCCGCGACACCTAGATTTTCAGCAAGCTGTGAAAGGCTAGATGAGCTAACTACGAGAGCTCGGAGTTGGCTCAGCTTTCCCTCGGATAGATCTGGGTACTGACTGTATATATATCTGGTTACTGCCATCCCCAAAACCGCATCTCCGAGGAACTCCAGTCGCTCATTTGAAGGACTTCCGGTATTCTCTGCACACCAAGAGCTATGCGTTAAAGCTATTTGCAGTAGATCCTCGTTATTGAACCTGTAGCTCAGCTTATTGTATAAGCTCTCATATTTTTCTTGGGGCAATACCGTCAACCTAACCGCGAATTGACATAGTCAACGGCATCGCGAACGCTCTTTAGTTCTTCTAGGTCTTCATCATCGATTCTAAAGTCTATTGATCTTTCAGAGAGCTCTTCTTCGATGGCCTCGACCAGTTCAATCAATGCAAGTGAGTCTGCATCGAGATCATCGCGGAAAGAATCTCCTTCTTGGATAGAACCCGGTTCTACCTCAAGTATCTCTCCTAGACGATCCCTGACTAGCTTTAGGATTTCATCTCGACCCAGAGGGTCTCCTTGCATATGTGTTTCTGCGGGCATAATAGATCTTTCATTCTCGAATTGTCTTAATTCTAGCTATAGATGATGTTTCGTGGAGTTCTTCGAAAGAGAAATTTCTATTGCTTAATCACATGCTCAAGATGCTGAACATGTTTGTCTATAGATAATTCATGCGCTGTGGAGATCGCATTGAAGATTGCCTTTGGTCCTGAGGACCCATGACTGACAATAGCTACCCCTTTGATTCCCAAAAGTATCGCACCTCCAACAGATTCGGGGTCGAGTGTTTCATACAGAGGAAGCAGCGCAGGTGCTAGTAATTTTGCCCCTTCCTTTGCGTCCGAGCTTGAGGAGAAAACCTCTAGTAGGGCGCTGACAATAGATTTTGCAGTTCCTTCAAGTGTCTTTAGGGCAACATTTCCAGTAAACCCATCAGTAACGATTACATCGATCTCGGGATTCATTAAATCTCTTCCCTCTACATTGCCTATAAAGTCTCCTGAGCATCTACTTTGCCAGCTTTGGTCATCTAAAAGCTCAAAATGCTTCTTTAACTAAAGGGGACCCTTTACCGGGTTCTTCGCCAATTGAAAGTAGCCCTATCTTTGGTCTAGCGATGTTAAATCTGTCCCTTGCATAGACTGCGCCCATTTCAGCAAATTGAACTAGCCATTCGGGTTGGCATTCTGCATTCGCGCCGGAATCTAAAAGAATATTTGGATTCTCGCTTCCAGGGACAGGGATAGGCGTGGCTATTGCGGGTCTGGAAACCCCTCGTATTCTTCCTATTTTCAATAAAGCCGATGCCATGGTCGCACCAGTATTTCCTGCGCTAATCATCGCGATGGCTTCGCCATCACGAACAGCTTCAGCAGATCGAACTAGTGAAGAGTCCTTTTTCCTACGGACGGCTGTTGCTGGATCTTCACCCATTTCTATGATCTCAGAGGCGAACTTTGTAGGGATACCTGAAATATCTGACAGTGCGTCGGGATGCCCAACAAGGAGTACAGGAATTCCAGCCTCAATAGCTAACTCTGCCCCCTTGATAATGTCAGAAGGTGCATTGTCGCCGCCCATTGCATCTACCGCTACTGGTAAGGCGTTATGGTCCATTCGAGAACCTTGATTTCCTAGTTAAGGTCTAACGCTTCGCGCCCGTTATACCATCCGCAATTTCCGCAAACATGATGGGGTCGTCGAGCTGCTCCGCAACGGGGGCATTTATTTAAAGTCGATGCGGATAGTTTCCACGCTGAACTTCGTCGACTTCTTGTTTTAGACTTAGATGTTTTCTTTTTTGGGACTGCCATAGTATGTCCAATTTACAGACAAAAATAGCGAACCGTTGCCTCTTGTGGAGAATGTTCTCTTGTTACTTGATTTGTTATCTGGGCAGATCGCCTAATTTACTTCTTCTTCTTCGAAGGTTAGAGACCCTAACGCTTCCCATCTGGGGTCGATTGGTGGATCTAAGTTATGATTTCCCTCTTGCTGGCTTTCGGATCTGGCGGGGTATTCTTCTGGAATAGGGCCCTGACAATCGTCTGAGCAAAGCGGGGTTAGTGGAAGTGTGAGAAGTATCTGCTCTTGCAACATCGGCCGAAGATCGAGAATTTGATCCATTGGTAACTCAAATGTCTCTCCTTCTGTTGAATCCCGTTCATAAATTTCAGAGATAATTAGATCATTATCTCCGTTAGTGGTTTCAAGACATCTCCTGCAAGGCCCGCTCCAGGTAAGGCACAGTTCTCCACTTACGACAATTTTCTCTCCCGAAGCCTCAGCTCGTAGTTCGCCACCCAGATGTTGGGCTTCAGAATAACTCGTTGATAGATTTTTCAAGGTCCAGGCTACCGGTAGGGCTACCGCCCCATCCCTTGTGAATAATTTCGGGAGATCGTAGCAAAGAGAATCTTCTTGATTAGGAGTTGGCGCCACTTTCGTCCTGATCGTACAAGTTGGGGCCACTCTCATCTTCTAATGCGTGAGGTTGATGGGCCGCCGTTAGATCTGCAAGAGGGTCACCCTGCAATTTTGTCCTTCCATCTGCAACCAAGTGAATAGTCCTATTTAAGAGAGCCTCGAAACTTGCAAGTCTTTGATCACAGAAGTCCTCTGTTTCTAGCTTTAAACGGCGAGCTTCACTTTCTGCAGCCTCTACAACCCGTCGAGCATGAACTTCCGCAGCTTTGACAACTTCTGATCTTTGTACCATCTGACCAGCTCGAGCACGAGCTAAGTCCATAAGCTCGTCACCTTCTCTTTGTGTTCGGGCAAGAAAGTCTTCCCTTTGTTTGAGAAGCCACCGTGCTGCTCGAATTTCATCAGGTAAACGAAGCGAGACATCCTTTAATATCTCAAGGACTTCCTCTTTATTTATCATCGAAGATGCAGAAAGCGGTACTGGCCTAGCGGCTTCTACGAGGTCTATTAAAGTTTGGAGGAGTCTCTCTACCTCTGGGGCTTGATACGGCGTAACTGGTTCAAACACATCTTCACTTCCAGTATTTGAATCCCCGAGATCTGTCACGCTATTCCCCCTTTGCTAGATAGTTGGCAACTTCATCTGGAACTAGTCCAGTGATGTCTCCACCTTGGAGCGATATCTCGCGTATAAACCTACTTGAAAGATATGAGAGTTGTGGCTCAGCAGGAATAAATATTGTCTGTATGCCTGATACAGTTTTGTTGGTTTGGGCCATCTGAATTTCGCTTTCAAGGTCAGATGGACCTCGTATTCCCTTAACTAAATGAGAGGCGGAAACACTCTGAGCTGCTTGGACAACTAAATCTGGAGAGCTCATAGTAATAACGTTGTCGATTTTGGAGAAACATTCTCCTAATAGCTCTTCTCTCTGTTCTAGAGGAAGAAACCCTTCTTTCGCTGGGTTATACATAGCAGCAACATAAACGGTTTCAAAGATCTGCGATGCAACCTTAACTACATGAACATGCCCATCGTGAAGAGGGTCAAATGAACCGGGATACAGTGCTATCGCCATATACGCAGTCTACCTGAGGTTTTCTTCAACACTTCCAAGAGTAAGTTACCGCCGGAGATACGAGAGAGTTTATTTAATTGTCAAAGGCAAGAGAAAGTTTCTTCTGGCAGTTGCTAGTTAAGGTATTTTGCGCGTCCGTTTGGCGATAATCACGAATGTTGATCCATATTTCTTTGCCTTTATCGATGTCCATGGCTCTGGTAGCAGTATTTCGCGCTCTGATTCAATAACTACTGCCTCGGCCGGCAACGACTCTAGAAGATCATCCCAATCTAGAAATGTATATGGAGGATCGAGGAGTGCGACATCATGCTCACCTATAGATTCAACAATTTGTAAATAATCACAATGTTTTACCTCAGCTATATCCCGGAATTCCAATGTTGCAATATTCTCGCAAATCACGTCGATACAAGCTTTCTGGTGATCAACGAAAGTAGCACTCTTTGCACCGCGTGAAAGTGCTTCTAAGCCAAGCGCACCAGATCCAGCAAATAAATCAAAAAAATGTCGTCCTTCAATCAAATCAAAACTTGTCAACGAATTGAAGACTGCTTCGCGGACCCTGTCTTTAGTCGGGCGGACATCTTCAATTTGTGGAGGGATTATCTTTCTTCCCTTTGCAATGCCCGATACGATGCGCATGATGCGCAACAATAGCCTGAAGAAGTTGTAGGCGACAATGGAAATCCCAGAAGAAATAGTCTGTGTTGATTGCGGTGGAAGGTGCCGTTTAGGCAGCGATGCGCCAAGAGATGGATGGAGTTCGGGAATGGTAGCTTTCTACAGGTGCCTTGATTGTCTCGACAGGTGGGACATCGTTTTAGAGGAATAGGATTTAAGGGCGAAATATACTTGAATATTGCAAGACTAGGATTTGAACAAATACTCTGTTTCTGCTCCCCCTAACAAGAATTCTACTTCTTCAATAAGTAGAGAGATGTCGTCGTTACCTTTTGGGAGATCGAGAAGTTGGATGGCTGCGTCTCGCGCATGTTCTACCCACTGCTTGTCTCTTCGCAATGAAGCGAGTCTCAAATCGTTTCTACCCTTTTGAATTACCCCCATGATGGTTCCCTCACCCCTAATCTCTAGATCAATCTCAGCTAATTCGAATCCATCGGTTGACGATTCAAGTGCAGTTAGCCTTTGAACTGCCTCATCAGTCCTAGCCCCGCTAACGAGAAAGCACCAGGACTCCATATCGCCTCTACCTACTCTGCCTCGTAATTGGTGGAGTTGGGCGATGCCAAAACGTTCAGCATCGAGAATAACCATAACCGTTGCATTCGGAACGTCTACTCCCACCTCGATAACTGTCGTCGAGATAAGCACATCTGTAGCCCCATCTCTAAATCTTGTCATCACTCCATATTTTTCTGGCCCTGTCAGACGACCATGCAAAAGATCCACTTCTAGCCCTTTGAGTTCAGTCTCTATTAGTCGCTTGTGCGTTTTTTCAACAGAAGCTTTTTGTGTTGTTTCAGTTTCTCCTATAAGGGGACAGACAACATAGGCCTGTTTTCCTTTCGCTATCTGGCTTCTGACCTTTTCCCAGATTTCGCTATCATCTTCAACCCATTTCGTTGAAATGGGGGTCCGGCCGGGTGGTAATTCATCTAGGATTGAAACATCTAAGTCCCCGTATACCGTCATCGCCGCTGTTCTTGGTATAGGAGTAGCTGTCATGACCAAAAGATCTGGGATTTCCTCCCCTGATGCTTTGGCCCGAAGTGCCGCTCGTTGATCGACCCCAAAACGGTGCTGCTCGTCGATTACAGTCAGCCCCAAGTTTTTGAATTCTACGCCTTCTTGAATTAACGAGTGGGTTCCAATCACAATGTCCACTGACCCCCCAGAAAGTCCGGCAATAATGCGATTTCTATCACTTTGGCCTGTCCTGCTAGTCAGAAGTTCGATCCTCAGAGGCCTTTCACCCATCAAAGTCTCAGGGCAGGGGACTTTGATGGAATCGATCAGGCCTGAGATACCCAAATAATGCTGTTCAGCAAGAACTTCTGTCGGTGCCATTATCACTCCCTGCCTACCCCCTTCAACAACCCCAAGTAATCCGGCAACAGCGACAAGCGTCTTCCCTGAGCCGACATCACCTTGAAGCAACCTGTGCATTGGCATCTGTGACTGAAGGTCGCCCGTAATTTCGTTAATAACACGGATCTGTGCACCTGTGAGTTGAAAAGGCAACGTTGAAAGAAGGCGGTCAATGAATTGGCCTTGGAAATCGTGTGCTATCCCATGATTTGTAAGTTCAAAAATTCGCTTTCTTGCTACTAGAACCAACTGGATCCTCAGAAGCTCATCGAAGACCAGCCTGTTTCGGGCTTCTATGGTCTCACCTATTGAGGTTGGGTTGTGAATCTTTGTAAGTGCTGTGGTCCGGTCAACCAAATTATGGCGGTGGCGAATCGACAAAGGTAAAGGATCCGCAAACCCTCTGACTCTGGACTTGTGCAGGGCATCTGCTACCCATGCACCTAACTCCCAGGTTGAGAGGCCTGCTTTACCCGACTGTTGATACACAGGAACAATTCTCCCCGTTTTATCTCCAACTAAGTCAACTACTGGGTTGGTCATTCTTCCTTTCCCCCGATATATGTCTAACTTCCCGAAGATAACTACATGCATCTCCTCTTGGAGCTGTCGAGCTCTCCATGGCTGGTTGAAAAACGTAATCTCAAGGATTCCAGTTCCATCAGTGACTTCAGCTCGGACTATTTTCTTTCGATTTCTCGTCCTGATGGTTTGGACATCTAAAACTTCAGCGAGCACCATTCCTTCTTCGCCCTCTTGAAGTGCCCCTATTTTTGCTTCCTTTGTTCTATCGATATACCTTCGGGGATAGTGTGACAGGACGTCAAGCACTGTTTCGATCCCAATAGATTTGAGCGCCGTTTCTTTTTTTGCTCCGACACCCTTGAGGCGCGAGACAGGTAAGTTATCAAGGTCCGACAATGTGAGCGGTGATGTCAGGCGCTGCATGTATTTGGTTTAGTCGATTTGGAAGAACGATGAGCGGAATCCCCTAAAATGGTTAAGAGCACGCCAGACCCGTACTACTAGAAAAACTTATCTGAAATTCACTCGACGCCGAAATAATAGGGATACAGAGGCTGTCCACCTGAATGAATTTCGATTTCAACATTTTCTTTATTCTCTGCAAGCCATTCGGATATTTCCTCTGTTTGTTCATGGTTGCTCTCTTCTCCTGTAATTACAGTTACTAATTCATGATCTGGTCCAAGAAGTTTATCCAACAGGCCAATGGCGGCTTCTGTAATTGATTTCGAAATAACGCAGACGCCGTCTCGGTCGAGACCGATCCAGTCGCCCTCTTCGACCTTTCCTACTGTTGTTTCACTATCGCGAACCGCACGCGTAATCTCACCTGGGATTACTTGCCCAGCAGCTTCTTTCATAGGATTGAGATTACTTTCAGCGTCTGATCTTGGGTCAAATGCAAGTAGCGATGCAAAGCCTTCAGGAATGCTTCTAGTTGGAACGACTGCAACTGTCTTCTCTATTTGAGAGTTAACCTGTTCAGCCACAGGAATAATATTTTTGTTATTTGGAAGGATAATTATTTGGTCAGCCGAAATTGACTCCGCCGCCTGGAGAAGGTCACGAACTGATGGATTCATCGACTGCCCGCCCCTTACAACTGCATTCACCCCTAATGAATCAAAGATTGCTTGAACGCCATCACCCGCAACGACAGCAATAACCGCTGTTGCAGATTGAGAGTCGTTTGTGACAGAGATAGTATTGCCACCTCCAATTTCAAGCGTTTCACGATGATCCCCCAGCTCCTCATGAAGGTCAGTTACTCGGATGGTATTGGGAGTACCTTGCCTAATACCTGCTTCAATCGCCCCACCGATATCGTCGGTGTGAATGTGGCAGTTATAAAGACCATTCCCACCCACGACAACTATGGAATCGCCGAGGCCAGCCCAGTCTTCTTTGAAATCAGAGATGCTCTCATCGGGCGCCTCTAGAAAAAACATTACTTCGTATCTCAGTTCACCCACTTCTGTTAAACCTGTAACCGCAAGATGATCTGATGCCCTCATATTTTCTGGCATCTCAGCAGGAGGAGGTATTGGACGCCCATCAGCGACGTGAAGAAATGAAGAAAGTAGCAGCACATAACCGGCCCCACCAGCATCGACAACACCAGCTTCTTTTAAGACTGGAAGTAACTCTGGTGTCCTTTTCAGAGATGATTCTGCTTCAAAAACAATTTTTTCAAGGAAGTCAACAGTGGAGATATCCTCTTTAGCGATTTCTAGAGCTTGTTCTGCTACTTCCCGAGCTACGGTCAGGATGGTTCCTTCAACCGGCTTCATGACCGAGCCATATGCCGCCTCTGAGGCAGCTTTAAGCGCCATCGAAATAGCTTCAGAATCAATTTCCTCGGCAGCAGCAAAACTATCTGACAGTGAACGAAGAATTTGGGACAGAATCACTCCGGAGTTCCCTCTAGCGCCCATCAGACTTCCATGACTGATAGCTTCCCACTGTGACGAACCCTGATCATCACTCGTCTCTAGTTCTTCAGCGACTGAAGCAAGGGTTAGTGACATATTCGTTCCCGTGTCACCATCAGGGACAGGATATACGTTTAAAGCATTCAAAACATCCGAGTAAGTCTTCAACGAGTCACGAAAAACAAAAATAACATCTCTTATGTCGGTATCGGAAAAGGATTTAAATTCACCCACGGAATCAGATACTACTCTTAACTTAGCTCCGGCAGCGAAATCACGTAAACCAACTCCAGTATGATTTAATTCGCAAAAAGGAATGAAAGTCTCTTTGGTTCGTCTCTTGAGGTGTCATTCGTATATTCTTAGGTGATTCGCTAAGGCAACAACCGACGACTGGAGATCCTGATGCAGGGAGTAATCAAGTCCTACGACCCAAATACCAAAGACGGCGTTGTCATGTCCGAAAGAGATTTTGTTGAGTACGAACTGGCCCCCTCTGCCCTCGAAGGTTCAATCTTTCGGATGCTACGACAAGGACAAAGAGTAATATTTGATCTTGAAGATAATGGGCTTGCAACAAATCTACGACTTGGATCTGAGGTTGATATGGGAACTCCAGATTTCTTGCAATAGGTATTGAAATCGGCGTCCCTGCCGGAGGAACACATGACTCACAACCCCCAAAGCAACTTATCAGATGAATTGAGTGACCAGTTTGGCCTGACTAGCGTTTCGTTAGAGTACGGCCTTAGCCAGGACGAACTATTCTTCGCAGCAATCGAGAATGACCGTGGAAGAGTTGATCCAGATGGGGATTCCAACCAGCAGAAGGCCTTTCAAACCGCTCTAGGAGTAGATGGGCCGCTCGTGTATTACACAGACCCATCATGCACAGGACGACCAGTTACCGATACCTTTGCTGTCGCAAGAGATAGTGTCATCAACACGGTTTGGTGGAAAGATGGCTTTGCTCAATTCCCTCCGGAAAAGTTTGATGAACTTCTTCCACGAGTCGTGGAGCACCTCAATCAGAAAGAGGCAGTACTTTATGTGACTGATGTCTTTTGTGGGTGGGATCCAGAATTTTCGGAACCATACCGCTTCATTGGTGAATACGCTACACACGCTTACTTCTGCAACATTATGTTTCCTAAAGATGTTAGGGATGATTCTGACCGCCGCTCCTCTGGGTGGACGATCCTCAACGTCCCTTCGTTCCTCGCAGAGCCAGACAGGGACGGCACTAGGTCCAACCGTGCAGTTATCATGGATATCGAAAATCGTGTTGCCCTCGTAATTGGTCCGGCCGACTACTGCGGTGTTAACAAGAAAACAATGTTCACAGTTATGAACTATGTTCTGCCGGCTAAAGGGCAACTCTCCATGCACTGTTCGGCGAACGTTGGCGACAACGAGGATAGCGCTATTTTATTTGGACTTTCTGGCACAGGTAAAACAACACTCTCGGCTGACCCAGAACGGCTCCTTATTGGCGATGACGAACACGTTTGGACAGATGCAGGTGTATCCAATTTTGAAGATGGATGCTACGCAAAGCTAATTGACCTCGATAAGGAAGCAGAGCCTGTTATTGCCGCAGCGCTAAGCATGAAAGGCACACTTATAGAGAATGTGCCGGCACTTTCGGGGAAAGCAATTCAAGAGACAGATCCCCAGGAGTTCGACTTAAGTGATGGGTCAAGAACGGAAAATACTAGATTCGCATATCCACTGACATGCAACCCAGGAGTTGCCGATGGGGCAAAAGGCCCTCATCCAGAGACAATTGTCTTGTTAACAGCTGATGCCTTTGGCGTTCTTCCACCTGTTTCAATTCTGAACCCTGAAGAAGTTATGTACCATTTCGTAACTGGATTCACGTCTAAATTAGCTGGAACTGAAGTTGGCGTAACAGAACCTCAGGCAACTTTTTCTGCATGCTTCGGAGATCCGTTTATGTCGCAAAAACCGCATGTATACGCCAGCCTTTTGGCTAAACGTATGGAGGAACACGACACCAGATGCATCTTATTAAATACAGGATGGACTGGAGGTCCTTACGGAGTGGGAGAAAGAATGTCTCTAAAATACACGCGCGCGCTTTTAGACTCAGCTCTCTCGGGTATCTTTGATGATATTGAACTGGAAATCCAACCTATTTTAAAACTTCGCATGCCAGTGAGCTGCCCTAATGTCCCTGATGAAATCCTCGACCCAAGATCAACATGGGATGATGTGGATGCCTATGATCAACAAGCATTGAAACTTAGGGATATGTTCAGGAAAAATTACACAGATAGCGGCTTTCAAAGTCTGGGGATTTCAGAGGTCATGTGACGCCATCTGAGATCCCACATACATCGGTCCCCTTCTTCAGGTAAACCGTTCATGCAGTCTCCTCGACTTGAATGTATTGTGGCACTGTGAGCGATTTGGAACAACAGACTACCCCATTCCTTAGGGTAGATCTACCAAGATTTGAGTCTAATCTTTTGATAATGTCGGATGCTTTGCCTGGGACGGCCCTTCGGCCACATGTGAAAGCCTTCAAATCAACCGCTGTAGCAAAGCGACTATACAGCGCTGGGCATACAGCCTTTTGTTGCGCAACAGTCAAAGAGATGGAGGGCATGGCATCAGTCGGCCTAACCGATGATCTCCTTCTGGCTAACGAGGTACTGGACGCTCGTAGGCTGGGCGTTATTGCTAAAGATGGAGCCAAGATTACTGTCGCAGTCGACTCTAAAGAAACTATTGATGCCGCTATTTCAGGAGGTGTCGTTAATGTCCTGATAGACGTCAACGTTGGGTTAAGAAGGTGCGGCTGTGCTGTTTCAGAGGCCGGAAACTTAGCTACTTATGCGCGGGCAAATGGGCTCAATGTTCGGGGAGTAATGGGCTATGAGGGGCATCTGATGATGGTCCAAGACAGGTTAAAGCAGGCTGAAATGGTCAAAGATTCTATGGCGACCCTCTTGCAGGCCCACGAGAGTGTGGGAGGGCCGATTGTCTCAGCAGGTGGAACCGGAACTTTTGATATCAACAACTGGGCTACTGAAATTCAGGCAGGTTCTTATCTATTCATGGACACTGATTATGCAAAGCTAGGCTTACCGTTTTCGGAGTGTTTGTCGGTGATATCTCGAGTGATATCAGTCGCTCCTGAGAAGAACTGGGCTGTGGTAGATGCTGGACTCAAGGCGTTTGGAATGGATCATGGCAATCCATCAGTTGAAGGTGGGATTGTTGGTTTTTGCTCAGATGAGCACACTACGCTTTACCCTCCGGAGGGGCAAAGCCATGTGACATGGAATGTCGGAGATCTGGTAGCTCTCTTTCCCGCACATGTTGACCCGACAATAGCTAAGCATCAAAAGATGCTGGCGTGCGATGGCAATAGGATTTTAGAAGAGTGGCCCATAGACCTGAGAGGTTGGTAGTTCGGTCACTTTGATGCGGATGGAGGAAAAACGACTTTGAGTAACACTTGGGTTAACTGGGGAAGAAATCAAAAGTGTATTCCCAGTAAGTATGCGACCCCTACAAAAACGGATGAAGTAGCCAAGCTAGTTTGCCTAGGAGTTGCCGAACGACAAAAGGTCCGAGCTGTAGGTGCTGGCCATAGCTTTAGCCGCCTATGCGCTTCCGAGGGAATAATGATCGACCTGAGTAATTTCAATTCGATTATCGGAATCGACCAGGAACACATGCAGGTAACCGTGGGCGCTGGTATACGTCTTTTCGATTTAAATCGTGAGCTCGAATCCCATGGGTTAGCGCTCCCTAACCTAGGCGATATCGATCGCCAGAGTCTGGCTGGCGCTATCAGCACAGGAACGCATGGAACTGGGATAAATTACCATTCGATCAGCCAAGCTGTCATTGGATTAAAGATCGTTACCGGAGATGGAGGAATCCTGGAATGTTCCCCTACCGAGAATCAGAATATTTTTGAGGCTGCGAGAGTAAGCCTCGGAGCTTTAGGGATCATCATAGAAGTAACACTCCAATGTGTTCCTGCGTTTCGATTACGGGCGATTGAGCAGACAACCAGTATCAATAATGTTCTTGAACTCTTCGAAGATGCTATTGGAACAGCAGACCACACAGAGTTTTTCTGGTTTCCCCACACTGAAATAGGGACACTAAAAATCAACTCAAAGACAGACGATTCACCCAGCTATAGAAGCCCGTACAAGGCTTTTCTAAGTGACGAAGTGATAGCAAACGGAGGGTTCGAGCTGATTAACAGATACGCGAAATTTTTCCCACAACGTGCCCAAAAGATACTGGAAAACCAGATCTCTACTGAGAGGAGAATTTCCTATGTAGCATCCAGCCACAAAGTCTTTTGCTCAGCACGTCGAGTGCGATTTATCGAAATGGAATATGCCGTACCTTTGGAGTGTCTGTTTGAAGCTTTCCAGAAGGTACGCGAAGCAACCAACCAATTAGATCACCCAATAACCTTCCCTATCGAAGTTAGAGTCCTCGGTGCCGATGAGATACCTCTTTCACCTGCATACGGTAGGAAGTCAGGGTATATCGCCGTCCATGTATATAGAGGGAACCCCACAGAGCCGTATTTCCAAATAGTTGAAAATATTATGCGAACTTACGATGGGCGACCACATTGGGGGAAGGTGCACACAAGAACGAGTCAAGAATTGTCAGACCTATACCCTGAGTGGAATAAATTTCAATTGGCCCTCGAAGAGTTAGACCCTGATGGTCATTTTTCTACTCCCTATCTCGATCGAGTCCTTAGAAACTAGCTGAATCTACTGATACCCATCGGGGTTCTGTTTTTGCCAATTCCAATGGTCGGCACACATCTTCAAAATAGTATTCTCTGCTCTCCAAGAGAGCTCCTCAGATGCCTTTTCTGCATCTGCATATACGATCGGGACATCGCCGCTTCGCCTCCCTACTACCTCTTTGGGAATAGGCTTTCCAATTACTTCCTCTACAGTCTGGATTAGCTCAAGCACAGAGGTGCCTTTCCCTGTCCCAAGGTTCCAAATATGACTACCTTTTGTCTTTTCTAAGAAGCGAAGAGCAGCTAAGTGGCCGCGTGCTAGATCAACAACATGGACGTAATCTCTTATGCATGTTCCGTCTGGAGTCTCATAATCATCTCCAAAAATATAGAGCTTCTCTAATTTCTCGATTGCTACCTGCATGACGTATGGAACAAGATTGTTTGGTGTCCCTCTGGGCATTTCGCCAATTAACCCAGTTGAATGTGCTCCTATGGGATTGAAATACCGAAGGAGGCCGATGCTCCAGTCTTTATCGCCCAAAGCCACATCGGTGAGCATTCTCTCGATGAAATACTTCGTCATCCCATACGGGTTTGTAGGGCCAAGTGTTGCTCCTTCATCAACCGGTGAAGCCTCAAAGGATGAATAAACGGTTGCAGATGATGAAAAAACCAGAGTCGAAACTCCTGATGTTTCCATGGCTTTTACCAGACTCAGAGCAGACCCAAGATTGTTGTCATAATACTTAGTTGGTTCCTCTACTGATTCTTTGACTGCTTTAAGCCCTGCAAAATGGACCACTGAAGTAATCGGGTATTCCTTAAAGACTTTAGTAATCGTAGAAGTATCGCGAAGATCTGCTTTAACGAAAATCGGCGCTAAGCCTGTAATTCTCTCAATTCTTGACAAGACCTTATCGGATGAATTGACGAGGTTGTCGACAATCACTACCTGATATCCGGCTTCCAATAATGCCACAGTGGTGTGGCTTCCGATATACCCTGTTCCCCCTGTTACAAGAGTGCATTTATCCATAATTTAAGTCTGCCAGTAGAAGTCAGAAATCAGAACTTCCGAAAGATGATGCTAACAACATCCTTATGAGCCGATAAAGAAGGCGCGTATACCTAACCCCATAATGAAAAGACTTCCGAAGCCGTAAAGGAGATAGCGTCTTTCGCCAACCTGCGACCTGTATCCGTAAAGTAAAGCAATAAAGACAATCATTGAGAAACCATACAAATAGTGAAAATCTCTTGGTGGTAAGTTTTCGTCAGACTGTAAAGCGACTCCAAGAATCGCCTGAACAAAGACCATGGTTTGAGCCAAAACTATAAAGGCCCAGAATGACCGGCCACCATATGCCCGAACTCTATGAGCTACGAAAGCCAAAATTGCAGCTGCAGCATTTGAAAAGATAACCACTAAAGCAAATGCCGTATGGAAATCACGAATACTTAGAAGAATGGTCACCCGTTATTATTTCCAGGAGATGACACTTCTACAACATAATGCCAAAGCTCTGCTGATAGGCCAAGGTGCTTGGGAGGCTTCTCTCCTGATGGAGATTGGTGGGCGTGGGCAGCTTGGTCTGAGTTACGCCAAGCCTCAAATGACGCATCGTCAGCCCATCGGGTAACTACTAGCCACTCACTCCTTTCATCATCAGGACGGAGAAGTTCAAAGCCTTGAAAACCTGGAGCGTCATCAACGGAATTGACTCTGTCCCCAAACCGCTTTGCCACCTCATCTCCATGCTCTGCAGGAACTGTGATTGCATTAATTTTAATAACTGTCATATACCAATCATGGCACTAGAAATTCTGAAAGCAAGAGTCGGACATCAGTTACCTCGGTAGAAGAAGATAATTACCCTTTTATCGCATCTTTTTCTCTTAAATCATTGATTTCTTCTTGAGTGAAACCCCAGTTGGATAGGACTTCTGTAGTGTGTTGCCCGGGATGAGGTGGTGGTCCGTCAACAGCTCCAGGCGTTCGGCTAAATCTAGGCGCCGGCGCAGGCTGTTTAACCCCTGCTACTTCAATGAATGTTTCACGCTCTAGGTTGTGGGGATGGACATAGGCTTCTGAAGGCGAAAGAACCGGCGCAAAACAAACATCGGTTCCTTCCATTAGCTCAACCCACTGGTCCCGTGTTTTCTCTCGAATGGTTTTAGCAATTCTCTCTTTCATCTCGGGCCAATGTGATCGATCCATCTGCTTTGGGAGGTCTTCTTGATCAAGGCCCGTTATTCTCAGAAGTTCTGCATAAAACTGTGGTTCGATTGACCCTAACGAAATGTACTCTCCGTCAGCGCATTCGTAGACATCATAGAATGGGGCTCCCGTATCGAGCATATTCGTCCCGCGCTCTCCCCATACACCCATGGACAGAAATGTATGGATCATTGTCGCCAACAGTGCTGATCCATCTGTCATAGCTGCGTCTACTACCTGTCCAGTCCCGCTAGTTTGAACCTCGACAAATGCTGCACAAACTCCTAGCGCTAGAAGCATTCCTCCCCCTCCGAAATCCCCTACAAGATTTATTGGCGGAACCGGAGCCTCTCCTGCTCTCCCAATTGTTCCAAGAACACCTGATAATGCTATGTAATTAATATCATGACCTGCCATATTTGAATAAGGTCCGGTTTGCCCCCAGCCAGTCATCCTGCCATAGACCAATCGAGGGTTCCTCTCCAAACATTCTTCTGGCCCGATTCCCAGACGTTCAGCTACACCTGGTCGAAAACCTTCGATGAGGGCATCTGCTTCTTCCACTAGACGAAGAAGTGCGTTAACTCCTTCAGGGTTCTTGAGGTCAAATGCCACAGATTTTCTTCCGCGATTAAGTAAATCGACTCCTGGAGTTTCTGGAAATTCATCTGGAACCGCAGATACCCTATCAACCCTTATTACTTCTGCCCCAAGATCGGAAAGAACCATCGCGCAAAATGGCCCAGGCCCTATACCTGCGATCTCGATTATTCTCTTTCCTTGTAAAGGCCCCATTTTGCTCCTCCTCCGATCCTAAGCTTTGTTCTCCCCAGATAAGACTTTCGCTCTTTTTGATGAACACCGCAACCATAACCGACATGCCTTCATGTAGCAGGTTGTGCTTAAATATTTTGTAACAAGACTTCCCGTTTTTTTAGGCTAGGGCGGCAATCTAGCGGTAGTCTTCCCCCGTGGAGCAACAGAAATATGATTTAACTCCCGCACAATATGACGCGGTAAAAAACGATGCGAAAAGATTACGGATTCTAGCTGGAGCCGGTTCAGGCAAAACTCGGGTCTTAACGAATCGAATCGCACACCAAAGTAAGGCCTTACGGATAGAGCCAGAACACGCACTTTGTCTTACTTTTACAAAAAAAGCTGCTGAGGAGTTAGGGGCACGTTTAGAGACGTTAGGGCTTTCAAGTCCAGTTACTGCCGGAACTTTTCACGCCTTAGCTTATGCACAGCTTCAAACACGCTGGAAAGATTTGGACCTCCCGCGTGTACCTTCAATTTTGGAGAACCGTAAACGGATTCTCAACTCTATATTCCCCAAACAGTTTTCTTTTGAAGATCGAGAATCAACGATAAACGAAGTTAACTGGGCTACAGCTAGAAGACTAACCCCTGAAACTTATCCTTCTGCAGCGGAAGCCGCCCGACGTGATCCATCTGCTGGCGTGAGTCAAATTAGCGAATTGTTGCACAAATTCTCCCAGGAAAAGAAGAAAAGGAATCTTATCGACTTTGACGACATGTTGGAATACGCAATTGCAGATCTCACAAACGATGCCGAATACGCTGCAGGGCGTCAATGGAAGTACCGCTATATCTTCGTTGATGAGTTCCAGGATGTAAACCCTTTACAGTTCGCCCTTTTACGGTCTTGGCTAGGACCAGATAGCTCAATTTGCGTAGTTGGGGACCCTAACCAAGCCATCTATTCATGGAATGGAGCCGATGCAAAATACCTGGAAAATTTTGATGAGTACTTTCCAAACAGCACAACAGTTGAACTCAACGAAAATTTTCGCTCAACTTCGCAGATACTAGAGTCTGCATCCTCGCTCCTCAAAAAGAGTAACGCCATGCACACGCATAAACCAGATGGCGAGATCCCTTCCATATACCAAGCAAATGATTGCTCCGCTGAAGTTTCATATATTGCAAAAAAAATCAAAGAGAGACACCTCCAGTCCGGAAGATTGTCAGGCCAAGCCGTACTTGTAAGAACGCATACCCAGATAAGCCAAATTGCCAACATTTTCAATGAACTCTCTATCCCTTTTACCAGCCCCATGGATCATGAAACCGCCACTGAAGTTCACAATTCTGTTGAGAGAAACTCGGTCACTATCACTACTTTCCATGCAGCGAAGGGACTTGAATGGCCAGTTGTTTACATTGCAGGACTGGAAGAAGGATTTAGTCCCATCTCTCATGCTGTTTCCGAATCTTCCTTAGATGAAGAACGACGCCTTCTTTACGTAGCTATGACGCGCGCCCAAGATCAGCTGCATTGTTCTTGGGCGCGACAAAGAACATTTGGGACTAAAAAAGTAAGTCGTCGAGCTTCGCCCTACTTGAAAGAAATATCTCGATCTATGGTCGCCGCTAACGACCAAATCATGAAAGGAGCTCCACTTCGAGAGCGGATTCAGATACTCCGCAACCAGATTTTCCCTAGCGATAAACCTGCGCCACCGAGCTCCCAACTACGAAATGACCTCAATAGTTGGAGAGAATCCAGAGCGTTAGCGGCTGACGTTAAACCTAGCGATGTCATCTCTGACGAGGCCTTTGAAGAGTTAATAGCCCGAAAACCTAAAACCAAAACCCAGCTAGAAAGAGTTCCGCAATTAAGTACCTTCAACGTCGCAAGATATGGGGATGAACTTATCAGCATCCTTTCTAACGAAAATGCTTGAAAACCTTAAATCCAGAACGAGAAGTTGTTAAGGTTTCACATGGGCGATAACGAAAAGTCACCTACTAGCCTGAAAAGGTCTCTTGGACTTGGGCATGTATTTGTGATTAGCACTGGCGGGACTATCAGTGCTGGACTGTTCTTTCTCCCAAGTTTCGCCGCAGCAAAAGCCGGCCCTTCTGCAATTCTCGCATATTTGATAGCCGGACTTTTAGCGCTACCTGCGATGCTTTCTGTCGCTGAACTCTCGACTGCTATGCCACGAGCAGGCGGGCTGTATTATTTCCTAGCACGGGCTCTTGGCCCAGCAGGGGGAACAGTAACGAGTGTCGCTACCTGGCTGTCACTAGTAATGAAGGATGCGTTTGCTCTCGTAGCTATGAGCGCATATTTAGCCCTGATCGGAATAGATCTTCCTAGCAAGCTGACGGCAGTGATATTGATTTCGCTCTTCACCCTGCTAAATATTGTTGGATCCAAGACAGGTGTATCTATCCAGGTCGCCATGGTCGGGTTCCTCCTAGTAGTAGTTGTATGGTTTTTGGCGGCAGGGATGCCGGAAGTAGGAAATGCTGCTGGAGATTTTGAACCTTTCTTCAGTAAAGGGAGTGAGGGCTTAATTGCGGCTATCGGACTGGTTTTCGTTAGTTACGGTGGGTTAACCAAGGTTGCAAGCATGGCAGAGGAAGTCGAAGATCCTTCGCGAAATATCCCTCTTGGTGTAATTCTCTCTCTTTTCGTGAGCACTGTTGTTTATACGCTAGGGATGCTCGTAGTAGTAGCAGTTATCCCCCAATCAGACCTCTATGGAGACTTAGCGCCGCTTCATACCGCCGCTGAAACATACATGCCAGCTGTTGGAGCCGGATTTGTCATAGCGGCTGCTCTTGCAGCTTTTGCATCTGCCGCAAACGCAGGAATCTTGTCGGCTGCGCGATACCCGATGGCGATGAGCCGCGATGGATTGATGAGCGACTCCTTTTTGAAAATGAGCCGGTTTGATACACCTATCTGGGGAATAATACTGACAGGCATTGGTATGACTGTAATTGTGGTTGCATTTGGTGCTGGAGCTATTGCGAAACTCGCCAGCGCATTCGTGCTTGTAAAGCTCGCACTAGTTAATCTCGCCGTGATTGTTCTTCGAGGTGCACGGATCAACTCATATGCCCCTGGATTTCGCTCGCCATTATTCCCCTACTTGCATATCTTCGGGATCATATTGTCCATCTATTTGATATTTAAATTAGGGGTACTGCCAATTGTTCTTGTTTGCGTATCGATAGCTGTAACAATGCTTTGGTTCCATTATTTTGGAAGTAAAAAAGTTAAGCAAACTGCTGGAGCTATCCATCACATCTTCGAAAGGCTCGGACAGGCTGCCGATACAAGCGTCGATAGGGAAATTTCAGCAGCTATGCAAAGCCATGGGTTACGGTCAGAGGATGACTATGCAGGTTTAATAGCCCGTGCCACTGTTCTTTCTGTCCCAGAAGACGGCGATATCACGGAAGCAGCAACTAGGGCATCTCAAGTCTTGAGCAACATACTCCGTGTGGAACCTGAGGATGTACGTGAGCGGTTTCTTGAAACAGGCTCTCTCTGGATTCAACCTTCAGAAACCCACCCCACTGCAACACCTGTTGCTTTCTTTGATGATTCTGAGGTTGATCATCTCGTGATTGTTCGCAGCGAAACGGGGATCGTGATCCCTGCGGAATGGGGAGGCAGAAATGAAATGGTAAACGCCCTATTCTTCTTGGCTGGCACTGCTAATAAGCCAGGCAGGTCTTTACGACTTGCGGGAGAACTAGCGGCATACCTGCATACAGACGACGCGATGGTCGTAGCAGAAGCATCTTTTGAGTCAGAAGTGAAAGAAGCCTTACTTCCAGGTCTAGAAGTAGGACAATACCTGCTTCTCCCAGAAGCAGAAATCGGAGCACTAATCGGCAAAACCATCGAAGAGCTCCAGTTAGATCAGGAGCTCCACATAGAGGCAATATACCGAAGAGGAGAAATCATCCAGCCTCTGAACGAAACAGTGCTTCTAGCAGACGATCAGTTAACCGTTATTGGCCCTAGCGGTTTACTTCCGACAAGTGCAGAGATCGCGGGAAATTTTATCAAGAAGCCTGATCTGAACTAGCTGAGTGAAGATACTAAACAAACTCAGCTAGCAAGGGGGCATGATCTGATGGCTTTTCACCCTTCCTTGCATTTCTATCCACAAGGACAAGTTTGCATTGTGCTGACAGTGACTCCGTTGCGAGAATAAAATCTATGCGCATGCCTTGACGTTTATGGAACCTACCGGCCATATATTCCCAAAATGTATAGAGTCCTTCTTCGCTCGGATAGTGATTTCGAAAAACATCGTGGAGGCCCCAATCAAGGACTTCCTCAAAGGCGTTACGTTCTGGCTTACTGACATGCGTGGCCCCTTTAAACGCTTTCGGATCCCATACGTCTCTATCTTCCGGAGCGACATTAAAATCACCTAGGACAGCAACATTATCTTGAGGATCATGGTTTATTTCGAGATGAGACTTCAGTCGTGCTAACCACGAAAGCTTATAGGCATAGTGTTCATGTCCAACTTCTCTGCCGTTGGGGATGTAGGCGCTGGCCACACGAACCCCTCCACAAGTAGCCCAGATAATTCTTGCGTCTGGGTCGGGTTCGCCCCCATCAGAGAAACCTGCTACCACGTCTTCGATCCCGACTTTGCTAAGAATTGCTACCCCATTCCACTGACCCTGACCATGGTGGACGCTTTCATACCCAAGTGCAGTGAATTCGCTTGATGGGAATGCGTCTTCTGCAAGCTTTGTCTCCTGGATGCAAAGAACGTCAGGATGCATTATCTCTAACCATTCACGGACTCTTGGTAGTCTCGCTTTCAATGAGTTCACGTTCCATGTAACTATTCGCATTCGAGTAGCCTAGCCTACGAAGCTGATGGAGAAACTACTCAGAGTTCAGAATGAAAGTTGTTCAGCTCGTTAAATCTTCGTTGAGAACTGCTCCGAGGTCATGAAGCGCTTGTGGCTCGCTCACTACTTTGATTGTTGTCATCCCTATAGCCCTCGCAGGTTTTAGGTTTATCCCCAGATCGTCAAGAAAGACACACTCCTTAGGCGCAACATCCAATTCTTCACAAGCGATGCGATAAAACGCTTTGTCTGGTTTTCGGACACCTATCTTTGAGGATTCAATAATCGCATCAACTACAGCGGAAACACTTCCTAAGTGCTCACGTGAGGGCCCAGGGTTTATATCCTCCTCAGATACCTCGATGAGGTTATTGGTCAAAATAGCCGTCTTATAGGTTTTGGCTAGCCGTTGTACAGTCTGGACCATCTTTGGCCGGATCTGAGTCGATAAACATTGCAAAACTCGTTCGGAGTCAACTTCATGTCCGAGAGCGGCGGCTTCAGAGGCGAATAGTTGCAAAAACTCTTCTCTTGTAATCTGACTTCTTTCATATTTCGCCCAAGCATTATTATCTGGGTCGGTACTGTTTATCTTTCGAATTAAATCTTGGGGAAGGCCAGCTTCTCTCTCGTAGGCAGCAAACCCCTCAAATGGGCTTGAAGTTATTACTCCTCCGAAGTCAAAAAGCACAGCCGTTATCATCGGTTTTGAGCATAGAACGGATTTTGTCGCTTGCCATAACTTCTCTGATGCGGAATTGCCCTCTAATGAGAAGTAACCTCAGTGCATGGCATCTGAATATATCTTTACCATGCACAAATGCTCTCGGTTCTATCCACC